>OLHG01000258.1_pt1 | contig 38157 bp, 32 predicted proteins | sample 1605971 | NCBI WGS metagenome assembly OLHG01 (sample SAMN03283289) | human gut metagenome | biome: human-associated habitat; material: feces | host: Homo sapiens | place: Peru | collected 2012 | reverse complement strand
AAAATCCTTATTGGGACTATATAAATATGAATATGATAAATGTTAATTTTAGTGAATTAAAAAGAACTAATCCAGATGTTATTGGCTGGTTAAAAGTAAATGGTACAAATATCAATTATCCTTTTGTTCAAGGTAGTAATAATAAATACTATCTTACTCATAGTTTTAATAAATCATATAATTCAGCTGGATGGGTATTTTTAGATTATAGAAACAATGACACTAATAATAAAAATACTATTATCTATGCTCACGGAAGAACTGATAAGACTATGTTTGGAACATTAAGAAAAATTTTAAATAATGGATGGCTTAATAATACAAATAATTACGTTATTAAAATTTCTACAGAAACAGAAAATAGTTTATGGCAAGTATTTAGTGTTTATCACATACCTACTACCAGTGATTACTTACAAACAGATTTTAGTGATGATACATCATATCAAAACTTTTTAGATATGATTAAAAATAGAAGTAATCATAACTTTAATACAAGTGTTAATTCTAACAATAATATTCTTACTTTATCAACTTGTTATAATAATAGTGATAAGATGGTAGTTCATGCTAAACTTATAAAAAAAGAAGTAAAATAGTTCTTATGAAGTAATAAAATAATTCTTACTTCTTTTTTTTATTATTAATAATTATTTTATTCTTCTTTATTATTAATAAATTTCATAATATTTAAAAAAATACTTAAAATTAGTATTCTAAGTATTCATTAATTAAATTTTATATTACCAACTAATATATTTTTTAAATTTTTTATATAAAGTTCTAATAAATTACTCTCATGCCATCTTTTTCATGGTTGCTGTAAGACAAAAACCTGCTTCTTTTGTATATCCAGTTTTAAGTCTATGATTTTTCTTACTAACTTGGACATGTTATCAATATGATTCAACCACAATTATATTAATACTTTCTATATTGTTCAAAGTATCCTCAAAATTAAAGTTGTCTTTTTCTTGAGAAAATCTACAAAAAATATTATTATCTCATGAAAAAAGCAAGAAAAATCCTGCTTTACTTTATCTTTTGTGTTTTTTATCTTCATTTATCATTTGTTTATCGTCTAATCTGTTATATAAAACATCTAAATTATTAATAGTATATTCACCTGATAAATCTATTGGTTCCCATTTAAAACTAGAAAGATTTAACATACTTTTAATCTTTTTAGATGCATTTGGTAATATAGGAGCTATTATATTTGATATATTTGCAATCATATATAAACATGTATATGTAGTATCATTAAAACCATTAATATCTTCCTTAACTTGTAACCATGGTTGTTTTTGATCATAGTATTTATTAGCAAGAGAAACATATTCAGTAATCTGATAAGTTGCATTTTTTATTTCACCTTTTTCAATATAATCACCTATTAGCTGATAATATTTAGATGTTAAAGATTTAATACCTTCATCCACTTTACCTTCTACTATTTTTCCATCAAATTTTTTATTTATAAAGGATAAATTTCTGTGTACAAAATTGCCTAACATACCAACTAAAAATTTATTATGTGTTTGAACAATATCACTTATTGAACAATTCATGTCATTAGTTTCTGGTCCTCTTAGTGAAAAGTAAAAACGTAAAGTATCACTTTCAAACATATCAAGTAACTCATTAGCAGTAAGTAGATTTCCTGTTGATTTGCTCATCTTTTCATTATTTAAATTAACATATGCAGAGGATACAATATAATCTGGTAATCTATAATTATTACCTATTGCTGCAAGTATAGCGGGAAATATGATTGTATGAAAAGGTATATTATCTTTTCCATGAACATAATACGTTTTTAAATTTTGATTATTATTTGACATAAAATCATCAAAACTAATATTTCTTCTTTGGGCCACTTCTTGACCAACTGATAAATAGCCAATAACCGCCTCTATCCAAACATAAATTCTTTTATCATCATACCCCTCAACTGGAACATTAACGCCCCAATTTAATTGTCTAGTTGCAGCTCTATCTACTAATCCCATATCTATATATTTTTGAGCTTCTCCTAAAGCGTTTTTTCTCCATCTTGTAGTATTATTTTTAATTAATTCCTGTAACAATGATTTAAAAACTGGTAATTTAAAATATAAATGTTTATTAGTTTTTAAAACTGTCTTGTTTCCACAATCTTTGCAATGCTTATCCAAAACTTCACTACTATCTAAAGAAGCACCACAAACATCACATTGGTCACCAGTACTTTTACCACCACAATGAGGACACCTACCAACTATCTCTCTATCAGATAAAAAAGTATTGCATTTTTCACAATAATCTTGTAACTGTTCTTTTTCAAAAATAAAACCATTATTGTATATTTTTTTAAACATTTCTTCTACATATCTTTTATGATGTTCAGACATGGTATTTGAATATTCATCATATTCAAAATTAAGTCTATCAAATGTTCTTTTAAATTCAGTATGATAATATGTAGCAATTTGTTTTGGATTAATTTTTTCCTTTTTTGCTCTCTCAGTTATTGGTGTACCATGACAATCTGAACCTGAAACATATATTACATTATCTCCTTTTGCTCTAAAGTATTTAGCTAAAATATCACCTGGCAATAAAGCAGCTAAATGTCCAACGTGCAAATAATAATTAGCATAAGGCCATGCACCACCAATAAAAATATCTCTTTTGTTATTCATAAAAACCTCCTTTTTTTTGTATATTATAGCAAATATATTTTAAAAGTCAAATTCATTTATAAAGTTGATTACTTAAATACTAATCATTGCAATTATTTGTATTAATAATTATTAAAGGTATCAACATTTCATCTTTAGTTAATCCTGAATGATTACCTTTAATTTTACCAAAATATGAATCTATATTTTCTGTATTAATTAAATATTTTCCATTCTTACAAAGACTTATATATTCCCCTAAATTACTTTTAGCATACTTACTTATTTTTCCTACTCCAAACATGTTATTATTTAAAAACTCTTCAGTTTTAAATAAAATCATTTTATCAGCAAAATCTTTATTAAAATTATTTTCAAAATTTTTTTCTTCACCTTTTTTTACATAATATGATGCTGTTCCAAAATCTATACTTGGATATGCATAGAAAAATTTATTATATTTTTTAAAGTCTAAAATAATATCATCATTAATATTTGTTTGACCATGATCAGCCGTAAATATAATTGTTAAGTTTTTGTTTTTTGATATATTTTTTACCAATAGGTCTATTTCATTCAATTTATCTATTGCTTTCTTACTATCTATCCCATTTTCATGTTCTATAGAATCTATATCTGGAAGATATAAATAGGTATAACTTGATTGATCACCCTCACATATTGATTTAATTTTTTCTTCTATGTCTTTAAAGCTATTATAAGAATGTCTTATACTATCAGAACCAACAAATTTAGAATATATGCTATCACATATATAATTAGGAAACAAAATATTTACTTTAGCATCAAGTTCATTTAATAATGATTTTTCCTTAAAAATATCTTCTGGTTTTATTTCAAACTCTATTAAACTCCTTTCACTTTTTCTATCTAAAAATAATACTGGATAATAATCTCTTTTTAAACTTCTATTATAATTAAACCATCCCCAAATTCCATGTGTTTCTGGATATTTAGCAGTTACAATAGATGTTAATACACAACCAGTTGTGCTAGGAAAAACCGTAAGCATATTGCATTTTAAATTTTTTTTTAAAATTGAATTTTTATTTAATTTATTAATCAAATTACTCCCAGTTCCATCTGATAAAATAAACAAATAATGTTTATTGTTTGGAATAATATTATTTAAATAATTATTTTTTGTGTTATTTTTGATTTTATATCCAAACCTTGAATAAATTGTTTCCATCAAATCTATAATATTTAAATTATCATAGTTTGGAAACACTAAATTTTCGCTTTTTATATATTCTTTTAAATTGTTCATATTTTTACCTTCTTTCATTATTAATATAATTAGTTATAGTTTTAACTAATATTTTATTGTATTTTGGTTTATGAATACTTATTCTAATCCAGTCACCAGATAAAATAGGATAAGCTTCTTTTATATTTCTTACTTCTAATCCTTTTTCTAAAAGATAACCAGTAAGTTTATTTGCATCAATACTTTTTGGCAACTGAATTAATATAAAATTAGTATTTGATTCAATAACCTTGCATTCTATTTGCCTTAAGTAATCGCACATAGTTTGTTTATTTTCATATATTTTCTTTTTTGTTTTATTTAAATAATCCTTATTATTTAAAATATTTGGAATTAAACTTTCTTGTATAATACCCAAACTATAAGGAATTTGACATTTTTTTGTGGCTTCAATAACTTGTTTATTTGAAAACAGTACTCCGGTTCTTAAACCTGCAATACCGAATATTTTTGAAAATGACATTACCACAGAAAGATTTTCAAATGATTCAACATATTTTGAAACAGTCTTCTCTTCATATTTCTCATCAAATATTAACATAGTTTCATCAATTATAAAATGACAATAAGAATTATTTTTTATAATATTAAGTAAAATGTTTTTAGGAATATAAGACAATGTTGGGTTATTTGGATTACACAAAAACAATAATTTTGTTTTTTGTGAAGCAAGGTTTATTTTATCATAATTGTAATTTAATTCTTCGTCAAGTATTTCTTTTTCAATTTTATAATTAAAACGTTTTAATGCATCCTCATATCCCCAAAAAGTTGGCTCAAATAGATATGCTTTTTTCTTATCTAAAACATTTATTAATAAGTTAATTCCTTCTAAAGAACCATTGGTAACCATTAAATTATCTATATTAATATTAAAGTATTTTGATATACACTCATTTACTGCACTGTTTTTATAATCCGGATAATTAAATATATTTTTTATTGATTTTAATAAATTAATTTTTATTTTAGCATTTGGCATGTAAACATTTCTATTTTCTGCAAAATTAATTATATTTTTCATTATTTAACCATCTTTCATTTGGAATATATTTTTTACTTAAAGTTTTTTCAATCTTATTTTCATAAATTAATTTTGTCAATTGTTTTGTTAATTTAGTTCTTATAAATTCTAATTTTTCCTTTAAATTATCTTTATATCCTAAATACATTTCTCCGCTATTACCATTAAAAGGATTGGAGTAAAGCAACTGATATATTTCATCGAATGTTAAAATAGATTTTTCAGAATATGATATTACGGTTTTTAATATTATATCCCATGCCTTATTAGTATAATCTTCTATTATTTCTTTTTCAGCAGCACTACCTATAACTTTATTTTTAACTGTTAAAATATTTAATAATAATCTTTTTTTCATTTGTAATGAGCAAAGAAATTCTTTACTTTTTATAATATCAGGAATAACATATTTTCCGTTATTATAAGGAAATGGAGAATTATTAAATGTATCAGTAATAAATTCATGAGTATATATCATTTTATTATCATAAGGAATCTCTTCATCAATTCTTAGACATTTTTCTTTATGAAATTCATGAGTATAATTTTTTAATTTTTCAAAATTCTCAGTTGATAAATTATTATCGCAAACAAAGCATACATCTAAATCGCTTGTTTTCACACCATATGCAGTTGAACCATATAAAATCATTATTATATCTCCAACCAAATTTACAACCCCATTATAATAACTATTAATAATATCAAATGACTGCATATATACCTCTAAATATACTTTCTACCTATTTTTCTAATATAATCTAATATTTCTTTTAAGTCTTTTTTTGTAACATTATCATTTCCAGACATATATCTTAAAGGATACAATATTGCTCCTTTATTTAATATACCTTTATCATCGGGTAATGAAAACTTGTGCAGATAATATTTTCCATTCCTTAGCATTTCTTCTTGGATATTAATATTAATTTTATTAAGTTTGTCTATTGAATATTTTTTATTTCCATTAGTATACATAAATACTACAGAATTAATGTTAACATCGTTTAAAAGAATGAAATCATCAGCTGAAGCAATCATATTTGCAAAATCTTTTGCTGTTTGATGTCTTCTTTCAATTATTTTTCCTATTTTGGAAATTCCTAAATTTTTTATCAAAAACCATATTTTTAAGGAAACCCAACTTTTAGATCCAATAAAAGGAGTTATTTGTCCTAATGCATAATCCTCTTGCATTATTAAATCAGATGTAGAAGAAACTAATTTCATTTTTTCTGGATTTTTTATTAAAAGAGCGCTTACACAATATGGAATAGCTAATACTTTATGAGGGTCAGTAGAAATACTATCATATAATTCAATACCTGAAATTTTTTCTTTTAGTTTTTTTGAAAATGCTAAAGAAAATCCATGACAAGCATCAGCATGTAACCAAATTTTATCATCATTTTTTTTAACAAGTTTATATACTTCTTTTAAATTTTCAATTGTCATTGTTCTACTGTCGCCAACATAAACAACAACACACATCACTTTTCCTTTATTATCTCTAAGCGCTTTTTCAAGGGCTTTTAAATCATATCTAAAGTTATTGGTTTCAACTTCTATAATGTTGTCTCCACACCCCATCCACATTGAACTACTTCTAATACTATAATGTCCTATTCCCTTTGGAATTAATATTTTATAATTACTTGGATTATTAACACCTTTTTTCATTGTATCATTTTTAAAATTTTCTCTCGCTAATAACATCGCTGTTGCATTACTTCCGGTTCCACCATATGTTATAATTCCACCAACATCCCATACGTTTTTTACATGGTCAATGGCCTTATAACCTACTAATTCTCTAAGCCATTTAATTACTGCTATTTCCATATATGTAGCAATAGGAGCACAAAATGTTGAATTAATTAAATTTTGCTGCAACATATCTGCTAAAATAGCCCCACTCATTCCAGCTATTGAATTTCCTGCATCAGGAAATCCCATAAATTTTTTATTACTAAAATTAGAACAATATGGTAAAATATCATTTTTAAAGTTTTCTAAAAGTTTTTTTAATTCAATACCATTTATTGGCATTTTTAATAGTTTATCTAAATTATTAATATTAAAATTTTTTTCTTTTACATTTTCACTTAATTTAAAATTTAATCCTATATTTAAAGATTCATTTAAACATTGATATGCATATTCTTTATTATTCTCATTTAATATTTCTTTCATTTTTATTTCCTCTTTTCTATTTAATAAATTCCTTTATTTTTCTTTTTGCTTTTGTTGTTTGAACTTTATCATACCACTCTTCTCTAGGACCATATGACATAATATCAGTAATTATTCTCACCCTATCTTTATTATGTAATTTATAATCTGGTTCTACTTGCTTATCATTAACAATAGCTGATACCATAGTATTACCTATATCTGAATGAATTTTGTATGCTAAATCTATTGCTGTAGAACCAATTGGTAATTCCATAGTTTCTCCATTTGTTGTATATACATATATTTTATCTGATAAAAGTTCTTTTTTTACTTGCCATATAAATTCTTGATTATCTGCAAACATTTTATTTATTTCTACAAGTGAATTAAAAAATTGATATTTATTTTTTAATTCTTGTTGCATAATGTCTCTTGCCATGCCCCTTTTAATATCCCAATAAGCAGTAAGCCCAAAAGAAGCGACTTTATCCATATCAAATGTACGAATTTGAGTTTGAACTATTCTGTCATCCGGTCCAAATACTGTCGTGTGTAAGCTTTTATACATATTAGTTTTAGGATTACAAATATAATCTTTAAACTTATCATTTATTGGGTGATACTTGTCATGTATTAAACCAAGCGTTAAATAGCAATTTTTAATATCTTCTACCATTACTTTTAAAGATAATAAGTCATGTATATCAGAGACTTTATGACCTTCATATAATCTTTTATAAATTCCATAAATATTTTTAGTTCTAACTTTTATTACATTAGAAATATTATTATCTGATAATATACTATTTATTGTACTAAACATTTCTTGTAGACAAGATTTACTATCTTCTTCTATTTTATATTTAATTTCTTCAATTTGTTTATATTTATCTGGATATAAATATTGCAAAGATAAATCCTCTAATTCAGATTTAATTCTATAAGCACCTATATAATAAGCAAGAGGGACAAAAATATCCATAGTCTCCATAGAATTTTCTTTTTGTTTAAACTCTGATTTAAACTGTAATGTCCTCATATTATGAAGTCTATCTGAAAGTTTAATTATTATTATTCTAACATCTGAAGTAAGACTTGTAATTATTTTTCTAGTATTTGCCATATTTTGATCATTCTTAGAAGAAAAATTCAGTTTACTTATTTTAGTTACCCCATCAACTAAATTTGCTACTTCTTTATTAAAATCATCCGCAATTGCCTCTTTTGTAATATTTGTATCTTCTAAAGTATCATGCAATAAGCCAGCACATATAGTATCTCTATCAGCATGCATATCAGCAAGAAGATATGCTACATTTAACGGATGAATTATATAAGGTTCTCCACTTTGTCTCATTTGTCCCGAGTGTAAGTTAGCAGCATAATTATACGCCCTTTTAACTATTTCAATTTCTTCAGGAATATATTCTTTAAGTTTATCAACCAAATCTTGTAATGTTAAATTATTCATTACAGCACCTCCTAACTAACAAAAAACGGCGACAAAAATTAATTATTAATTTCTATCACCGTTAAACATACTTATATTATTCTTTTTTACGCAGCAAGAGCAAGAATAAATTGTATTAGCCATTTTTTCACTAATACTGAATTTTATAACAACATTTTTATTAATTATAAAATTATTCATAGCATTCCTCCAAATAAAATTTAATTTGATTTTACTCTTTTATAAATTATATGTCAATACTTTTTTTGAATTTTCCTCAATTATTTTTATTTTTTGCATTTTTAAAAAGAAAAGTGCACAGAAGTTGTGCACTTTAGATTGATTTAACGATTAGTATTCTAAGTATTGATTAATTAAATTTTATATTACCAACTAATATATTTTTTAAATTTTTTATATAAAGTTCTAATAAATTACATTTATCAATATCTTTTTTTACTGTTAGATCTATTTCATTTATAATATCATCGTTATTTTGTACATATAAAGTTCCAACTACATCTCCTTTTTTTATTGGTAATTTTACATCTTTTAATTTTATATCATATGTAGGAGTTATTTCTCCCTCTATTTTTTTATATAAAACGTTTACATCTTTTACAGGTACTACCTCTATTTTATCTACTTTTGCTTTTGGTAAAGTTATTTTTTCAACTACACTATTTTTTGATAAAACTTTCTTTAATCCTACTTGTGCGAAAGCATAATCTAACATAGATGACATTTCACTATTCCTTGTATTACTATCTGGTTCGCCCATTAATGTACCTATTACTCTCATACCATCTTTTTTCATGGTCGCTGTAAGACAAAAACCTGCTTCTTTTGTATATCCAGTTTTAAGACCATCTACTCCATCTTTGAATCTTACAAGTTTATTGGTATTCACTAACCATATTTTTTTATCTGTTCCTTCTCTTAAATATGTTTCATATATACTAGAATAATCTAATATTTTTTGATGTCTAACAAGTTCCCTACCTATATAAGCCATATCATATGCACTAGAATAATGTCCTTCTTCATCTAATCCATGACAATTTTTGAAATTTGTATCTTTTAGACCCAATTGTTGTACTTTATCATTCATCATTTTAACAAAGTTTTCCTCAGTTCCAGCAATTGCCTCAGCTAGTGCGACTACCGCATCGTTTCCACTTGCAATTGTTATACCTTTAATGAGGTCATCTACACTCATTTTCTCTCCAGTTTCAAGAAGAATTTGAGAACCTCCCATACTAGATGCATTTTCTGATACAGTAATAATATCATCCCATTTAATTACATTCTTTTCTATTGCTTCCATTATTAAAACTAAACTCATCATTTTTGTCATAGATGCTGGAGCTTGTTTTTCATGTGAATTAAACTCATATAAAATTTGTCCTGTGCTTTCTTCTATTAAAATTGCACTCTTTGCACTTTTAGCAAGCGTATTATTTTCTTCTGCTTTTAATGTTGGAAGAAATAAAAATAAAGCTATAAATAAAACAAAAACCTTTTTCATATTTCACCTCTAATAAAAAATATGAGAAAGGTTTTAAAAAAATTCAAATTAATTATTTATTATATAATCATACTTTTCTTGATTATGTTTTAGCTTATCATAATTTTTCTGTGAAAGAGTTACAATAATTTTATCTTCACTTGTATCTCTATAATTTCTAATAATCTTGTTTTTTATATCATTAATAAATATATTATATATCTCATTATATGGAAAATCTTTTTTAGTTATATTAAAATCTAATAAACTAAAATATACTTTCTCATGATTATTTATTTCGTATATTTTATTATAATATAAATAATAATCAAAATCATCTATATAATTTATGTCAAACTTTATATTATCTATAGAATCATCTATTTTATATTCTATATTTCTGCAATCAAAAATTAATACATCATCTTCCATATCTATATATTTAGTTACAGTATGTTTTTCAAGCTTTTCTAATGCATTTTCATCTACATATTTAAATTCTAATGTAGATAGAAAAATACCTCCTGAAGTTATACCTATTAAAGACAAACTACATATAAACATAATAAATAATCTTTTTAAATTTTGTGTTCTATTAAATATAAATTTAAATATAAATTCTATTATTACGTATATAAATAAAGAAGTTGCCAAACACAAAATCGTACCAAATACAAATATCTTTCCATAATTTATATGCCACATAGATAATATAAATCCAAATATACTTAAAAGGAATACAAACATAATTGGGAATATTATAGATATTAAAAATATTTTTATACATATTTTTATTAATTTCTTTATACTTTTTAAAATATTATCATTAGAATATTTTGAATCTCTTATAATTATTTTTTCTTTTTGTGGTTCTATATATGTATTATTATTTTCTTTATTATCTATTATGTAATAATCTAAATATCTAACTTTAAATAAATGAAATATAATTATAAGTTCAAATATATTTATTATAAATCCTAGTATAGAATTTATAAAATCTATAAAGCTATAACTAAAATAAAAAGGAATAATATTTAATAAATTATAAACTAATTTACCACATATCATATTAATAATACTACCAAGTATAAATACTATAAAAGCGATAAAGAAAAGTTCTAATAAACATTTAAATTTTTCTTGTGTAGTCATACTGCAAAACATATTATATATTTTTGTAATTGTATTTAAGATTTTATTAAATATATTATCTCTTTTTTTATTTGCTTCAACATTACCTATTACACCATCATCCATTAATTCATCTAATTTACAGTCTAATATTTTACAAAGTTGTAACATTTTATCCATATCAGGATATGTAGAACCACTCTCCCATTTAGAAATTGATTGTCTTGATACATTCATCATTTCTGCAAGTTGTTCTTGACTTAAATTATTATTTTTTCTTAATTTTGCAAGTTTATCACAAAATCTCATATTTCCACCTCCAGTTACAATTATATATTTTTTATGAGGATGTGCAACACCAATTATCATTTTCTTTTTGTAAACTTTCCGTTGCAATTATTTTATCATATACAATTTTTGTTGTAAATATTTATAAGCTTATAAAAAAAGAAACATTAAGTTTCTATTCTGCATCTGTTCTAGATAATATTTGAGCTGGAGTTTTTCTTATTACATTAAATACAGGGATAAGTCCTATAATTAAATTAAATAAATAAACAAATACTATAGCTATAATTACTACCAAAGGATTTATTACAAACATACCTTTTAAATATTTAATTTTAGTAACTAAACTTAAACAATATGCCATAAATATAATTCCTGGTAATGAAGCTAATGTTGTAATAGCAAATATTTCACCATAAAACATTTTATAAATATCTATTCTTTTAACACCTATCGCACGATATATACCAATTTCCTTTATTCTAGATAAAAATGAAGATCTACTCATTAAAAACATTTCTATTAGTGATATTAAAATCATTATACTTGATACTACTATAACACTTTTATTATTATCATCTAAAGCTCTTTTATATTCTGCCTTACTTGATTCATAACTATCCTTTATATTTAAATTAAATTCTCTAAATTTATTAATAGTCTCATTTTTATCTTTTGGATATAATACCATATTTGATGTTTTTGTTATTAAATTATATTTAATAGTATTATTATTTACTAAATACATATCTAAATTATCTTTACTATAATAATATCCTACTACTGTAAGCTTAGTATCATTTACTTTTTCAGATATTTCTTTATTTAATTTCATTGATTCTTTATTACTTATATTTACTATAGTCTCATAATTATTTTCAGGATATCTACCCTCTTTTAATTCTATTTTATCTTTAAATAAATTATAATCCTGTATACCTGTTAATTCACTTTCTTCTACACTATATTCATTAGAATCTTTATTATTATATATTATATTTATAATAGAATCTTTATTTACATATATAGAAGGACTTTTAAAGTTTGTTATACCTACTATTTCAAAGTTTCCTACATTAGGAATATTAACTATTCTATTTAATAATTTAGTATAATCATTAATACCTATCATAGTTAGTAATTCAGACCTTTTCAACATATTTTCAATAGTTAATTTATCTACTACTATTTGACTACTATTTTCTGGCATTACACCTAATATTAGATCCTCTTTACTTATCGTATCTATAGAAGTTATAGAACCTGTTAAATTTTCTTTATTATTAATAGATTGATAATAATCATCTAAACTTAAATTAAATTTAACAATAGAACTTCCTGGTAATATATAATTTACATAATCTAATGATTCATAGTTCAAATAGTCTTCTACTTTTATTTTCTTTTTTTCTACTAATAAATAATTTTTATTATATTTAACAAAATCTTCATCAGGTACCCTAAATGTAGAACAAATTCTACTGGTTGCAAACATTATAAACGAACCTGATACTAAGAAACCTATTAAAAGTATCTTTTTTAAAAATGTATAATCAAATACTTTTTTAAATCCATTTATTAAGAGTGTTATTGGATTTAATATAGATGAATATTTCTTTTTTATATTTTTATCTATTATATCATTAAACTTAAATTTATAAGTATCTATATCTTTTTTCTCTATTTTTTTATAATTATCATCTATAAATTCTATACTAGATGACTCATCTACTATTTCTATTTTATCACTCGTATTACTTTTAATATAAATATTACCATTCTTAAGAACTATATCTAATTTTAATTCTTTAAAAGAATCACTATAAACATCTATATCTACATTATTCTCTTTTAATTTACTGTTATTTTTAAAATCTTTTAAGTAAAAAGAATTATCCATTTTATAATCTAGAGCATCTTCTATATCATTTTCATAATCACGAATTATTTTACCATCGCTTATTTCTATTATTCTTGATGCATAGAAATGTGCGAGATCTTGTTCATGTGTTACAAGTATTACAAGTCTTTCTTTTGAAATTGAAGCAATTATTTTCATGATTTCAAGTGAATTCTTACTATCCAAATTTCCTGTAGGTTCATCTGCTAAAATTATACTTGGATCTTTTACTATAGCACGCGCTATACCTACTCTCTGCCTTTCTCCACCTGATAACATACTAGCAGGTCTTCTTTTATATCTTAACATTCCTGTTTTATCAAGTACATATTCTACTCTTTTTTTGATTTCTTTTTTATCTTTAATACCAATCATTTTAAGTACTAAAGCAACATTATCATAAACACTTAAGTTATCAATTAATTTATAATCTTGAAATATATAACCTATATTTAAATTTCTTATTTTATCTACTTTTCTATAAGATCTACTACTAATCTTTTTACCATCTATTATTATTTTTCCCCTTTTTATTCTGTCTAATCCACCTATAGTATTAAGTAATGTAGTCTTTCCACATCCACTAGGACCTAAAAGTGCGACAAGTCCAGTATCTCCTAAAGTAAGAGTTGTATTATCAATAACATGTACTTCATTTTTTCTACCCTTATTGAAGTATTTATTAACTTTATCTAGTATTATCATTTTATACCTCCTCTCCGAGTGTTACCATCGCACTTTTCTTAAATAGTTTTTTAGCAAACTTCATACTAATTAAATAAGACATTGTTATAAGTATTATATATAAAATAATATAATCTTTAACTTTTAAATAATTAATAATTGTATGTACAAATTTTACATCAAATATATTTAAACTACACATATATACAAAAATTAAAAATGAAAAGAATGCTATATTAGATACTATAAAAAGCTCTAATATAAGTAATTGTCTAGCTGTACTTTGAGTTGCTCCAAGTATTCTTATTGTTGAAAAATATTTGTTTCTTGATTTTAATATTACTCTTATTACAAAATAAGAAATAAAGAATAATACTATAACTAAAATAATTGTTACTACTGTACTTAAAATTTTTATAAATTGTTGTCCTCCAGAACTTACTAAAGTATTCTTTATTGGTAATACATTAAATCCTAAATCATCTAACTTACTTGCTGTTTTATCTAGTAGTTTAACATCTTTTACAAATACACTACTTTGATAATTATCTTTATTAAATAAACTATTATAATCATTAACACTTATAAATATAGTTCCATTAACTTCTTCATAATTATCTATTCCAAGTAATGAAGGCATTGTTTTTTTATTATAAACTTTATTAACTCTTAAATCTATACTATCTTTATAATATAGATTTTTTACTTCTATTATAATTTGTTCGTTTATGCAATTTTCTTTAGGACATATATAATTATTATCATCTGATATATATGCATATCCATCACTTACATTAGAATTATAAGTTATTCTATTTGATGGATTCCAATTATTTGTATCATAATATTTATTTTGAAATAAATATTTTACAGTACTAAAACTTTGATTAGTTTGAAAAGAAAAATTATTTATTATAGACTCATTTACATAAAATCTGTAATTGTAATCATTCTCATTTTCATTATACTTAATTCCTACTATTCTTAATTTATTTGATTTATCTAGATCATTACCATAAAATGATCTAAAATACAAATCATGATTCATAAGTTCTTCACTAGTAGTTGCTAAATAATAGTCATATTTACTACCCTCTATAACTATTTCATTAGGATTATTAGGCATTCTACCTACATCTAGATTTCCTCTAAAATTAGCTATATCATTAACACTTCCACCAAATTCAAAATTAGCATCATCACTTAAACTTATATAAGAATCTAGAAGTAAATCATTATAAACTATATAATCTATATTATCTAGCCTTTTTATAGATTCATAATCTTCTTTAGTAAAAGCACTTCTATCTTTCTTTTTTAGTACAATTCTAGCATCACTTATATTATTAAATATATAATTATCTCCTGATTTAGATTCTATATACTCTTGTTCTTTAAATGAAGCATATTCACTGATTAATGAAACAACTATAAATAAATAAACTAAAAGTATTAATAAGAATTTAGGTACTATATTAAATGTATTTCTAAGAGCCAATCTAACCTTATTTAAATGTGTTATTGTTTTATGTGAAGATTCTTTTACATTTGTAACTAGTTCTTTTTCTTTGATTTTTTTATCTTCCAAAATACGTCCATCATGCATTTTTATTTTACGAGTTACATACTCTTCTACTTGCTCATAATTGTGTGTTACTACAACAACCAACTTATCTTTAGATATTTCACTTAATAATTTAATAATTTCACGAGCCGATTTACTATCTAAGTTACCAGTTGGCTCATCTGCTATTATCATAGGTGTATCTTTTGCAAGTGCACGAGCAATAGCTACTCTTTGTTTTTGTCCACCTGATAATCTAGACACTTTAGTTCTTCTAAATTTATAAAGACCTACTTTTTTTATCAAGCTTAGAACTTCATTTTTTATTTCTTTTTTCTTTTTACCATTCAATAATAATACAAGTTCTATATTTTGATATACTGTATAACTATTTACTAAATTAAAATTTTGAAAAATATTACCTACATATTTTCTTCTATAATCTTCAAAATCTTTTTCTGTATAATGGCTTGTCTCTTCACCATTTATATACATTTCTCCTTCTTCATATGTATCAAGTCCACTTATTACATTTAAAAGGGTTGATTTACCACTACCACTTTCTCCTGTTATAGCTACAAATTCACCCATATTAAGCTCTAAATTAACACGAGTAAATCCACTAGCAATCACACCTTTTTTATAATAAAATTTAGATACATTTTTTAGTTTTATTATACTCATAATATCCTCCTTACAATTTAATTTTACTATAATTTATAATTTATTCAAATAATTTTATGTAAATTCTACTGATTATTTACAAAAAGATACATAGTTTACACTATATATCTTCTATTATATCTTTTAGTATATTAGCTACTTTACGTGATGAATACTCCAAAAATTTAACAAAATCAACCTCTGATGTACCATCTAATTTATCTGTTACAGATCTAATCACTAAGAATGGTATATTTGATAAATAACACACTTGAGCAATACTTGCTCCTTCCATCTCAATACACATTACATTAAATTTACCTCTTATAAATGTTTTATCTTCCATACGTGTTATAAATTTATCTCCAGAAGCTATCCCACCTACTATTAAATCTTTACTTATTTTGTTCAATATATTTTTATCAGTATAAATACATTCACCAATATTTTCTATTTCACCTAATTTTCTTCCAAAAGCTGTTACATCAAAATCATATTGATATAATCTATCTGCAACAACAACATCACCAATATTTAAATTATTATCTACACTACCAGATGTACCTATATTTATAACTATCTTAATATCGAAATTATCTATAAGCATTTGAGCACTCCTCGCACTATTTACCTTGCCTACATTACTTTTTACAATAACTACTTCTTTTTTATTTATAGATCCAATATAAAATGTTTTATCAAATATATCTCTTTTATTTTTTATCAATGTTATATTAAGTACTTCTTCTAATTCTTTTTCTTCAGCTACTATTATCCCTATCATACAACCACCTATTTAATTATAACACTTTTTCTATTTAAAATGTATAAAATTGGTAAGAAATGTGTTACAATAATAGTGGTGATGGTATGAGAGGAAGAAAATTTAAAAAACTGCCTTTAATTATTTTAGGTATTATTATTTTAATAGGTATTATTATAGGAGTTATATTTTTAGTAAAAACTATTAATTATCATAAAACTTATGAATACAAATTATTAAAACATGGATATGTAAAAAATGATTTAAACAAAATAGAAAAATTAGATAACACATCAAAAGATTATTTACTATCAATAGATTATAACAAAGATATAATAAAGATTATAAATGAAAAATATTTTTTAGAAAAGAATCTAAAAAAGTATATAGAATATAATAAAAATAACGATAAAAGTTTTTCTGATGTTATAGCTATAGTGAATGTAGGAGCTGATAAAGAATTTTATAAGGATCCTAAAAAAACTGATATTAGTAAAGGTATTCTTATGCTTACTAATAAATTTAATTATTTAGATAATACTTATAATTCAGATAAAATGTTTGTTGTAAGTAAACAATATAGTTATGGTGAAAATCAAATGTTAACTAGTGAAACTTATAATGAATTTATTAAAATGTTTAAAGCTGCTAAAGAGGCTGGTTTAAAACTCATAATTAATTCTTCTTTTAGAAGTTATGAAGATCAAGAAGAAATTTATAATATGTATAAAAATTCTAAGGGTGAGGAATATGCTGATGCGATTGCTGCTAAACCAGGATTTTCTGAACATCAAACAGGTATGGCAATAGATATCCAAGCTCCAGGTTCTAGAGCCGCTACATTTGAAGAGTTTGAAGAATTTAAATGGTTACAAGAAAATGCTCATAAATATGGTTTCATTTTAAGGTATCCTAAAGATAAAGAATATTTAACTGGATATAATTATGAATCATGGCATTATCGTTATGTTGGAGTTGAAGTTGCCACATACATAAAAGAAAATAATATTACATTTGATGAATATTATGCATATTATTTAGATTAAGGGATTTATATCCTTTTTTTATAATTTATGATATAATAATTAAGGTGATGATATGAAAAGAAAAAAGAAAAAATTAAAGAAAAGTGTAAAAGTTGTACTTGTTTTATTTATATTATTTATTATTATTGGACTTATTTTATGTTTCAGTAATAAAAACAAAGATTCTCTAAAAGCTAAAGGATATAATGAACTTGAAATAAATGAGATAAATAAATTAACTAAATCTGAAGTAGAAACTATAAAAAAATATAAGTATAATAAGAATATAAGTTATATAATTAATAGTGATAACTATAATTCAAATAAACTAGATTTATATATGAAGTATTCTTTAAAATATGAAAAAGTTGATTATACTAAAATTATGGATGTTGTTAACAATAATGATTTTATTGAGAAAAATATTGATAAATATATGAACTTATTAGATAAATATGATAATGTAGATGGAATAATAAAATATATAAATAACTATAGTAATATTGATGAACTTGCTATTAACTTTGTAAATGAGAAATATTTTATAATAGATAATTTAGATAGATATATTAGTTATTATGACAAAAATAAAAGTTTGAGCTTTAAAGATATTGTAGCTCAAGTTAACTCTAATTTAGATAAAAAATCTTATGATGATTCAATGCCTGCTGATATTTCTAAAGGGATGTATACTTTAGTTAATAAGTATTATTATTTAGGTAGTGATTATACAGGAGTAGACATTATAAATGTTCCTGGTGGGAATGCTAAACTAAATAAAACTGCATATGAAAATTTTGAAAAAATGGCAAATGCTGCAAAAAAAGAAGGTTTAACTATACAAATTACAACAGCTTATAGAGATTATAATTTTCAATCAATACTTTATAACAACTATGTTAAAGCTGATGGTGTTAAAGCTGCAGATACCTACTCTGCTAGGCCAGGATACTCTGAACATCAATTAGGTTATTCTACAGATCTTACAAATGGAAATCATGTATCATTTGGAGAATTTGAAAATACAAAGGAATTTGAATGGTTAGATAAAAATGCTTATAAATATGGATTTATTTTAAGATTTCCTAAAGATAAAGAAAATCTAACTGGATATATATATGAATCATGGCACTATCGTTATGTTGGAGTAGATATTGCTAAATACATAAAAGAAAATAATATTTCATATGAAGAATATTATGCTTACTTTTTAAGATAGAATTTCTATCTTTTTTTCATATAATATAGTGGTGATTATATGGAAAAAGTTATTTATATTTTATTACTTATCATTTTAGAGAATGGTAATTTTTATAAAGATATTAAAGTAATAAATAAAGTTGATATTGATACATTAGTAAATAAAAATATTAGACTCGAGAAAGAATATGTACCAAATGATTTGGAACTATTAGATATTAAATATGCTTGCAAGGATAAGTATTTAAGAAAAGAAGCTAAAATATTTTTTGAAAAAATGGCTGAAGACGCTAAAAAGAATGGATTAAATATAGTAGCTACATCTACATATAGAAGTTATGATTATCAAGAAAAACTATATAATAATTACTGCCTAAATAAAGGAATTTATTATGCAGATATGGCAAGTGCTAGAGCTGGACATTCAGAACATCAAACTGGTTTAGCCGTTGATGTAGCAGATTCATCTCTTGATTATGATAATTTTGAAGACACTAAAGAATTTATTTGGATGAATAAAAACTCATATAAATATGGATTTATTTTAAGATATCCTAAAGCAAAATTTCACATTACTGGATTTAAATATGAACCTTGGCATTATCGCTATGTTGGCACTAAATTATCTTATTATTTATATAAAAACAATCTTACATTAGATGAATATTATTTAAATCAAAATAAAAAGTAGTTTTCACTACTAATTATTATTAGAATAAATTGGATTTCCTGTATTTTGATCATATCCAACGATTTGTTGTTGAACTTGATTATTATTTTGGGATTGTGTTGGTTGTAAATTAACTGTATTACCTTTATTAAAAGATAAATTTATTATAGCATGTGATTTTTTTTCATCATATAGAAATGTCATAACACCTATAGTTATAGAAGCTAATAACATTAAATAAAATCCTATTGAAAAATACTCTAAACCTTCACTTTGAATTATCATACAAATTTGATAAAAAGTTCCAAAGCCAGCTGTTATATAACTCATCTCTGTTTTTTTATTTATTAAATATAATACAATAACAAATAAACTTAATAATAATAAAACTACTCTTGAAGGATCTTCAGCCTTCCATAGACTTCTACTTATTGAAAATATAGATACATAAGGTAAAAATAAACTTAATACCAACAACGCTGCAGCTCCTATAGCAACATACCCAAAAATTTTGTTCTTATTCATAAGATACCACCTTTCTTATTTAATTATACCATTTAACTAGTTATAATTTCAATAAACTTAGTTTAAATTAAATTAAGTTTACATCAAGGTTAACTCTATCCCCAGTACACCATACTTTTCTTGCTCTTCTATAGAATAATACAACTCCATATCTTTAGGGCTTGCTACTTCATTATTCTTATATCCTAAAGATACTTTATCAAAATGTTTATATAATTCATCAAAGTTTTTATAATGATGTAACTTTACTACCCTAGTAGTAATATATTCATCAGTACTTCTATTTATAAATTTTATAATATCACCTATTTTTATTAATTTTCTCTTTTCATCATTTAATCTCATTTCAATTGTCTTACTACCACTTTTTATTGAATTAAATGGACCATTATTTAATCTCATTTCATGCATTTTACTCACCTCATAATTCCATAAACCCAGCTTTCCTTTTGCAGGAATAGGTTTTTCATATTTTTTAATATTTTCTAATTTCCAAGCATAATCCTCTATGTGATTGCTTTTAGCATACACAATAGGATTTTTTATTTTTAATTCATTATTAAATTTATCATCTACAGCAATACAATCTACAAGTGTTGCCTCACCTATTATATACCCCATTTTATAGTTTAAATTGTAACACAAAAATCTTTCTACCATATCACGTTCAAGAGTTAATCCAGCATGAATCAATATTTTACCCCTATAATTTGTTTTCCAACTTCTAAACTCATATTCTTTATATTTATTTACAATTAAACTAGCCCATGGTTCTTTTATTGTCAAAGCCTTCATACTACCACCATATTAATTATAAAATAATATAAACAAAAAAGCAACGATTCTGATAAAACCATTGCTTTCGAGTTTAGAAAACCACATACTAAATATTATCAGTACTTAGTGTAGCATTCCCACCATAGAAGTTTCTCTCTTCTTACAATTGTAAAACTTAAAGCTGGCAGAAATTACATATAAATGCATTTCTAACAATGAATACCAAGTAAATACGATTATATAATTTCTTATTATATAACGTTTTTTACTTAATATTCTTTAGCGTTTTTTTGAGAAATATTTATGAATTAAATGGTTTAATCAGAATTACTTGATCTCTTATCACAGTAATTAAAATATTTCTTGTTTGCTAATATCTTTAAGCTAATTATATATTACACTATATTTTGACAAATGTCAACACTTTTTTTTAAAATTTTTAAAAAAAATAAAAAAAACTATTAATTTAATAGTTTTTTAACCTTCACAAGTAAATAATTCTCCATCTTTATATGCTTCTATTAAACTATCTTTTGTTGTTGTATTTGCCATATCTTTATTCATATCTGATTTTAAATTATTTGATTTAGTAATTATTAGTGTATTTCCATCTATTGTTATATCACAACTATCATATCTTTCACTTGAAATATTATTACATTCCTTCTCATAATACTTTTTCTCTTCTTGCATATCTACTTCAATTAAATATTCATATTTTTCAACATCATAATATTTAAGTAATTTTGAACCATCTTCATTGAAATCATAAATCTTTTGAATTTTTTTGTTAACAGCTAATGGACCATCATTTTTTTCATTTAATTCCTCTTCACTTAATACTAATGATTTAGTATCCCTATGTTCTAATTCATATTGAGTAAGAGTACTTTCTCTTGTGCACTCATACTTATTAGTAAAAGTTTTTGTATCTATTCCACCTTTACTTGTAGATTTACTTTGACATCCAACTGCTAAAATTGAAACAATAGCTAACATTAAAATTTTCTTCATATTACTCTCCTTCCTATTCTAATTATAACATAAATATATCGCAATAATACATTTATCAAATGTTTTTTTATATTAGTGTAAAGCATCAAAAAAGAATAGAAACTCTATTCTTAATTGTTATTAAACATTTGCCCAGCGCATCCACCACAATCATTATTTATTACTACATTTTCTTCGTCACAAGTATATTTTGGTGTATAAGTATGTGTATATATATGTTTATTTATTACGTGAGTATGTATTGGACAACAATGTGGTACTTCATGGTAAAATTCTTTTTCTACACATTTAGTTATTACTGGTTCCATTATAGGTTGTTCCATTTGTTGCATTTGTCTATTACACCCACAACCACAATTTCTATTAAACAACATAAATACCTCCTATCTAGTTTATTGTATGAAGGTATTTGTAAGTTGAATGGTGTAATAACTAATTATTATTATATTTCTCTATTTTTCTTTTTATATAATTTATATAATACTTTCTTATATCATCTAATATAGCATTAACAATCTCTATAGATATCTGTCTTTGACTTTTTTGTGTAGTATCAAATAACATTAAATTAATATTTTCTTTCTTTGATAACTCTTTAATATTTAATAAAGAAGTGTTATATTCATCAACATTTTCTTGATTTAAAAAATTTCTTTTTTCTAAAGATAAATTTGCATAATAATCTCTTTTTAAACAAGTAATACTATCAGTAAAAAGTGCGACTACTACATTTATCTTTTTCTTAATAATAGGAATATATTTATTTTTATAGTTTTCATACTCTTCCAATGTAAATCCATCTTTCACATACAATCTATCAGCCCAAATCAATCTATCAAAAAGCGATCTATCGATTATTATAATATCTTTATCACCTTTTATAGAACTATTTAATTGTTTTAATACATATTTAGGTATTTCTTGATTTATTATATTTTTATATTCATTTTTTAATTTTGGATATATCTTTGTTTTATATTTTAATGAAGTAGTAAATTCTTCTAATACTTCTACTTCAAAATTTGCTTTTTTAAAAAAATCTTTTAAATTATTTATTAAAGTTGTTTTACCTGTTCTAGGTGTGCCAGTAAATTCAATTACATAAGGCTTATTATCAAATATATTTTTAAGTTTTTTTATTTCTAATTTCTTAAAATGTAATTTTAAAACTTCACTATATTCTTCCTTAGAATTTTTATATATTACATTTTTTACATAGTCATCATCTTTTTTATTATTAAAAATATAATCAATTAATTCTTTTAATCTAATAAACATAGGATGATTTGAATCTTCATTATATATTAGACTTTCATATAGATGTGTAAAATACCATTTTTGTTCTTCAAATCCTCTTTTAAAACTACTAAAATCATATTTGCCATTCTTTTCAAATAATATCATCATATCTTCAAGATTGCTAGTCTTATCCGCACAACATATTGCTTTGTGTCTTAAATCTAGATTTTTAACAGTATCTATTGTATATTTTTTTCTCTCTTCCCAAGACAAACTTTTATCAATCTCAGTATCTCCAAGTACTAATGATAAAATATCTTCTCCAAATAAATTAAGTATATCTTCTTTTGTATACTTAGTATCTTCTATAACATCATGAAGAATACCTGCAGATATTACATTATCATCAAAATTATACTGTTTTAATATATTACCTACATCTATAGGATGTATTATCATTGGTTTATCTTTTTCTGATTTTCTTACTTGATTAAAATGTGCTTTAATAGCAAATAATTTTGCTTGTTCTATTATATTCATTATACCACCTATTTAATTATAACTATATAGCAGTCAAAAAGCAAGAAAAAAATAGAATATAAATTCTATTAATTTGCAGATATTACTATTCCATTTTCATCGAATTGATATTTTGAATTATTATTAACAGTTGGTTTTGGTTCAACATAACCAGGAAGTCCTGAACTTATAGGAGATATTGTTTCATTAGCTGATACAACATTACCTTCATCATCAAATTTATAATCCACTTTAACAGCATCATTTTCTAATTCTTGTGCTGCAGTTTTTTCATCTTCTAATACTTCTACACCATCTGATATTAATATACCATCATCATTAAATCTATATTGTGGTTTTGGCGTATCTTGAACTTTCAATGTTTCTCCATTTGCGGCTATAACAACACCATTTTCATCAAACTCTATTTTATTCAATGTATTTTCTTTAGGTTCTTCATTTACCTCAGCACTTACTACAGTTCCATTTTCATCAAATTTAATATTCTTAAATATATTCCAATCTTTAGAAGGCGTTTCTTTTACCTCTTTTGAATCTTTATATTCAACATGAAAAGGATTTTCTTGTTCAGGTCTCTCTACACTTATCACTGTTCCATTCGCATCAAAATGATACTTTGTATTATTTTCAGGCTCTTTTTGTTTTGCAGGTTCTGCTATCATAACAACACCATTTTCATCAAATAATAATTTTGAATAAGATTTATTAGAAGTCAAGAACATTTCATTATCTTCATGAAATTTTTTTGCTTTTTCCTCTTCTGAAACATTGCCAGTAAGTCTATTTAATAAATCTTCAAATGTTTTTTGTTCATCGTTTTTATAACCTACAAAATCTACTGTTTCAATATCAGTATGATTAAAATTACAAACTGATTCAGGTAGTAACATACCTTCTGGATAAGCGCACCCACAATAATCCTTTATAGTTAAATTTCCTTTAAATTCAACTGAATAATATCCAGTTATCATCACTTTTTTATTTTTTCCTTTTAGTGTACATATTGAACCTATTGGTAAATATTTGTTTTCCATAAACACACCTCTTTATTCTAAAACCATTATACAAAAAAAATAAAAAAAAAGCAATATTTTTTTATTTAATTGCTGACTGTCTCATATTTATAGAATAGTTTTCTATCCCAGATAAAGAATAATTTAGTTCATTTTCAATATTATTAAAACTTTTTGAACTATTTTTTATTATACCTAATAAATTATTAACTTCTAAATAATCATTATTTAATGAATTTTTTAAATTATATAAATAATTTCTATACTTAAAATCATTTGGAATATTTAATTGATTACTTACCCTATTAGCCCTATTCAAATTATTTTTAGCGCATTCTAATCTTCCATTTATCAAATTATTTAATTCTGATTCCTCAAAATATATTATTCTTGACATTTTTTCACCTCAAATTATTTATTGCTTTTTTATATTCATCACAAACATCTACTAATGATTTTCCATATTTATATATAGAATCTTTCATTTTTAAATATTGTATTTTTTCTAAATTAGTTCTTCTAACAAAATCTTGAGCTGCTGGACCAATCCACTCACCTGTATTTGTTATATTAGAAATTCTTGAAAATAAAGCATTGAATTCTTCATTTAATTCTCTACTTAATCGTATTATATCTTGTCCATTTTCATTAAGTTTATCTATATCAACTAATAAATTACTCATAAATTACCCCATACTCTCATTAATTTCTTTTAACTCTTTTCGGACTTCTTCTAAAACTGTATATTTTAAATAGTTTCTCTTATTAATAAGATTTTGTCTTATAACAGATAATTTTCCTTTATCAATAGAAACAGAATCTATACTATAAAGTAATCCTATTTTGTTACTTGGTATTTCTAAATTTTCTATACATTTATTCATTTCACCAATTATAAGTTCTAAATTATTTTTTAATAATAAATACTTCCTCTTATCATTTAATAATTTATTTGTATCACCCATATTATCACCAATTACCTTTATCTTCCATTTTTATAGTTGCTTTCCTTATAATTTGTGTAGAATTTGAGCCAATATCTGAATATTTTGCCTTTAATTTAATTATATCTTCAGCATAACTCTGTATATTTTTATTTACAACATTAAAATTAGCTCGAATATTACTAAACCTATTCCTATAATTATTTGCAGCTGCACAACTATATACACTTCTTGTTTGATCAACTACATTAGAAATTTCATTTAATGTTTTATTTATTCTTTCGGCATAATTATAAATATCAAGTGCTAATTTATCTATAGTAGCACTATTAATCCCCATATTATTCAACAAAATCACCTATCTTACTATATCCATTTTACAATATTTATTGGATATTTGCAATAAGTATTAAAAAAAAGTGTAATTATATATACACTATTTTTGCTTTTGATTATTTAATTCCGTATTACATACCCTTATTGTGTTTGTCGCTTCTTTACTTAAATCTTTTTGCCTTTGATTTAAATACTTAATTTTATCATTGCTTAAAATATTCAACGAATAATTTGATACAGTTACAGAATCAGATAATTTAACATTTGCTGTGTAATTATTAAACAGTTCTATTATATCGTTTTGTGAAGAATTTATATTTTTAGCAAGTGAATTAAAAAAATTATTTTGAATATCTATATATGTATTCATAAAATCTTTATTATAATTGTAATTCTTATTACTATCATATAATATATGATTATTTAAATCATTTTCAAACAAATGAATTAAATAAAATATATCTCCTATTGTTACATTTTTATTTTTAATATTATTAGACAAATTTCTATAAAATAATTTTGTTAAAGTTTTACACACCGAAGATTTTACTGTATAATTAACTTCATCTACTAAATCATCAGTCTTTTCATTACCCGTTTGATTTTTATAATTTTTGTAAAAATCATCTGGAGATGTTTGCATCACTTCTAATGAATACATCATATTTAATATTTCTCTTTTATCTTTATCATTACTAACATTAAAGTAATTATACAAATCGTTTAAATCTCTTTTAAATGATAATTTTTCAGTATCATTAACTTTATAATTTTCATTTGTAATATTAACCAAACTTAAAGATTCTAAATATCCTATTCTATTTTTATATACTAATGGTTCATGTCCTGTATAATTTACCATATTTTTTTCAGCTGATGCCTCATATATCCAAGAAAAATCCAATGAATTTACACCAATATTTTTAAATCCATAACTAAATCCATAATTTCTTTTTAAATTACTATTTTTATTTAGATCACAATTACATCCCTTTTGAAGTAAATGATTTATTTCATGTATAAGTACATCTTCATCAGTACCTTTTCCATTTATAAGTTGAGCTACTTCAAGCATATTTGGTGAAACTACTAAGCAATTATCATCAGTTACAAAAGCATTATTAAAAGATGATTTTTGTGATAAAATTTTCAAATCTCCTAATACGCATCTAATCCTACTAACATCTATTGAATCGTTACCTTTGACAAAATCATTCACTACATTAACAATCATCTCACAAAGATTTCTTATTTCTTTATTTTTTAATTCCCTATAGATTGATGATTTATTCTCTTTTTTATATTTTTCATTATTTTTTAATACTTTATTCATTAATTCATCAACTGTTATGCTTGATAAACAATTATCATGTTTATTTGTCAATGACAACTTATTATATTCATTTAATACATTATCCAAATTATATAATTTTTCAAAATCATACTTAGTATTTAAATTGTTTAAATAAGAAATAAATTCAGCATTATTCTTATAATTTATCATATTATCATATAATTTATTTCCTGTAGAATTCAAAGGGATATTTCCTTCTATAATTGTATTTTTCTCATCTACAACTACTTTATCTTCATCTATTTCACTCACAATAGAATTATTATTTTGAGATATACTTGTATTTTTATCTGTTTTATATTTTGCTTTATTACCATTTGCAAATAAGCTACAACCACTTAATGTAACAGTAGTAGCAAGTGCAATTGGAACTAAAGCATACTTTACTTTCTTTTTAAATTTATTAAAATAAACTTTTAATTTTTTTACCATAAATACCCACCTTATTGTACTTTTAATCTAAAAAAGACAATTGATTGTCTTTTATTGAACTGATGAACCGTTTTCAGTATATCTTTGATATGCTGAACGAGTACTTTCTGCAGATTTTGAAATTGTAGAAGCTGCTGCTTCGTCCTTTTTCAAGTATGCTGCTTGAACATCAGATAATTGATCATTAAAAGCTAACATATTACTTGTAATTGCACCACAAGTTTCTATTACGGCTTCTATATATTGTTTTAAAGCTGGAACTACTGTTTCACCTTTAAAAGCAACTTCTGGGTCATAATTTTTTAATTCAGCTAATGCAGTATCTATACCTTTAACATAATCTCTAATTTCTTGTTTCATTCCTTCAATAGCGTTTACATTAATACCTACTACTGTAGTACCATTCTTGAAGAATGAATTTACATCTGAAACGGTTTTCTTAGCAGTTCCACTAAAGAAATCGCTTATAGTTCTTCCTGCATTTCCTATTTTATTACTAACCCAAGTTTTAGCTGATTGCAACTCTGTTTGCCATGTTGCCATATTACTTTCCTCCTATTCCATAAATTATTTAAAACTAACTATATCTTCTACCTCTACTAGTTTTTCATCTTGTTTAGCCATATCTTCTACTAAATCTGAAACTAAACTTTCAATATTATCTTTAATTAATTCCAATGTATCAGTAACAGTTTTAACTGCGCTATCTAAGTTTTTTTCAAAATTAGCCTCTGCTGCACCTTGCCATCCACTTTGTAATTTAGCTTTTACCCCTGTTGTACTTTGTAAAGCTTTAATAGCATTATTGATTGCTCCTGTATTTAATCCATCTACATAGTCATAAGCACCACCTGCACTTACTCCATGTGTTAAATCTCCTATACCTAATTGTGCCATTTTTTCACCACCTTACCCTATCTCTACACTATCAGTATACAACATATACTTTTTTATTTCAAGTTTTTCTGATATTTTTTTACAATATTTTACGCTTACATCAATATTAATATTGTACCATTTCTTATATTTGTTTCTCTAACCAATGAATTTACAGCATATCTTTCATTAGTCACTCTATTATATAATGTTGTTTTATTAGTTCCATCATATAAACCATTTGTTAGTTCTTTTACTGCTTTATTAAGTAAAACTATAATATTACCAATCCTTTTATTTATTGGAATATATAAATTGAATTTTTCATCAATATCTGGAACAATTAATTCAATTAAAACCTTATTTTTCATTTTCATCACCTGTATAAATTACATATTTTATCATATCATGATTACCATTTTTAACAGCAACTCCCATAAATGGATAATCTTGTTTTTTATCATCTAATGATAAATTATTTATATTTATTGATAATTGTGAACCTACCTCTGGTCCCAACCAAATACCATTTGAAGCATCTACTTGTGATTGATACCAAGACTCTAATTGTAAATTTTTATATGAAGAATAGTTATCTGTAAATATAAAGTAACTCTTTGAGAAACTATTTGATGCCATAAATAAGTTATTTAACAATTGTTGAGTTTTAGCTTGTAATTTAGTTTTAATTTCAGAAGCGCCAACTATTAAATATAAATTTAATTTGTCACTTTGTTTCTCCTGAGCTATCTCATTATTTATAACAGTAATCTCATTATCATAATTATTATTAATAATCTTATAGCCTTCAAATTCTGGTTCAAAAGCACCCACAAAATCTATTATTTTTAAATTTACATTATCAAGTTTTTTAATTAATTTAATTAAAGAAAGGATAAACCCAAAATTATTCTGTAAATCATTACTTATAATTATATTAAATTTATTACTTGTAAAATCATAATTTTCCTGTTCTTTTGTATTTATATTATATCCAATTGGTAACATAGATAATGACATTTTATCTAAATTTAGTTTATCAATACTTACAACATCTGGCACTGATTTTATTTTTTTAGCTCTTACCGTATATGCAGCATTTAATTGTTCAGCAGCACTCTTAATTGTATTATTTAGTTGTTTCGTATCAATTATAATAGCTGTTTGAAATTCATAAGCTGTATCATTTTTAGTAATCAAACCTCTACCAAATACTTTAGCAGGCGCTAAACCTCTTGGAGCATTTAATAAATTTCTATATTCACCACTATCAGTTAATTGTAAAGCAATTTTATTATTAAAGTATTGTGTTGAACGCATTCTAAGAGAATTTGTTGTAGTACAAGTTAATATAAATTCTATACCATACTTTTCTCCATCTCTAAACATAGTTTGAATTGCTTCAGCCATATTACCATACGTCTCACTAAATATCTCATAATTATTAATTATAAATAATAATAAAGGATCTTTATTACCACTATTTTCACAATAATTTTTATAACTTCCCGCATAATCAGTATAGACATCTTTTCTTCTGTTTATTTCATCGAATGCAAAATTTAAAATATCACCAATTTTTTCAGGTTCATCTAAAGTTGCTATAGAACCAACATGTGGAAATTTATAAAACATCTTTAGCGCCTCAGCACCACAATCTATAATATAAAAATTAACTTCCTCAGGAGTATGTTCCACACTTGATGACCAAAGAATAGTATTAAGTAAATTTTCTTTACCACTACCACCTTTACCATATATAAGTGTATTACCACCACTTAAATTTAAATTAAGAATTCCTTGTTCTTGTCCAGAAGGATTATCATATTCTCCTATCACAGGACTAATAACCCATGGAGATGGTTTATAATTGTATTTTTGTTTAATATCATTCAAATATATAACATCCGGTATCTTATCTAGCCATAAACTAGTAGTATGAATATTTTCTTTTTCTCCTAAATTATAAATATATTTTACTATATTTGTTAATTGTTCACCTAAATTTTCTGTAGTTTCTTTCTTTACTACATCATTTACAGATTTAATTACTGACCCAACATTATTTATAAAACTAATTGAATCATCTATCTTTTTTATTATTCTATCTGTTGGAATATATTTAGCCCCACCCCAACCAGATTGTCCAATATCAAAATAGTCATCATAACCTACCTGTAAATAAAATCTACCTGTTTCTTTAATTGAGGCTGCTTCAGGTCTTTTTAACATCTCCATAGAGTCTCCTCTATCTTGAACTTTCAAACATACTTTGAACTTAGAGTTTGACCATATTTGATCATTAACCACTCCACTAGGTTTTTGTGTAGCCAAAATTAAATGAACACCAAGAGAACGACCTATACGTGCTGTTGAAACCAATTCGTCCAAGAATTCTGGTTGTTGACTTTTTAATTCTGCAAACTCATCACTTATAATAAATAAATGAGCCATAGGTTCTTCTATTAAACCTTCCCTATATAATTTTTGATATTTATAAATATCCATTGTACTTTCATTTAGTTTGTCTTTAACTTCATTAAATTTTTTTTGTCTTCTTTTTAATTCACTTGATATTGAAACCAAAGTTCTATTCATTTCTGCTGTATCAAGATTTGTTATAGTACCTACTAAATGTGGAACTTTTACGCCTGTTTCATTATTTTTAAATGCTCCTGCTAGTCCTCCACCTTTATAGTCTATTAATACAAATTGAACTTCATAAGGGTGGTAGTTAACACACATAGAAAGTATATAAGTGATTATAAATTCTGATTTACCTGAACCTGTAGATCCAGCTATAAGACCATGTGGTCCATGAAATTTTTCATGCAAATCAAGTTTAAATTGTTCCCCATTTGCATGAACGCCAATAGGTGTTGAAAGAGATGCTACCGGATTATTTACTTGCCATCTATTTAAAATGTTCAACTGTTCAATTTTACCTACACCATACATATCAAGAAATGATAAGCTTGTAGGAAGTACAGCGAGTCCATCTTTAGTTGTTATTGGAACATTAGATAATTTTGCCCCAATAGAATTAACATCTATATTTTTTTCATATTCATTTTTAAATACAATTTGTGACTGTGAACTTAATTTTTTCTCTAATATGCAACTGTCTTTTTCACCTATCTCAACAAATTTTTCACACTTATTTGGTACATTTTTCATTGAATTACTAATTGTTAAAATAGAAAATCCAACATTAGTCTTATTTCTTTCTACAAAATCTATAATAGGTGTATTTTTGATATGTTTATAATCATCTGTTATGATTAAATAATATGGTGGTTTATCTTTAAATGCTTGAATATTCTCTCCACCAGCATTTTGTTTTGCAGGATCTATTCTTTTCTTATATTCTTCCTCTAGAAAGCTAGAAACATCTTTTAACTCATCCTGATCAGTAGCAAAAAATCTTACACTTTTATCTTCACTAAAACAATGTGGTAAAAATTTAGTAAACTCCCATCTTTTTTGATTTTCTTTATTTGTAAATATTACAAGTTTTAAATCAAGTGCACTTTGAAGTGCTAAAACCTGCGTTATTATTCCATTCATATATTCATTTTTATATGAACAATTAAATACAAAAGATAAAATTGTTTGATCTGTTAAATTTATAGTTACTGGTACATCTATTAAAGTTCTAGACTTTTTATCTATTTCAAACACCATATCTTGTAAGTTATCTTCATCTAAAGTAAAATGTTCTTGAGGTGCCTTCAAATTTATTAATGATTTAATATTTCCTACACCTAATCTAATTCTTAAGAAATCTTCATCTGTTATTTCTCTACACCAAAAATTTCTTCCTTTTTTCATAATAATATCGTAACAATCTTTAGATGATGGATTGTTTTCTTTAATGATTTGAGTTTCTTGCTTTAAAGCATATTGAATTTTTTTATCTACTTTTTGTAAATAAGCTTTATATTTTGTTTGTCTTTCATGTTCTCTTTTTTTCTTTCTTCTTTTTTGATAAGAATTAGTAATTCTAGGCATAATTAAACTACCAAAAATCATCGCTGCTGTTGTTATGATTTGTGGTAAAGCCTCAAGCCAAGACCTTTGCCCACTAGATACTGTTTGTATTACCGTAAATCCCATCATAAGTGAAGATGCAGCCATTGTTATACTAGAACCAATTGTAAGTAAAACTGGCATTTCTTCATTATTATCACCATTTGGTGGCGGATCTATTTCAATTTCTTCCTCATCCATTGTAGGTACTAACCTTGGCATATGATAAAAATAATCATCTTCATCATATAAATTAACACTAGCATCTTCATCACTTACTGGTGCATATTTAGTATTATCAGCAACTTCTAATTCTTTATAAGCAGTTAAATTTTTTACAGATACATTTTGCTTTGGATTATTAATTTTAATAAAATCTTTCATCCATACTATTTTTAAACCATTTATAAATATAACATCGCCTATATTTAATTTAGCGGTAAGTATTCTATCACCATTTATATAAGTTCTAAAAGAATCATCCGCACTACCGGCAATATACCACTCATTATTAACTAGTTTTATTTCAGCATGTAATTTACTAGTTAAATTATTTCTATAATAAATATTGCAGTTAGGATTTGAACCTATTGATATACTAGTTAAATTTTTAAACTCTAATTTATATATTTCTTCATCTTTACTAGGAATAGCAAATAAAGTTGCGTATTCTTTTTGACCTAATACTTTTAATGAATAACAACTATAATTTTCTAAAAAAGCATTATCTATTAAAGTTATACCATCTATAATATTTACAGTACCATTACTTTTTAATTGCCATTTATCTTTATTTGCTTCTACTGTTACAAATGTTTCATTTGGGTTACCATATCCCTTATATGGAATTAAAAAAGAATCATCTATCTTCTCAGGTAAATTAAATCTTGTTATTTTATATTTATCTAGTATAAATATCTTCATATTACAACGCTCCTTTTACTATTCTTCTACTCTTATATAATTATACAAAAAAAATCTATATTTTTCAATAGATTTTTTTAAATTAGAATGGCATTTTAAAATTTCCATTTTTCATCATCTTCATCATCTTTTTCATTTGTTCAAATTGGTTAAGTAACCTGTTTACTTCTTCTACACTACGAGCAGAACCTTTTGCTATTCTCTGCTTTCTTGATGCTTTAAGTACTTCTGGATGTCTTCTTTCATAAGGTGTCATAGAAAGTATTATAGCTTCAATATGTGCCATATCCTTTGGATCTATTTTAACACTTTTTAATTCTTTAGGTACTCCTGGTATCAATTTAATTAAATTTTCTAGTGGTCCTAATTTTTTCATTTGCTTAAAAGTACTTAAAAAATCTTCTAAATCAAATTTGCCTTGTTCCATTCTTTTAGCAGTTTTCTTGGCTTCCTCTTCATCTATTGCACTTTCAGCTTTTTCTATCATAGTCATAAGGTCACCCATACCAAGTATACGAGTAGCCATTCTATCAGGATAAAATTCATCTAATCCATCCATTTTTTCACTTACACCAATAAACTTAATTGGTACATGAGTTAAATGCCTAATAGAAAGAGCCGCACCACCCCTAGTATCACCATCTAATTTAGTTAAAATAGCTCCAGTTAAAGGTAATTCATTGTTAAACCCTTCTATTACATTAATTGCATCTTGTCCTACCATACTATCCAAAACAAGCATAATTTCATTAGGTTTAACAGCCTCATTTATTTGCTTTAACTCATCCATAAGAGCTTCATCTATATGAAGTCTTCCTGCTGTATCTATTAAAACATAATCATATTTATTCTCACGTGCATACTTAATTGCATTTCCTGCTATTGTAACAGGATTACCTTTTCCCTCTTCATAAACATCTATATTTAATTCTTTACCAATAGTTTTTAACTGATCAATAGCAGCTGGACGGTAAACATCACATGCTACAAGTAAAGGACGTTTTTTATATTTTTTTCTAAGTAATAGTGCTAATTTACCTATAGTAGTAGTTTTACCACTACCTTGAAGACCTACAAGCATAAGAATACTAGGATTACCACTTATGTATAAATCAGCTTTCTCTCCACCTAATAATTCAACTAATTCATCTTTCAATATTTTTACAAATTGTTCTCCAGGTTTTAAACTCTTAGAAACCTCTTCGCCCAAAGCTTTCTCTTTTACATTATTTATAAATTCCTTTACTACTTTATAATTAACATCTGCTTCTAGAAGAGCTAAACGAATTTCCCTTGTTACTTCACTTATATTACTTTCTGTAATTTTTCCATATCCTTTTATTTTATTAACAGCGCTTTGTAACCTATCTCCTAAATTTTCAAACATATTATCACCAATTAATATTATACAAAAAAAAGAATAGTTTTGTCTATCCCTTTATTGATATTCGTTTAATAGAGCTATAAAATTAGCTGTATTGATATAAATACTTTTATCATCCTTACTTCCGTAGAGTTCCTTCATTACACTTAAAAAGCTCATAACCCTTATATCACCAAAAGTATAATTATCTCCTACTTTAGAATATGTCCTATAATATATTTGTTCATTTATATTATTAAAATTTAAACTATAAAGAAGATAAAATAACTTGGAATTTTTTCCAAAAAACTCACTATCTCTATCATATTTAAGATCTGCAAGCAAATACTTAGAATCTACAGTCATTAAATTATAATCTATACCATTTTTCATCATTCTATCATATGAATCTTTACTGAAGAGTAAAACTCCAAATGAATTAAGTTGTTGCTCCGTTAAATTTGTCTTATTAATAACAAAACCTATATCTATTTTGTTCTTAAGACTGGCAATAGACATATTAATATTATAAATTGAACTATTTTCTCCAGAAACTTGCAATTCATCAATACTATTTATAAATTGCTCTGCTTCGGTACTCAAAATACTGTTTGCATCAATTTCTAAATACGAAGTAACTAAATTATTTACTCTGTATTTAAAATAAGTTTGAGTAGATGAAGCAAGTTTAGCTAAAGCGATTAGTAATTTTTTCGTTTTTTGACTTGTTTCATTTTTAGATATAATATTTTTTATGTAATCCGCTACATTATATTTTATTTGGGTTTTCTTTTCTCCATCATTATTTGTACCTACAAGAGTTATTGTCTGTACATTTGTAAATTCTTCAAAGCATGTATTATTATATGTAAATATATAATACTCATCTAATTCTTTAAATTCTTTTAATATTTCTTTTGTTGGATTGTTAGAATCAAATCTTTCAGTATTTTCTATAAGTATATATACATCTTTATATTTATCCATTTCTTCTTTTTTTATGTAAAAATTAAATTCTATTGTATCATCAAAAGAAAGTGTTACTGCACTTATACTAAATGGATCAGTGTTACTCAAAATATCTTTTTCTAATTCTATTTTATATGAATTAGTTATTTTTTTATTATCTTCATATTGTAAATTATACTTAACTATGTTTCCATTTTTTATATATACATATCCAGATTCTGGTTTTTCACCTTTTATAGGCACATCTAACTCCTTTATTGAGTATACTCCATCACTTAATGTTCCAGAATTTAATTGTCTACGAGCTATCTCTTGAGTTAATCCATCTATAAATAATTCTTGACTTCGCTCTTTACTTGATTCTTTACTATCTTTTATTATATCTAATACTATTGGGGTTGCGATTAATGCAATAATAGCTAGTATTACTATAACTGCTAAAAGTTCTATTAATGTAAATCCTGTTCTTTTCATGATATTCCTACTTTCTTCATATTTTTATATTTAATTAAAATGTTCATTTAATAGAGCTATAAAATTAGCTATATCCGTACAAAGTTTTACCACAGTTACTTTTGTAGAATTTTCTATTTTATCTTTTAAATAATGTTGTAAAGTTATTGTTCCAATGTTTCCATATTTATAACTTGATCCGTCTTTATAATAATATCTATAATATATTTGTTTTGTTATATCGTTTAAATCCAAATTAACTCTAAAATATAGGCTTTGTTTACTTTGTGTTGCTTCATACTTTAACTCTTTGGTTTCTCCATTAACATCTTTTAATAAATATTTTGAATCTGCAGTCATTAAATTATAGTCTATACCATTTTTCATCATTCTATCAAAAGAATCTTTATTAAATAACAACAATCCAGAGTTTTTTATTTGTTCAGCTGTTGGAGTATTTTTATAAGTCATCTTATAACTTAAAAAGAAAGTATCTCGTACTCCAAAACCGGTCGTTCCTGAAGTAAATTTTTCATTATCATTTGATTGTACAATTTCTTCATAATCATTATTTGTATTTAATAAATTTTGTGCAGATTCATTTAATATATTATTTGTATTTATATCACTTTCATTTATTGAAGCAGTAACCAACTTATCTGTATTATAATTAAAATAAGTTTGAATTGTACCACCCGCATTAGCTAAAGCTATTAATAAGTTTTTACTTTGTTCACTTGTATTTTCTTTGTAAGTAACATTTTCTATATAGTTAGCTACATTATAACTTATTGTTGTCTTTTTTTCTCCTGTAGTATTTTTACCTACAAGGGTTATTGTTTGATTATTTGTAAATTCTTGAAAGTTAGTACTAGTATACTTAAATACATAATATCCATCTTTTTCTATATAATCTTTTATTTCTTCTTTTAGAGAAAGTGTACTAATAAATTTTTTATCATTTTCTACAATTATATATACATCACTATATTTATCCATTTCTTCTTTTTTTACATAAAAATTAAGTTCTATTGTATTTCCAAAAGAAAGCGTTACTGCACTTATACTAAATGGATCTTCATTATTTAAAATATCTTTTTCTAATTCTACTATATTTAAATTTTTACTTATGGAATCTTCTTTATAACTAAGATAATAATTTGTTATATTGCCATCTTTTATATATACATATCCGTCATTTGGCATTTCACCTTTTAACTTGACGTCTAATTCTTTTACCGAGTATACACCATCACTTAATACTTCACCATTTAACATTTTTTGCGCTAAAGCTTGATTTAAGCTTGTTAAATATAATTCTTGACTTCGCTCTTTACTTGATTCTTTACTATCTTTTATTATATCTAA
>OLHG01000256.1_pt1 | contig 38248 bp, 36 predicted proteins | sample 1605971 | NCBI WGS metagenome assembly OLHG01 (sample SAMN03283289) | human gut metagenome | biome: human-associated habitat; material: feces | host: Homo sapiens | place: Peru | collected 2012 | reverse complement strand
GTACAACATTAACATATAATAACTTATTAAGTAAATATGTAGTAGATAAAGTAACATGTAAAAACGGAACAACAGCTTCGTGGAATTATGAAGAAAATGCAATGATATTAAAGAATATAAAAACACCAGACTACTGCACTATAAACTTTAAAGATGGATATAGTGTAAGTTTAAATGCTACTAACGGAACAGTAAGTGCACCAACTACACAAACAACAGGATACAATGGTACAGTAAGTTTTACTGTAACAAGTAACACAGGAAGTACAGAATTAACTAAAAACACATGTAATGGAGTATTATCAGGAAGTACTTTTACAATTAGTAATGTAACATCAAGTAAGAGTTGTGAAATTGAGTTTAAACAATATACTTTATCAGAAAAACTATTTTCTGATAATCCTACAATAAGTACAAGAACAGACTTCAGTACAACATTCACGACTACTAACACAGGAACACTTTACAAAGCAACAGAAAGTATAGCAGGAAGTACTGCAAAAGATGTATACTACTTTGCAGGAGATGCAAAAAATAACTGGGTAAAATTCGCGGGTTTCTACTGGAGAATAATAAGAACAAATCATGATGGAAGTGTAAGATTATTATATTCAGGAACAGCAACTGATACTACAAGTGGATATATAAGAACAAGTGCATTTAATAGTTCATATAGTAATGCAATGTATGTAGGATATATGTATGGAACAAGAGGAACTCTAGCAAGTAACAGAACAAATGAAAACAATAGTACAATAAAAGGAGTAATAGATACATGGTATAATAATAACTTATCAAGTTATACAAAATACATAAGTACAGAAGCAGTGTATTGTAATGATAGACAATTAGATAGTGGACAAACATGGAGTGCATCAAGTAGGTTCAACTATATAACATATACAAGACTAGATTATAATACAAAAGGAGCAAAAGCAAACCCAACATATGACTGTGCAGATAGTCATGATGCATTTAGTGTATCAAATACAGATGCAAAATTAACGTATCCAATAGGACTAATGACAGGAGATGAAATAAATATAGCGGGTGGCTTAGCATATAATAACGCACCAGCATATTATTATCTAAACAGTGCAGGAGGCAGTGTTACAGGAAGTACCTACTGGTGGTCTTTGTCGCCTATGTACTGGAGTGGCAACTACTCTTTCGTGTGGGGCGTGGGCGGTTCTGACTTCCCTGGCCGCCTCAACGACTACTACGGTGTCCACCGTTCGCACGGCGTGCGTCCTGCCATTAGCATAAAATCTTGTGCACTATGGTTATCAGGAAATGGGTCTTCTTCTAGTCCTTATGAAATAAATGGAGGTTGCTAAACAACCTCTTTTCTTGTATAATATATATTAAGAAGAGGAGAATATTAATGAAATTTGATAAAGTAGAATTATCTAATGTAGCCATTAGAACTACACAGTACCCTACAGATAACAAACCTGAATTTTTAATGCTAGGAAGAAGTAATGTAGGAAAATCTAGTTTTATAAATGCTTTAGTAAACAGAAAAAACTTAGCAAGAACAAGTGCTAAGCCAGGTAAAACACAAACTCTTAATTTCTATGGAATAGATGACCTATGTTATTTAGTAGATGTCCCTGGATATGGTTATGCTGCTGTAAGTAATAAAAAACAAGAAAAATTTGGTATTATGATAGAGGAATACATAATGAATAGACCAAACTTAAAACATGTTTTTTTACTTATTGATTATAGACACAAACCAACTGAAAATGATTTAATTATGTATGACTTTCTTAAGTACTATAATTTACCAGTAACAGTAGTGTGTACTAAATATGACAAAGTAAAGAAATCTATGAGAGATAAACAAAACAAACTAATAGAAAATACTATCGACATAGCATATGGAGATGAAATAATTTATTTTAGTAAAGTTACTAAAGTGGGTAGAGATAAAGTAATAGAAATAATGGAAAGTAAGATTAATTAGTCTTACTTTCTTTTTTAATCATATAATTAAATATGATTAAAAATATAGGTGTGTTTAATAGTGATGGCACTACTAGTGTGTTTGAAACTTTAAATAATAAAGATTTAATAGTTATTACTTTATATAATATTAATAAAGTAGATAATATTTATATTGATAATTTAAATATTATTAAAGTGGATGATTTTATAGATAGTTTAATTTATAGTCTAAGAATTAAAGGCACTACCAAGAAAAGAACTAATAACAAGAAATTAAAAATATATTATAATAACTCTATTAATATAAATGAAGTATATAAAAGAGAATACATAATAAAAGAAATACTTGGTTATGAAAGCATTTCTTATGAAGAAAATAATAAATATATAAGTGATTATATTAAATATTATAAAATAGGTAATAAAGAATTTATTAAGTATAAAAGTGAACACCAAATATATGAAAATAGTAGTAAATGTATAACTGATCATGAATACTTTATGTACTTAGCATATTTAAATAGTAAAAGAAGTAAATATAAAAATAGTAATGGATGCGTACTTGTTAAAGATAATAAAATACTAAGTACTGGCTATGATAAAGAAGTTAGAAAAGAAAAGTTAACTGACTATACTAGTAGTTATAATAAACTATTATCTTTAGAATATGCCCTTTATAACTATAAAGAAAACATTAAAACTTTAGAAGGCTCTAAACTATACATAGTTAACTTTCCTGATCAAATAACTATTAGATTAATTCTTTTACTAAAGTTAGAAGAAGTTATATATCTAAATGAAGAAGATAGTTTACTTAAGGAACTTTTAGAAGAAAACTTAATAAATGCTAAAAAGTTTGATAAAGTTCTTAAGTTAAAACTTTAATTTTATATTAGTAACTAGTAGAATTTTTAAAATTAATGTGATATAATTAACTCGTAAGGTGGGTGTTATAAATGAATAAAAAGGGACATTTTAGTTATTTTTGACTAAGTATGTCCCTTTTATTTTGTAGCGCAGAAAGGAGAAAAAATGAGAAACTTAAAGTTAGTAGTAGTTTTAATCTTAAGTGCTTTATTTATTTCTGCTTGTAGTTGTAGTAAAATAAAGTATGAAGTTACATTTGATATTGATGGTAAAGAAAGAGTAGTAAATGTAAATAAAGGAGATAAAGCTGAAACTATAGAAGAACCTAAAAAAGAAGGTTATACTTTTGATGGCTGGTATCTTGGAGAAGAAAAATATGACTTTAATAAAGAAGTGACTTCTGATTTAAAATTAGTTGCTAAATGGACTAAAAACAATGTTCAAGAAGAACCAGAAACTCCAGTTAAAACTAAAACTTATATAGTTAAATTTAATACAGACAGTGAAAGTGTAATTAACGACCTAAAGGTTAAGAAAAATGACAAAGTAACTAAACCTTCAGATCCAGTAAAAAATGGATACAAATTCTTAGGTTGGTACTTAAATGGTAAACTATATAACTTTGACAAGAAAGTTACAAAGAACATTACTTTAGTTGCTAAATGGGAAAAACTTCCTGTAATTAACTATTTAATTGAAAAAGTAGAAGGTTCTACTTTAGGACAAGTTAAACTATATGTAACAAAAGATAATGTAAAAGTAGATGGAAGTTTTGACTTACTTGAAACAGATGGAACACTACATGAAAATGTAGAAGTTAAATCTACTGGAATTAATTTTAATGAAAAATTAATTAAAGAAATAACTAATGTAAAAATAAAATAGGAAGGATAAAAAATGAAAAAAATTAAGAAAATATTATTTGCTTTAATTTTATCATTTACATTTATATTTAATCTTAATGCTTTAACTACTGTTAAAGAAGATGGTAAATATAACGAAGATACATATATAGTAGGAATTACTAGATTTGATGGTAATACTGTAGTAAATGAAAAAAGAGCTTTAAAAGCTAAAGAAGACTTTAATAATTTTATTAATGATCTTGATACTACTGAAATATTAAAACTTGAAACTTATTATTATAGTAGTTTTACTAAAAAATGGTATCTATTAGAAGAAGAAAACTTTAAAACTTTAAGTGAAGAAGAAACTAATAAATTACTTAAAGATTTAAACATATTCTATGTAAATGATGAAGAAAAATTAATAGAAATTACTTTTGATAAAAAAGTAGATGATAACTCAATTAGTAATGAAAAAGTTAAATTTGAAAATAATAAATTCATAGTACCTGCAACAGTACTAAGCTTTAGTTTTAAAAGTAATAATGCTTTTGTATATATAGAAACTGAAGAGAATGAAAATATTAAAGATTATGGTAATTTAGTAGTCTTAGTTGATATAAACATAATAGACGAAAATGGAAGCAAAGTTGGAACTATAACAACTCCATATAACAGTAAATTAGATAAGGAATGCTTATTTAATGTAAATCAAAAAGAAGGATACAAACTTGCTTTCTTTGATGCAAATGGGGAAGTAGACTTTGATAAGGAAATAAATGAAATTAATTATACTATTGAAAGAAGATATATTCCAGTAGGAAGTTTTCTTGAAAATGAAAATGTTAAATTTGATAAAGAAACTTTAACAGTTACTTATAATGGTATAATTAAAAAAGATTTAAGTACTAATAAGAACTATATTGAGGTAACTTTAGTTAGTCCAAAAGACTTTGATACAATGGGGACTTTAATTAATGGAGTAGCTAAGCCATGGGTAGATGGTAAAGAAACTATTAGGCTTGAAGTAACTGATAAAGAGGATAAAACTATTATAGTTAAATGGAATGAAAAATATACTATAACATACACAGTAAAATTTGGTGAAAATGCTAAATTTGAATACTTAGTTAAATACTATCAAACAGCCAGTAAACTACTTGATAAAGAACTTGTTTTAGAAGGAGAAAAAACTACAAAAGATAAAACTATCATAGTAAAACCAAAAAAAGGAACAATTTTTGAAAATGAATGGAGAAAAACACCATATGCAACTACTCATGTTGATTTAAATGAGGGCATTACTAGTGATTTAATATTATATCCATACTATAGAGATATTCCTACAATAGTATATAATAATGAATATTCTGAAGGAGTAGAAAATGGTTTCTTTGAAGGAAATGAAGGTAAACAAACTATTAATATTAAATATCCAAAATTTGTAGGTAAAAAAATTAAAATAATTGCAGAGTTTAAAGATCAAAGTGATATATATAATGAGAACAATTATATAAAAGTATTTTATAATAATGAATGGGTAGACTTTAATGCTGGTATAGCATTAGATTTAAATGGAAACAAAGTAACTCCACTTGAAATGCGTATTAAAATGGATGATAATAGTTCTAAACTAATTAAGTTTACTATATATTATAATGGTAAAATGTTAAAAGAAACTTATTTAAGTACAGGTAAAATAAAAAGTGAAGATGTTACTTTATCAGTAAATGGTAACTACTATAAAACTAGTAATTTACTAACTTTACTAAGAAATAGTAGTGAAGAAAATCCTGTTAAATTAGAAAAAGATATAAAACTAAGTGCTTTATTAATTCGCCCTAATATTAAGAATTATAATGCATATTTAGATTTAAATGGTAAAACTATAAGTACTAAAATTACTAAAAATGAAACTGCTTTATTTAGAATAGACAACTCATATGCAGATATAAAATTAAATATTTATAATGGTTATATAATTCTTGATAAAGGTGATAATACTAAAGATGCTTATACATTTACTGTTGGTGGTAAAGGAAAATATAATACTTATTTAAAACTAAAAGATGTAGAAATAACTTCTAAAGATAATGGTATATTTGTATATGGAAGTAATACTTCTTTAGTACTTGATAATACAAAAGTTAAATCAGAGGGATATTCCGTTTTTGGTAATGGAAGTGATACTATTAACTCAAATATTAATATATTAAATTCGGAGCTTAACTCTAGTAGTATGACAATATTTAATCCACAAACTGGTATACTTAATATTGAAAATTCTGACCTAACAGGTATAACACCAATTGGTATTAAAACGGGAGAATTAACACTTAAAGATAGTACTTTAAATGCGATTAAAGATACATTTGAAGCACCAACTGTGAATAACAGTGGTATAAGCGTAACAGGTGATGCTATTTTTGCAGAAGTAAATAAAAATTATGGAGTAGTAGGAAATAAATCTACTCTAAAGATAAATATACTTGAAAATAATAAATTTAATTTATCTGATAATGCTAATGCTTCTATTTTAAGAATATATAATCCAGAAAAAATAGAAGGTACTACTATTAGTGGAGAATTAACTGGTAAAGTGCTTGATGAAAATACATTAATTTATAATTAAGAATTTACAAAGAATTATTTGTAAATTCTTTGTCTGGAGAACTATCAGGAGATGGAGTAATTGGAATTAAATCAGGTACTCTAAATATTACCGGTGGTACATTAACTGCAACTGGTAAAAAAGTAACTCCAGTAGAATGTGGTAATGGAATAGAGAAAACAGGAAGTGTAATTTATATAGAAGAAAATCCTGCTTATAAAGATAACATTAAAATAAATATAACTGGAGGAACACTAACAAGTACTAATGGATATATAATTGTAGAATTAAATCCAACTATAGGTTCAGAAAAAGAACTAACTAGTGTAGTTGAAGGTTTATTTAGTAAAAAGAATGTAGAAACTAAAAATATATTCTTCTATACAGAGAATTAGAAAGCAAATGCTTTCTTTTTTTTAAACTTTAGAGTATAATTAAATAGTGATTTATATGAAAGAAGAATTTAATTATATAGTTAAAGATATTTTAAATAATAAAAAAGTAAAACTTATGAATGACTTTAGACAACACTTTGATACCAATACTTACGAACATTCTTATAGTGTTGCATATATAAGCTATAAAATATGTAAAAAATTAAAGTTAGATTATAAAAGTGCTGCAAGAGCTGCACTTTTACACGATTTTTATTTATATGACTGGAGAACAAATGAAGTAAGACTTCATGGTTTTAAACATCCTAGAATATCACTTAATAATGCAATAAAAGAATTTAATTTGAATAACAAGGAAAAAGATATAATACTTAAACATATGTGGCCGCTTACAATAATACCACCTAAAAGTGTAGAGGGTTTTATTGTAACTCTTGCAGATAAAATAGCAACTTATAAAGAAACTACAAAGTACATAAAAGAAAAATGTAAAGAGTGTAAACCTTTCAAATATGCATATTTATTTATCTTGTTTGTAATTAAAAAAATATAACTATAAAGTTATATTTTTTATATAAAAAAGTCCTTATACTAAGGACTAAAATTTACTAATGGTGGTTCCTTAGGGATTCGAACCCTAGACCCACCGATTAAGAGTCGGTTGCTCTACCAACTGAGCTAAGGAACCATGAATAAATTATAGCACAACTTTATATTAGTTTTCAAGTCCTAATATTGAAAAAAATTCTATAATTTAGTATAATTACTTTGGAGAGGTGAAGTATGGAAGAAACTATTTTAATTAATACTGATAAAATTAAACTAGAAAGTGACCGTGAGACTCTTAAAGAAGTTATAAATGATATGAATGAAAGAGGCTATAATGCTTACAAACAAATAACTGAATACATTCTAACTGGAGAAATAGGCTACATATCAAGTTATAAAGATGCAAGAAGTAAAATGTCTAAAATAAATAGAAGAGATTTAACAGAACTTATGTTAAGGGAGTTTACTAAATGAGAGTAATAGGACTTGATTATGGGACTAAAACATGTGGTGTTGCTTTAAGTGATGAAAGTAAAGTACTAGCTAGTCCCATTGAAACAATAAGATATAATGTTTTAGAAGAACTTCTAAGTAGTTTAGATACTTACTTTCAAAAATATAACATAGAAAAAATTGTACTAGGTAATCCTATTAACTTAGATGGCTCTATTAGTAAAAGAAGTGAAGAAACTTTAATTTTTAAGTCTTTACTTGAAGAAAGATATAACAAAGAAGTAATTTTAGAAGATGAAAGACTAACTTCTGTAATAATAAATAATATGTTAATTGATAATGGTACAAGAAGAGAAAATAGAAAAAAAGTGGTAGATAAACTAGCTGCTAGTTTAATACTGGAAACATACTTAAATAGGAGTAAGAATGGAAAATAATATAATAGAATTTGAAGAGAATGGAAAATTAGTTAAATATAACGTAGTTTTTACTATGGAAGGGGTAAATAATAAAAACTTTGTTGTATATACTAAGGGAGAAAAAACTAATAAAGATACTTTATGTTATGTAAGTATATATGAAGAAAAAAATGGCAAATACAAATTATTTCCAGTTAAAGAAGAAAATGACTATAAACTAATTAATGAAGTATTAAATAGTTTACAAAATGGAGAAAAGGATGAAAAATAAAAAACTAAATAAAAAGAGATTAGTGCTTACTATTATTACTTTATTATTAGTATTTTTTTTAATAGTACTAGGTATAATTCTAAAAGAATTTAGTCCAGTAACTAAAGAAGAAAAATACTATAATTTTGAAATAAAATCAGGCGATACTGGATATCAAATAATAGATAGACTAGAAAGTGAAAAAATAATAAAAAATGCTTTTTTATTAAAAGCATACTCTAAAATAACTAAAAAACAAAACTTTAAAGTAGGAATGTATAAAATAAGTACTGATATGAGCAGTATAAAAATATTAAATATATTAAATAGTGATAAAAGCATTAATTTAGATGAAGTAACACTTGAGTTTTTTCCTGGTAATAATGTAAGAGATTTAATTAAGAAAGTAACAAGTACTACTAATATAACAGAAGAAGAATTTTTAAATACTTTAGGAGATAAAACTTATTTAAAAAGTTTAATAGATAAGTACTGGTTTTTAACTGATGAAATATTAAATAAAGATATATATTATAGTCTAGAAGGATATTTATATCCTGATACTTATAGTATTCTTAAAACTTATAATTCAAAACAAATAATAGAAATGCTTTTAAATAACACTAATAGGAAATTTTCTACTATTAAAAGTGATCTTGAAAATAGTAAATATACAATACATGAAATTCTAACACTTTCTAGTATAGTAACACTTGAAAGTGGTGGAAGTAATGAAGCAAGTAAAATTGCAGGTGTATTTATGAATAGACTTAATAATGGTTGGAATTTAGGTAGTGATGTAACGACTTATTATGCTATAAAAGTTGATTTAACTGAAAGAGATTTAGATTTAAGTGATTTAAATAAATGTGATAATAAATATAACACAAGTTCATATTGCGCTGGTATTTCACTTCCGGTTGGACCTATATGTAATCCAGTAGTTAATATAATAAAAGATACTATTAATTACACACAAAGTGAATATTATTACTTTGTAAGTGATAAGAATAATAAAATATATTATTCTAAAACACTAGGAGAACATGAAGAACAAATAAGAAAGTTAAGGAAAGAAGGGCTATGGTATGAATACTAATAGTTTCTTTTCTAAAATAGAAGAATATGCACTTTTAGAAAATGTTCCTATTTTAAGAAAAGAAGGAGTAGAGTTTTTACTTAATTTTATAGAAGAAAAAAACATTAAAACTGCACTTGAAATAGGAACTGCTATAGGTTACTCAGCACTTAAAATGAGTAGTAAAGGAGTAAGAGTTACAACTATAGAAAGAGATGCTGATAGATATAAAATAGCTAAAGAAAATATAGAAAGTAGTATCTTTAAAGATAAAATAACTTTAGTATTTGGAGATGCATTAGAAACTAAAATAGACGGTAAATATGATTTAATATTTATAGATGCAGCTAAAGGCAAAAATAAAGAATTCTTAAATATTTATAAAAATAACTTAAATAATAATGGCTATATTTTAATAGATAATATGGATTTCCATGGTTTAGTAGGTAAAAGTAAGGAAATAAAGAAGAGAAGAGTAAGAAGTTTAGTGAGAAAAATAGAGGATTTTATTTCTTATATGGATAATCAAACGGAATTTAAAGTAACTAAAATAAATGTTGGAGATGGTTTATATCTCCTAGAAAGGATTAATAATGAATAACTTTTATATAATTCCAAATAATAAAGATATTCTTTTAGATAATTTAATATTACCACTAGAAGATTATAGTATAGGTTTTGATGTGTACTATAAAGTAGAAGAAATAAATAAATTATCAGAAAAGTATAATATAAGTGTAATTATAAATAAATTTATGCATAAAGCTGATATAGAAAACATAGGAGGTATATTAAATAAATTAATTAATATAAAATATTTCTTTATTGAAGACTTAGGTTTAACTTATTTTATTCCTAAGGAAAAAGTAGTAATAAGTCAAAATCATATAATAAATAACTATGATAGTATAAATTACTTTAAAGAATTAGGTTTTACAAGTGTACTTATAAATAATGATTTAACTATAGAAGAAATAAAAGAAATAATAAGTAATACATCTAGTAACTTATTCATGTACTTTATATCTAAAAATAATTTAATGTATAGTAAAAGACACTTAATAAGTGCTTTTAGTGATTATAAAAATAATGTACTAGATAATAAAAAAGAAATATCTGAAAAAGTAAGTAATTATAAATTACTAATAAAAGAAGAAGAATGCGGTACTTGTATATTTAACTCTAAAATCTTTAGTGCGAATAAATACTTAGATGATATTGCTTGTATAAATAAAATAATTAATTTAAGTAATATTAATGAAGATGAAACTAAAATAATATTAAATAATTATAATAATAAAGAAATTGATAAACTATTAGATGTAGATAATTACTTTTTAGAAAATAAAATAGCATATAAAGTAGGTGATTTAAATGACTGAAATATTAAGCCCGGCAGGTGACTTAGAAAGACTCAAATGGGCTTTAATTTATGGAGCAGATGCCGTTTATATAGGTGGCTATAATTATAGTTTAAGAGCAAATGCAAATAATTTTAGTATAGATGATATAAAAGAAGCAGTAACATTTGCCCATAGTTTAAATAAAAAAGTATATGTAACAGTAAATATATTATTTCATAATAATGATTTAAATGGTTTAGATGAATATCTAAGTACTTTAAGTAATCTTGGAGTAGATGCATTTATCGTAAGTGATATGAGTGTTATTAAAAGAATAAATAAACTTAAATTAAAACCTGAAATACATATAAGTACACAAGAAAGTAGTACTAATAAATATACATTTAAATTTTGGGAAAGTTTAAATGCTTCTAGAGTAGTTCTTGGAAGAGAGTGTTCTAAAGAAGATATAATTGACATAAAAAATAATACAAACCTAGAGTTAGAAGTATTCATACATGGCGCTATGTGTACAAGTTATAGTGGAAGATGTGTACTTTCAAACTATATAACAAAGAGGGACTCTAATAGAGGAGGATGCTCTCAGGTATGTAGATTTGTCTTTAATATGGATGATTATACAGATTTTCAAATAGCTAGCAAGGATTTAAGTATGATTGACAATTTAGAAGAATTAATTAATATAGGGGTATCTTCTTTAAAAATAGAAGGAAGAATGCGTAGTATGTATTATATTGCTACGGTAGTAGATGCATATAAAAAAGTAAGAGATATGATAGAAAATAAATGCTTAACCGAAGAAAAACTTTCTTACTATAAAAAAGTACTAAATAGAGTTTCTAATAGGGAGAATAAATCACAATTCTTTGATAAAGAACCTGGTGTAAATGAACAATACTATTTAGGTAGAGAAGAAGTATCTAATCAAGATTTTTTAGGAATAGTAAAAGAAGTGGGAGAATTAGTTAAAATAGAGCAGAGGAACAACTTTAAAATAGGCAGTTTAATAGAAATATTTGGACCTAATACTAACCCTCAAAAATTTATACTTGAATATATGGTAAACAAAGAAGGAGAGTTAGTTGATACTGCTAGACATCCTAAAGAAGAACTATATATAAAAGTACCATTTAAGGTAAATAAAAATGATATATTAAGAGTGCCAATAGATTGACAAAATCATAATTTTTTGGTATTATTATAAACTGTTAAGGAGAGAATTGATAAAATGAAACAAAAAGAATTTTTTTTAACTAGTGAAGGTTATTTAGAACTTGAAACAGAGTTAAATCATTTAAAAACAGATAAAAGAAATGAAGTTCTAAATGCTTTAAAAGAAGCCAGAGCACTAGGGGATTTAAGTGAAAATGCTGAATACGACAGTGCGCGTGATGAACAAGCAAAATTAGAAGCAAGAATTAAAGAAGTAGAATATATATTAGAACATGCAACTATCATAGATGATAGTACTGACTCTGATACTGTTCAAATAGGTTCAACAGTAGAACTAGAGTATGATGGAGATGATGAAGCTGAAGAATACAGAATAGTAGGTAGTCAAGAAGCAGATCCATTTAATAATAAAATATCTAATGAAAGCCCAATCGCGGCTGCAATACTAAATAAAAAAGTTGGAGAAACAGTAGAAGTAAGTAGCCCAGATGGAGTTTATAAAGTAAAAATAGTAAGTGTAAAATAAGGAGGAATATTTATGAATAAAGAAATTATAATGACTATGGAAAAAGAAGAATGGAATGATTTATTAAAACATGTTTTTGAACATAAAAAAAATGATGTAAAAGTAGATGGTTTCAGAAAGGGACAAGTACCATATGATGTATATGTAAAAAAGTTTGGTGTAGAAAGTTTATATATGGATGCAGTAGATCATGCTATTCCTACATTATATGACAAACTAATAGAAGAAAATAAAGACTTAGTAAATAAAATAGCATGTAGACCTAATGTAGATATAAAATCAGTTACAAGTGACAAATTAGAAGTTAAATTTACTATTATATTTAAACCTGAAGTAAAACTTGGTAAATACAAAGACTTAAAAATAAAAAAAGAAGAAGCTACTGTAACAGAAGAAGAAGTAAATCATGAATTAGATCACTTAAGAGAAAGATATGCTGAATTAAAAGAAAAAACTGGTAAAGTAGAAGAAGGAGATATTGCTAACATAAACTTTGAAGGTTTTAAAGATGGTAAAGCATTTAATGGTGGTAAAGGAGAAAACTATGACTTAACAATAGGTAGTCACTCATTTATACCTGGTTTTGAAGAAGCAATAGTAGGAATGGAAATAAATGAAGAAAAAGATATAGATTTAACATTCCCAGAAAACTATCATAGTGAGGAGTTAAAAGGACAAAAAGTTACTTTTAAAGTAAAAGTAAATAGTATAAAAGAAAAATTACTTCCAGAATATAATGAAGACTTCTTTAAAGATTTAAATATGGAAGGAGTTAACTCTTTAGAAACATTAAAAGCAGAAGTAGAAGCACATATTAAAGGACATAAACTTGCTGATATTGAAGATAAATACTTTGAAGAATGTCTATCTAAAGTAAGTGAAAATGCTAAAGTAGAAGTGCCTAATGAAATGATAGAAGAAGAAACAGATAGAATGGTAAATGACTTTGATAATAGATTAAAAATGCAAGGTATGAATATAGATACTTATATGAAGATGCTTAATGTAGATTTAAATACATTTAAAGAAAACTTTAAACCTGAAGCAGAAAAAAGAGTTAAATATAGACTAGTACTAGAAGCAGTTGTAAAAGAAGAAAACATAACTGTAGAAGATAAAGAGCTAGATGATTATACTAAAGAAATGGCTTCTAAATATCAAATATCAGAAGAAGACTTACTAAAAGAAATAGGTGGTAAAGATTTCTTAAAATATGATTTAGAAGTAAGAAAAGCATTAGAGATAGTTACTAAATAAATATATATTAGTACCACAAAAAGTACAAGAAAATAACACTTGTAATACTATACTTTTTGTGGTATTATTTTATTGTAGGAAGCTACTAATAACAAAGGAGAAATAAACATGAAAAACAATAACCTATATGTACAAAATAAAGTACTGGGGGGGGGGTTACTATTAATAACTAGTAACAACTCTAGTTTTTCATGTGCTTTAAATAGATAGATTTTTTAATCTATCTATTTTTAGTGTTAGAAAGGAAAGAGGTATATGGAAAAGAAGAAAGAAATGTTTGTGATAATAGGAAGTCTACTAGTAATAATATTATCAGTAACACTTGCATATTTCACAGTACAAATAGTAGGGAAAGGAAAAGAAATATCTGCTTCTAGTGCAGACTTAAAAATAACATTTTCAAGTGGAAGTGGTAATATATCAAGCTCTAATATAGAACCTGGATGGAGTAGTGGTACAAGTACATTTACAGTAAAGAATGAAAGTAAAGATACTTATAAATATAACATAGTTATAAAAGACTTAGTAAATACATTTGTAACTACAGGATACTTACAATATAAAATAACTAGTGCAGATGGTGGATACAATATGAGTGAGTTTAAAGATGTACCTAAAAGTACTGCAGCTAAAGACACAATACTTGCTTATAGTGTGGAAATAGCTAAAGAAAAAACTCACTCATATAGTATAGAATTTAAATATGCAAATAGTTCAAATGATCAAAGTGATGATATGGGTAAACAACTAAGTGGAACTCTTTATATAGAGAAGGGGACTTTACCACCAACTTTAGCAGAAAAACTTCTTGCTGATAATCCAACTATAAAAACTAGAACAGCCTTTAATACAGTATTTACTGAAACAAACACAGGAACACTTTATAAAGCAACAGAAAGTATAGCAAGTAGCACTCCAAAAGATGTATATTACTTTGCAGGAAATGCACAAAATAACTGGGTAAAATTTGCTGGTTTCTACTGGAGAATAATAAGAACCAACCATGATGGAAGTGTAAGACTACTTTATTCAGGAACAGCAACTGATACAACAAGTGGATATATAGGAAGAAGGACATTTAATAGCTTATCTGATGATCCAATGTATGTAGGATATATGTATGGAACAAGTGGAACACTTGCATCAAACAGAACAAATGAAACCGATAGTGCAATTAAAACATATATAGACAATTGGTATGGTAATAATCTACCAAGTTACACAAAATATATAAGTACAGAAGCAGTATATTGTAATGATAGAAAAGCACCAAGTTATAATGCAAGTAGTTCCTTTGACTACTATGTATATACAAGACTAAATGCAGGAAACCCAACATATGATTGTGAAGACTCAAAAGATGCATTTTCAGGAAGTAATAGTGAAGCAAAACTAACATACCCAATAGGACTAATGACAGCAGACGAAATAACATATGCTGGTGGTTATAAGGATACAAGTTTAACAAGTCCATATGCATGGTATTATTTAAATAGTGCAGGAGGAAGCATTACAGGAAGTACCTACTGGTGGTCTTTGTCGCCTGTGTTCTGGTCTGGCAACTACTCTAGCGTGTGGGTCGTGCTCGGTTCTCGCAGCCCTGGCAACCTCAGCGACAGCGGTGTCGACTTTGAGGACGGCGTGCGTCCTGCCATTTCTCTCAAGACTTGTACACTTTGGACTAGTGGAAATGAGCACCTGAAACACCGTACGAAATAAGTACTACAAGTGGATGTTGATAGAAATAAAAACAGTAGAGTTAAAACTCTACTGTTTCTACATTTACGGAAGTATCTTGTGGTATAGGAGAACTACCACTATTATTTATACCACCATTTTGGTGTGCCTTCTGAGCCATTCTTAAATTAACTTTTAAGTTATCGTCTTTATAAGTAGACATATCATTTTCTAAGTCTATTATTTTTAATATTTCTTCAAATGAAGTTTCTCCTAAGATAACCTTATTAAGTCCATCTTGAAGAAGAGTAACAACTTCTCCAGTATAAACTAAATCTCTAAGTTCATGTTTAGGAAGATTATTAGTAATTGCATCTTTTATTTTATCATTCATAACTAGTACTTCTAGTATAGCAAGTCTTCCTTTATAACCGTGGTTACATCTAGGACAGCCTTCTTTATTAGCAACATACATTTCTGTTATATCTTTATTAAGTACTGTGTTAAATACTTGTCTTTCGTATGGAGTAGTACTTCTTTTAATTCTACATTCTGGACAAAGTTTTCTAGCAAGTCTTTGACTTATTATACCTTCTAGTGAAGAACCAAGTAAGTATCTTTCTACATCCATATCTGCAAGTCTTTCAATAGTGTTAAGAGAGTTATTAGTATGTAGTGTACTTAATACTAAATGCCCTGTAATACTAGCTCTTACAGCTATTCTTGCTGTTTCATCATCTCTTATTTCTCCAATCATTATTATGTTTGGATCTTGTCTTAAAATACTTCTTAAGATAGTTGCAAATGTAAGACCAATTTCTGTTTGAGTTTGTACTTGGTTAATACCTGCTATGTCCATTTCTACTGGATCTTCAACTGTAATTATATTTACATCTTCTGTATTTAATTTTTGAAGTATTGAGTATAGTGTAGTACTTTTACCAGTACCAGTAGCACCAGTAACAAGTATAATACCATTAGGTATTCTAATTAGTTTATTTATCTTTTCCATTGCATCTTCAGAAAAACCTAAATTATCAAGTCCAGCTAAACTCATTGAATAATCAAGTATTCTTATAACTATTTTTTCTGCATTATTAGTTGGAAGAGTACTAACACGAAGATCTAATAATCTATCTCCAATTTTACTTTTAATCGCACCATCTTGAGGTAATCTAGTTTCCATAATATTCATACCCGCGATCATTTTAATACGACTTATCATATTTCTTTTATACTTACTAGGAACAATACTATAGTCATTTAAAATACCATCAATTCTAAATCTTATTTTTAATGAATCTTTAGATGGATCAAAGTGTATATCAGATGCTCCTTTATTAACAGCATCCATTATTATTTCATTAGCTATTTCTACTATTGGTAATTTTTCAAAATCAAATTCTTTCATATGTAGCCCTTCCTATTCTATATATTATTATATAACAAAACTATGTTAAAATACAAGGTTTATTTTATAAAAAAATCGTGATAAAATAATAATGTAGGGAGAGTAGGTGAATTTATGAATAAGAAAGGATTTACTTTAATTGAAATATCTATAGCAGTAGTACTTTTAGTAATGCTTGCAGTTTTAGTTATTCCAGGACTTGTTAAAAATGATAACAAGACAAAGGAAAAACTATATAATGCAAAAATTAATGAAGCACTTGCATCTAGTTATAAGTATGGAAGAGAAAACATTGACTCTTTAAGTAGTAATTGTTTAGATATTACTATTGGAACTTTAATTAACTTAGGATATTTAAAAGGTGATGATGAAAGTGGATATAAAATGTTAAATCCACTTAATAATGAAAGTATGAATAATACTATAATATGTGTAAGATATGTAAATGGAGAAGTCTTAACTAATGTTAAATAATTTATGTATTAATGAATTTTTAAAATACTTAAAAGATATTAAAAACTATAGTGATTTAACTATAAATAGTTATTCTAAAGATTTAGAAGAATTTAATTATTTTATTAATAAAGATTTACTAACTATTAATAAAAATGATATAAAAATATATTTAAAATATTTATTTGATAAAAGTAATAGTAGTAAAACTGTTAGTAGAAAAATAAGTACTTTAAAGAGTTTTTATAAATATTATAAGGCAAAAGGAAAAATAAGCATAAATCCAGTAAGTAATATAAAGTATCCTAAATTAGATAAAAATTTACCTAAATTTATTCCATACAATGAGCTTGAGAATTTAATTGCAGTAAGTACTGAAGGTGCATTTGGTGAAAGAAATAACTTAATTATTGAACTTATGTATGCAACAGGTGTAAGAGTAAGTGAACTTGTAAATATTACTTTAGAAGATATTGATTTTCAAAACAAGCAAATAAATATATGCGGTAAAGGTTCTTATGAAAGAGTAGTTTATTATGGTCTTCTAGCAGATAAAGCAATAAATAAATACATAAATAACTTAAGAAAAGAACTTTTAAAAGGAAAAGAAAATAAATATTTAATTCTAAATAAAGATGGAGAAAAAATAACAACAAGAGGTATTGCTAAAATAATTGATAATTTAATAAATAAAGTATCAATTAAAACAAAAGTAAGTCCACATACTTTAAGACATACTTTTGCAACACATCTTTTAGATAATGGTTGTGATTTAAGAAGTGTACAAGAACTTCTCGGGCACAAAAATATAAATACAACTGAAATATATACTCATGTTACAAGTGAGAGATTAAAGGATGTATACTTTAAGAGTCATCCAAGAGGGAGGTTTTAATTATGAGTAAGTTATATTTTAGATATGGTGCGATGAACTGTGGTAAAACTACTAATTTATTACAAGTTGCACATAATTATGAAGAAAGAGGTATGAGAGTGCTTTTACTAAAGCCTTCTATTGATACCAAAGCAAATACTAAAGTAAGTAGTAGAATAGGAGTAGAAAGAGAAGTAGATCATCTAGTTTTACCAGATGAAAACTTAAAGGGATATTTAAGTTTAATAAAAGATAAAACTGAGTGTATAATAGTAGATGAAGCACAGTTCTTAACTGAAAAACAAGTTGATGAATTATTTATATTTAGTAAACTTACAAGTATTCCAGTAATATGCTATGGCCTAAGAGCAGACTTTAGAAGTGAGTTATTTCCTGGTAGTAAAAGATTATTTGAACTTGCAGATAATATAGAAGAACTTTATACTATTTGTAGATGTGGTAAAAAAGCAAGATTTAATGCTAGAATAGTAAATGGAGAATTTACTTTAGAAGGAAGTCAAGTAGCAATAGATGGAGAAGTAAACTATGAAAGTTTATGTGGTAAATGTTATTTAAGAAAAGTTAAAAAGATAAGAGGAGAATATTAATGAAATATGTATACATGTTTAATGAAGGAAACAAAGATTTAAAAAATTTATTAGGAGGTAAAGGTGCTAATCTAGCAGAAATGACTAATATTGGTCTTCCAGTACCAAGTGGGTTTACTATAACAACAGAAGCATGCACTAAATACTATGAAGATGGGGAAGTATTAAATAGTGAAATAGAAAACGAAATATATGAAACTTTAAAAAAATTAGAAGAAAAAACTGGTAAAGAATTTGGAAGTACTACTAACCCTCTTTTAGTAAGTGTAAGAAGTGGTGCAAGAGCATCTATGCCAGGTATGATGGATACAGTATTAAATCTAGGAATGAATGATTTAGTTGCAGAAAATTTTAGTAAAGTAACTAATAATCCTAGATTTGTATATGACTCATATAGAAGATTTATACAAATGTTTGCAGATGTAGTAAAAGGTTATCCAAAATCAAGTTTTGAAAGAAAATTTGATAAAATAAAAGAAGAAAAAGGTGTAAAATATGATACTGAATTAACTAGTGAAGACTTAAAGGAAGTAGTTAATATTTATAAAGAAGAATATAAACAAATAAGTGGTGAAGATTTTCCTAGTGAACCAAAAGTGCAATTAATTGAAGCAGTAAAAGCTGTATTTAGAAGTTGGAATAACGAAAGAGCAAAAACATATAGAAGACTAAATGATATACCATCTAGCTGGGGAACAGCAGTTAATGTACAAGAAATGGTTTATGGTAACAGCGGAGAAACTTCTGGTACTGGTGTTGCATTTACTAGAAACCCTGCAACTGGGGAAAAGAAACTATTTGGTGAATACCTAATAAATGCACAGGGGGAAGATGTAGTAGCGGGAATACGTACTCCACTTGGTATTGAAACTCTAAAAGAAAATATGCCAGAAGTTTATAATGAATTTATAAAAATATGTGAAGTATTAGAAAAGCATTATAAAGATATGCAAGATATGGAGTTTACTATTGAGAATGGAAAACTATTTATGCTTCAAACTAGAAATGGTAAAAGAACTGCTTCTGCAGCAATTAAAATAGCAGTTGATTTAGTAAATGAAGGATTAATTACTGAGGAAGAAGCACTTCTAAGAGTTGAGCCAAAAAGTTTGGATCAATTACTTCATAAAGGATTTAATACTATCAGCCTTAAAAAAGCTGAAGTAGTTGCAACAGGATTAGCAGCAAGTCCAGGAGCTGCAACTGGTAAAATATTTTTTACAGCAGAAAAAATAATGGAAGAATATAATAGTGGAGAAAAAGACTTAATACTAGTTAGACTTGAGACAAGTCCAGAAGACATAGAAGGAATGAACCTAGCGCATGGTATATTAACTATAAGAGGTGGAATGACTTCCCATGCAGCAGTAGTAGCAAGAGGAATGGGTACATGTTGTGTAAGTGGATGCTCTAGTATTACAATTGATGAAGAAAAGAAAACAATAACAATGCCAAATGGAAAAATCTTAACTGAGGGAGACTGGATAAGTTTAGATGGCTCTAGTGGCAACGTATACGCTGAAAAAATAGAAACAGAAGAAGCAAACATAAGTGGAGACTTTGAAGTATTTATGTCATGGGCAGATAAAACTAGAAGACTTAAAATAAGAACTAATGCTGATACTCCAAGAGATGCTAAAGAAGCAAGAAAATTCGGAGCAGAAGGAATAGGATTATGTAGAACAGAACATATGTTCTTTGAAAGTACAAGAATATTTAACTTTAGAAAGATGATAACAGCTGATACTTTAGAAAAAAGAGAAGCTGCACTTAAAGAAATTCTTCCATATCAAAGAGAAGACTTCTCAGGCTTATTTAAAGCAATGGATGGTTATGGAGTAACTATAAGACTACTTGATCCACCACTACATGAATTCTTGCCTCATACAGATAATGAAATAAAAGAATTAAGCGAAGCTTTAAATATGACTTTTGAAAGTCTAAAAAGAAGAGTTGAAAGCCTAAAAGAGTTTAATCCAATGATGGGTCACAGAGGATGCAGACTAGATGTAACATATCCTGAAATAGCTAAAATGCAAACAAGAGCAATAATAGAAGCAGCACTCGAAGTAAAAGGCGAAGGAATAGAAGTAAAACCTGAAATAATGATACCACTTATATGTGATGAAAATGAAATTAAATATGTTAAAAATATCATAGTAGAAACAGCAGATGAAATAATAAAAGAAAGTAATCAAACTTTAGAATACTCAGTTGGTACTATGATTGAAATTCCAAGAGCAGCCTTAACAGCAGACAAAATAGCAAAACATGCAGAGTTCTTTAGTTTTGGAACAAATGACTTAACTCAAATGACATACGGTTTCTCTAGAGATGATGCAGGAAAATTCTTAAATGACTACTATAAAAAAGGAATATTTGAAAGTGATCCATTCTCAAAAATAGATAGAGAAGGAGTAGGTTCTCTTATGAAAATAGGAGTAGAACTTGGAAGAAAAACAAGGCCAAATATTAAGCTTGGAATATGCGGAGAACATGGAGGAGAAGCCTCTTCTATAGAATTTTGTGAAATATTAGGACTAGACTATGTATCATGTAGTCCATACAGAGTACCATCAGCTCGTTTAGCAGCAGCCATAGCAGTTATTAAAAACAAATAACTAAACAAATAATTTGCGGTCGCAAATTGCGACCACAAAATTAATAAATAAAAAAATATCTATTGAAAACAAAAAAATTATTTGATAAAATAAAAATGTATTAATTACTTGACACGTTAATATGACAATTTGATCGATAGGGTGTAATTTCTTAAGTCAAGAAAGAACTTATACATTATGCGGAGTATACCTTTTATAGGGGTATACTCCTTTTTATTTTTTAAGGAGGAATGATGGTAGTAGTAAAAGAAAGATTATATGAAGATATAACTGAAAAATGTTTTAATAATAAGTATAAAAAATATTATGTTATTGATGCGAAATACTTTTGTGTTGGCAAAAAGAAATATTTTGTTGATGGTAAAAGGGTAGTACTTGATTATTCGGATAAAGAAAAAGAAATAGCAAAGTGGCTTGGCAAAACATTTGGAGGAAAAATATACATGCTTCCTAGGGTAAATAAACCTGATGGTATAATGACTGCAGATTATTTGTTTAGAAATGAGTGTTGGGATTTGAAGACAATAAATGGCTTAGGTAAAAGAGTGTTGGAAGATTCAATAAAAAGAAAAAAGCGGCAGTCCAAAAATTTTATATTTGATATTACTAATAGTAAAATCGAAAAAGAAAGCCTATTTCAGCAATTAGACAAAATATATAAGTCCAAAACTACAGATTGGGTAGATAAAATTATCGTAAAAAAGTATGAAGATGTATTGGTGATTTACAAAAGAAAACAAAAATGTGACCGCGCTGGTTATTCAGCACGACCACATTTGTAGGTCAATTGTAACAAAAAACATATTATGTCAATTTTACTAGAATTATAGATGTGTACACTTGTATTATATAAATAATTTAAAAAATATCAAAATAAAAGTTATACACCCTCAACACTTTAACTATTAGTAAAAAAAGACTAGCCGCAACCCTACGGGTCACGACCAGCCAATGTAATTACATTTACATTTTACTATATTTTATGCAAAAAGTCAAATTTTATGTAAAAAGAAGTGACCCCTCCGATTAACGGTGGAACCACTCCTTAATAAATACATTATAGCACAAAAATTATATTATGTCAAATTTATCTAAGTTATAGATGTAAGTTGTAACACTTTTAATACTTTAACTATTATAATAAATAAAAAAAAGAAGCAACCTTGTTGTAAAGTCAACGCTTTTGCTTCTTAATAATGAGATTATAACATACAAATTAAAATATGTCAAAAAAGAAAGGAATTAAATATGAAAATAAATGAACTTATAAAAGAAGAAAAACCAAGAGAAAAATTAAAAAGATTAGGAGTAAAATATTTATCTGATAGTGAACTATTAAGTATTATATTGAGAACTGGTAATAAAAATGAGGCAGTTAATGAATTATCTTCTAGAGTACTTAAAGAAATAGGAGGAGTAAAGTATTTAAAAGATATGACTATTAATAGTTTATGTAAAATAAATGGAATAAAACTTTCTAAAGCAAGTATTATCTTAGCATCTTTTGAACTAGCTAGAAGATGTTTAGAAGTAAAAGATACTTTAAAACTAAATGATCCTTTAAAAATATATGAATATATTAAAAGTGATTATATTGATATCACGCAAGAAAAATTTACTATATTACTATTTAATAATAAATTAAATTTAATTAATAAAAAAGAATTATATTTAGGTACAAATAAACTATTAGATATAAGTCCTAGAGAAATATTTAGAGAAGCTTTAAAAGAAAGTGCAACAAGATTAGTTTTAGTTCATAATCATCCTTCTGGAGATATAACTCCTAGTAAAAGAGATAATGAAGTAACTAAACAACTTGCAGATGCTGGTAAATTAATGGATATTGAAGTAGAAGATCATCTAATAATAGGAGACAATAAATACTTTAGTTATAAAAATAGTAGCAAATATAGTCATTATTTAGCATAAAATTATAACGGGTGGTATACTGTGAATAAAAAGGAAGAATTTAAAGAGTTTTTAAGAAACAATCCATATTTATCATCAAGAGTAAATGAGGGAGTAACTACATACCAAAAACTATATGAAACCTATGATATATATGGGGAAACATCAAGTGTATGGGATGAATTTAAAACTAAAAAGAAAGATAGTGCTAAAGTAACAGATAGTGTAAAAAGTGTTCTAAATAATTTAAAGAATGTTGACTTAGATAAATTAGAAGAAAACATAGGTTCTTTAGAAAAAGCACTTGGTTTTTTAGAAGAAATAGTATCTTCTAGAAGTGAAAAGAAAGAAGAAAAGAAAAGCACTAAGAAAAAAGCATCAAGTATAGAAAGGTTTTTTGATGACTAATGAGATATGAAATAAAAGAAAAAATATATAGTGATCCCAATTTACTTAAGTACTTAAGAGAAAACTCAGGCTGGTATAAAAAACTAAATAGAAATGAACCAATAGAAAATATGATTAATGAAATGAAAGAAAGATATGGCCTTAGATTTAAAGACAAGGTAGATAAAATAGGAACAGGAATAGATTTAATTAATGCATTTATGAATGTTACTAAAGAGTAGTTTACAAAAAATGTAAAAAGTTTAATTTTGATATTGACTATTATTCTATGATTTTGCTATAATTAAATTATGGTAAAGAGAGATATATTTTCCAAGTATATCTTTTAAGTAAAAGGAGAGGATGATTGGAAATGAAGAAATTAAATAAGAGAGGTTTTACTTTAGTTGAATTATTAGCAGTAATAGCAATATTAGCAATTCTAATGTTATTAGTTATGCCAAATGTTCTAGGAATGTTTACTAGAGGAAGAGAAGATGCATTCGTAACAGAAGCTCAAAGTTTATGGAAAGCGGCTGAACAAAAATATGTAACTGACTCAATTAGTGGTACAACACCTGGGCCTTATTGTAAAAATTCAGGTATTACAACAGGATGTATAGAAATAAGCGGTGTAAGTTCAAGTTTCAAATACTATATTGACTTTGATACTACAACTGGAACTATTAAAACATTTAACTTAATGGATAATAACTTCAATATCGTAGGCGCAACTAACATTGACTTTAAATCTGACAATAAAGTTGTTGCTAACGGAAGTAATAAAGTACTTAAATGTACAAGCAGTAACGGAACAGTTACTTGTGCAGTATCTGCATCTTAATAAAATTTAAGAAGGGTTAACTCCTTCTTTTTTTTATATCAAATTTATTATATAATATTTATAGGAGGCTCTTATTATGAATTATATTCCACTTAGTGTTAAAACAAATTATGAATTACTATCAAGTTTAATAAAAATAGATGATCTATGTAAATATTTAAGTGATAATAATATTACTTCTGTAGGAATAACAGACTCTAATATGTTTGGTACTATGGAGTTTTTTGACATAAGTAAAAAATATAACATAAAACCAATAATAGGACTTCCTATTAATATAAATGAACTTAATATGATTTTGTATGCTAAAAACTATAAAGGTTATACTAACTTACTCAATTTAGTTAGTATAAAAAATACGGATACTTTAACTATAGATTTGTTAAAAAAATATAATACTGATTTAATATGTACCACTAGCGATTATAAAAAGTATATAAGTTATAAGGAAATATATGAAGAAGTATATTTGTCTTACTACGATAAAGAAAGTAAAAATAATGCTTTGGTATTAACAGATAAAATAGTTTATATAAAAGAAAATAATTATATATACTCTTCTGATAAAGAATATTTAGTCTATTTAAATTTAATAAGAGATGGCAAAACAATAGAAGAGTTTAATAATTATAAATATGATAATCATATTGACTATGATATAAATGAATACGATAGTGAAACCACAATTAAATTTGCTAGTTTAATTAATATAGAAATTCCTAAATTTAGTTTTGAACTTCCAAAGTATTCTATAAATAGTAAAGAACTACTTTGTAATTTATCTAAAAAAGGATTAAATAAAAGACTAAATGGAAATGTACCTATAGAATACTTAAACAGACTAGAAATGGAACTAGAAGTAATAAATTCTATGAACTTTGCGGACTATTTTCTAGTAGTTTATGATTTTATTCTATATGCTAAAAAAAATAAAATACTAATTGGACCAGGAAGAGGTTCAGCAGCAGGAAGTTTAGTAAGCTATTCTCTTGGTATAACTGAGATAGATCCAATTAAATTTAATCTAATTTTTGAAAGATTTCTAAATAAGGATAGGGTAACTATGCCTGATATAGATACTGATATAGAATATTTAAAAAGAGATGAAGTAATAAATTACGTTAAAAATAAATATGGAAAAAATAAAGTATGTAACATAATCACATTTGGTACAATGCAGCCCAAATTAGCAATTAGAGATATTGGTAGAGTACTAAAAATAAATACTAGTAAAATAGATATACTTTCAAAAACAATAAAGCTTGAAAACACTTTTAAAGAACTAGAAAATAATCTAGAATATAAGAGGCTAATAAATACTGATAAAGAATTAGAAGAATTAATTAGAATATCTAAAAAATTAGAAGGTCTTAAAAGATTTACAGGAGTGCATGCAGCCGGAGTAGTTATAAGCAGGAGTGATCTTTCTAATAAAGTGCCTTTATATGTAAATGGAGATACTTTATTATCTGGGTATACAATGGAATATTTAGAAAGATTAGGACTACTTAAAATAGACTTTTTAGCACTTAAAAATTTAACTATAATAGGTCTAGTAAAAGAAGAAATATTTAAAGAAAAAAATATTTCTATAGATTTAAATAAAATACCTTTAAATGATGAAAAAACAATTAATATATTTTATAATGCAAAAACAAGTGGAATATTTCAGTTTGAAAGTGAAGGTATGAAAGAATTCTTAAAATCACTAAAAGTAAAAACATTTGACGATTTAATACTTGCTATTGCATTATATAGACCAGGTCCTAAAGACATGATAAATACATTTATAAATAGAAGAAATGGTAAAGAAAAAGTAACTTATCTAAGTATAGACTTAAAAGAAATACTTGAAAGTACAAATGGTATAATAGTTTACCAAGAACAAATATTAGAAGTGTTAAAAACAGTAGGAAACTTTACATATAGTGAAGCAGATATAATTAGAAGAGCAATGAGTAAAAAGAAGGAAAGCATAATACTTAAATATAGAGAAAAATTTATAGAAGGTGCTTTAAATAATAATTATACTTTAGAAAATGCAAATAGAATATATGATTTAGTACTAAAATTTTCTAACTATGGTTTTAACAAAAGCCACTCAGTTGCATATTCAATAATTGCTTATCAAATGGCATTTCTAAAAGTTTACTATCCAAGTATGTTTTATAAAGTACTTCTAGATGAGTCTATAGGAAGTGAAACTAAAACTAAAGAGTATATTAATGAAGCTAAAAAACTAGGCTTAAATTTTAACTTACCAGACATAAATATATCTACTGATAAATATGTAAGTAAAAGTGATAAATTATACTTACCAATTACAAGTATAAAAAATATAGGTAAAGAAAGTACAAATTTTATACTTAATGAAAGAGAAAAAGGATTATTCACTTCATATATAGATTTCATTAAAAGAACTTACAAAGGAGTTAATTCTAAAGTAGTAGAAAACTTAATATACTCAGGAACACTTAATTCATTTAGCTTAAATAAAAAAACTATGATAGAAAATTTACCTAGTATAATAGAATATACAAAACTACTTGAAACTTTAGATGAGACACTAGTAATAAAACCAGAAATAATTAATTATGAAGAGTACTCAAAAGATGAATTATTAACTTTAGAACATAATTCATTAGGTTTCTACTTAAATAATCATCCTACTAGTAAATATGATAAAACAAATTTAGTAGAATTAATTAATATAAATAAATACTTTGATAAATATATTAATTTAATAGTTTTAATAGAAAATATAAGAGTAATAGAAACAAAGAAAAAAGATAAAATGGCATTTATATTAGCAAGTGATGAAACAAATTCTGGTACTTTAATATTATTTCCTGATCAATATAAAAAATATAATAATCTAGCAAAAGGAGACATTATAAAAGTAAATGCAAAAGTAGAAAAAAGAATGAGCGAGTATCAATTAATTGTAAATAAAGTAGAAAAAATGTAAAAAAAATGAAAGAAATTTTTAAAACCAATTTTAAATTTTAACTAGCATATTTAATATAAAAATTAAAAATTAATATCAAAAACACCCATTAAAATTAAATTTTTGGGTGTTTTGACTTTGTTAAAAGAGTATGCTAGATTAAGTTTAAAGGAGGTGAAAAACATATGAATATAAAAGAATATTTATTTGAAAGAAAAGTAGAACTTTCTATTATTTTAGTTTTAGTTATTTCTTTAATAGTTTTATTATTTAATTTTGATACTAACCAAAATAATTATGAAGAAACTAACTGTCAATATAGCGAAGAAGAAAAGGTAGAAGAAAATAATAGTTTAATTAAAATAGACATAAAAGGTGAAGTTAAAAAGCCTGGTGTATATGAACTACCATTAAATTCAAGAGTAATAGATGCAATCAATATTGCGGGTGGTCTAACTAAAAAAGCAACTACTAAATATTTAAACTTAAGTAAAAAATTAGTTGATGAAAATGTGATTATTATTTCTAAAACAAGTGATATTAAAAAGGTGGAAGAAAGAACTAATATAGAAGAAATAAATATTAATACAGATCTATCTAATGATGCATCTATAAAAAAAGAAGACTTGATTACTAATGAAGTTAATAAGGAAAATACTGCTAATCAAGAGAAACTAATAAATATTAACAAAGCTACTAAAGAAGAATTAATGACTTTATCTAGTATTGGTGAAGCTAAAGCTGAGAAAATAATAGAATATAGAAATCTAAATGGATCATTTAAAACCATAGAAGATATTAAAAACGTAAGCGGAATAGGAGATAAACTTTATGATACAATTAAGGCGTATATTACTGTATGATAACCTTTATAGAGTGCTTCTCTTTTTAACTATTATTTATGCACTTTATATAACTATATTTATTAAATATGAAAGTAATTATAAAGGAAATGAAACTTTATTTAATTGTAAATTAAATTCATATAAAATAGATGGAAACAAATTAGATATGAATTTGTATTGTAAAGAAAAAATAAAAGCAACTTACTATATAAAATCATTAGAAGAAAAAGAGTACTTATCTAATAATTTAAAATTAGATAGTACTCTTTCTATAAAAGGAAACCTTGAAAAACCAAGTAATAATACTGTACCTTATATGTTTAATTATAAGAAATATTTATATAATAATAAAATATATTATTTACTTAATATAGAAAGTTTTAATATAGAAAAAACTACTAATAATATATTTTACAAAATAAAAAACTTAGCTTTTAATCATGCAAATAAATTTAAAAGCAAAGAATACATATATGCCTTTGTACTAGGAAGTACTTCATACATAGATAATGATGTATTATCAACTTATAGAGAAAATGGAATAAGCCACTTATTTGCTTTAAGTGGACTACATGTTTCAATCTTTAGTGCATTTTTAATATTCATATTAAAAAAACTAAAAGTACCAGAGCTAACTAGATACATACTTGTATTTATATTTTTATTACTATTTTCATTTATAACTAATTTTTCTCCATCTATACTAAGAGCAACTCTTTTATTCTTTTTTCTTGGTATAAATAAAGTGTTTTACTTAAACATAAGAACTATAAATATACTTTACTTAGTATATATTTTACTTACTTTAATTAATCCATTCATAATATATAACGTTAGTTTTATACTTTCATTTACTGCAGCATTCTACTTAATACTATCAAATGATTTAACAAAAAGTAATAACTACTTTATAGGACTATTAAAAATAAGCTTAATAAGCACTTTGGGCACTCTTCCTATATCAATATATTACTTTGGAAGTATTAACTTAATAGGTTTTATATTAAATCTAATATTTGTACCATATGTAAGTTTTATAGTATTTCCTTTTACATTAATAACTTTCATAGTACCTAAACTTTACTTTATATTAAACATTTTAACTAGTATATTAGAGAGTATTAGTATGTTTACAAATAAACTTAAATTAATAGTATATTTTCCTAAAGTAAGTATTTATTTTATAATAGTTTATAGTATATTATTTATTCTATTTATCAAAACAAAGAAGAAAAAACACATAATATTTCTAATAATTATAACTATATTTATAAAAATAAAACCATACTTAAATAGCGATATATTAGTTTATTATATAGATGTTGGTCAAGGCGACTCCATACTACTAAGTAGCTCGAATAGAAAAGAAAACATACTTATAGATACTGGTGGTAAAATCTCTTATGAAAAAGAAAAATGGGAAGAAAGAAAAACTAAAAACATAGCTGATAACACAATAACTTTCTTAAGAAAACTTGGTATAAATAAACTAGACTATCTAATTATTACTCATGGAGATAACGATCACTCAGGAGATGCTGAATATTTGGTAGAAAACTTTAAAGTAAATAAAGTAATTCTAAATTGTGGTAGTTACAATAATTTAGAAAAAAGATTAATTAAAGTATTAAACAAAAATAATATAAAATATTCTAGCTGCATAAAAAATCTGAACATAGATAAATATAAACTAAAATTTCTAAATACAAAAGAGTATGATAATGAAAATGATAATACTAATGTTATTTATACTAATTTAAATAACTATAAATTTTTGTTTATGGGGGATGCTGGAATTAATAAAGAAGAAGATATTATAAATAAATATGACATCAAGAATATAGACTTTTTGAAAGTGGGACATCACGGTTCAAATACAAGTAGTAGTAAAGACTTTATAGATAAAATAAAACCTAGATATAGCATAATAAGTGTAGGCAAAAATAACAGATATGGTCATCCTAAAGAAGAAGTATTAAGTACTCTAAAAAGTTCAAAAATATATAGAACTGATAAAGATGGAACTATAGAAGTTAGAATAAAGGGTAGTGGATATAAGATTAAAACTTATAGTCCGTAGAAAGGAGGTAAACATGAAGTATTATGGTGAGATGAAAAACGCATTAATCAAAAATGCAAAATCTAGCACATCAAAATTAATTCTCAACTATTTAGAACAAAATACCGAATTTAAAGAAAAAGACAAAATCGAAGATAAATCTGATAAAATGGTGTTAGATCTATATCTTAAATTATTCAACAAACTTGAATTTATACAGTTTGTGAAACGAAAAAATTTGACTGTATTCATGATAATTTTAAATAATATTAGAAAACTTACAGAGAAATCTAAAAAAAGTAAAGCAGAGGAATATGTAAGTTTTGTTGAAAAACTAAAAACAATGTGGGAAGATGCTTATTATAGTGATGAAAGTAATCTAAATAAAACTGAATATCATATCAATGCTGATATTGACAATAATATTGATAATATCTTAAATAATATAAATGTAAGAAATCCAGTTAAATTGAGAGATTATACTCCATCAATACTTGTTAAAAATGGAATTAAGGATTTGCCTATGTATGAAAATCCCTCACATATTAGAAAAAATATTTTAACCGAACAAGAAGCAAAAAAATTAGGTATAAAAATTAATAAAAATGATCATTATCATGGTTTAGGAAAAAAATTATATATCAAAGCAATAGATAGTTTAGATAATCCTAGAGTTATATTTAAAAGAAATGATGGTAGTAATTATTTGATTTTAACTACATTGAAAGACAATAAAGGAAATAACATTATAGCTCCGATTGAGGTTGAAACATCTACAAATGTAAACAATATAACTATTGATATAAATAGATTAAAAAGTGTATATGGATATGATAGAATAAATCCAAATTTAAATAAGTATATCAAAGATAATATTAAAAAAAGTGAATTCAAAAAAATATATGAACAAAAAAAGAAGCCGAGTACGGGTAAAATCCCGCAGTCAACTTCTAATGTAGATAATATACCACAATCAAACAATAATGTCAATAGCGATACATCATCCCACTAAATATTCTATGTCAATAAGTGAAAATAATGCACAAGAACTTAGATGTCAAATACAGTTTTTATAAATATGATACTACTTTCTCTTTTGATTATAACGGAAACGAAAAGGTATATACTGGAGCTGTTTTAATAAGAAATGATGCTAATGGGGGAAAATATTTATATGATATAAAATCACAAAAAAACCAGCGGTATAACAGGTACAAGCCTGCATAGACCTACTGGTTTTCCTGCGAATAATATACCACAATAAAACGAAAATGTCAAATTTAATATGCCATCTAAGTGTAGTTAGAATTTACACAAAAACAATGAAGTGATATAATTAATTTAGAAATAATTTGAATTCTAAAGAGGTGGAATTAAATGGTACGAAAATTAAAAATGAAATTAGAGATGATGTGGGAAAAAATAATAACGAAAAGATTTCAAAGAGCACTGAAGAAAGGTAAAGTAATTGAATAATTTGAAAGAGCAAAAAAATTAGTAAAGAAAGTTGAAAACTAACTGAATATTTGTTATAATATTTTGCATAAAAAAGGAGGACTAAAATGCAAGTACAGTTTAAATATATTGAAGAAAATTTAAAAAAAGTTATAGAAAATACTAACAGTATTATGTATATAAAACCTTATGAAATTAATAAACAAAAGGCTTTATTTGCTGTAGTTAAAGAAAGTGAAGGAGTTTATAAAAGAGTTCAACTTACTGAAAGCCTGCACAAAGCGTTTTTTCCAATTGAACCACTTTGTTATCTAGTTAATGGGCCTTTATATTTTCATTTAAAAAACTATATAGGTTTTGATAATCATATGGCTTTAAATTTAGACAATTTAAATGGTTTTAGTACAAAACAATTATCGGGCAAGTTTTTTAACACAGCTATTTTTGGTACTTTTAATGACGGATCAGCGGCATTTATAAAACGTGTGAATTTAAGAGCCTTTAATAAAAAAGGTGGAATTAAAGCTTATAATGATTTATTAAAAATATGTAAAGACACTGAAAGAAAAGCTGAAGAATACTATCCAATATGCTTTCCAGAAAATAGTAATACTCTAGTAATTCCAGAACTTCAAAAAAATAATGTTAAAAAATTAACATTAAATTAAAATATTTTCATATAATCTATTATACGTGCTTGAGCACTTTATATAGATTTGGGAAGACTTTTTTTGCAAGTCTTCCTTTTATTTTGCTAAAAAATGTAGTATACTTAAATAGGTGATTAGTTATATGAATAATAATTCTGAATTTAAAAGTCTTGAAGAACTTTATAACAGAGTTAAGCCTGCTTTATATTCTAAAAGAGAAGAACTTAAAAGGAATCATATTTCTTATATAAAGGAAGCGGATATATGGAATTATTTAAGTGAATTTGTATGGAAGAAAAAAGAAGATTTAACTTTAGCAGAAATGGTAACAGATATTATGGACTTAAAAATAAGTGATCTTAAAAATTATGTGTTTGAAATACTTAAAAAAAGGGACATAGAAATAATAAAGGAAGAAGGTAACTTACTATGAAAAAACAAAAGAAATTAAGTAAAAGTGTAGTAGTTCTTTTACTTACATTAATACTTGGAATACTACTAATTTTTACATTCATTAGAAAAATAAATTTTGGATTAGATTTAAAAGGCGGCTTTGAAGTTTTATACTTAGTAGAAGGTCTTCAAGGAGAAAAATTAACTGATGAAGATATTAAAGGTGCATATAAATCTATTAGAAACAGAATAGATACTCTTGGAGTAAGTGAACCTGAAATAATAATTGAAGGCGAAAAAATAAGAGTAAAACTTCCAGGAGTACAAGATGAAAATGAAGCAAGAGAAAGATTAACGACTCCTGCAGTTTTAACTTTCAGAAACACTAGTGATGAAGAAGTTATGAATGCAAGTGTATTATCTAGTCCAGGAGCAAGTTTAGACTTTGATAGACAAACAGGTAAACCGGTGGTAGCATTAAAGATAAAAGATAACGATACATTTTATAGAGTTACTAAAGCAATTAGTGAATCAAGTGATCAATTAATAACAATCTGGCTTGATTATGAAGAAGGGGACTCATATAAAACTGCTAACTGTGGCGAAACTAGCACTAAATGTATAAGTTCAGCTACTGTTAAAGAAGGATTTTCTGGTAACGTTGTAATACAAGGAAACTTTTCAGAAGAAGATGCTCAGGAATTAGTTGACTTAATTAACTCAGGTAGTTTAAGAGTTAAACTAACAGAAATAAGTACTAAAACAGTTGATGCTTCATATGGAAGCAATACTTTAAAATTAATTGCAGTAGCGGGACTTATAACACTTCTAATAATTTCGATTATAATGGTATTTTTCTACAATTTAAGTGGATTTATAAGTGTAGTAAGTTTAATCTTATATATTGGTCTAGTATTTATGTTTTACTCTTTAATAGATGGAGTACTCACATTAACAGGAATTGCAGCATTAATACTAGGAATAGGGATGGCTGTTGATGGAGCGATAATTACGCTTGAAAAAATAAAGGAAGAAATTGCAAGTGGTAAAAGTCTTAAAAATGCGTATGTTGATGGTAACAAGAGGAGTTTAATATCTCTAGTAGATGCAAACTTAACAACTTTTATTGCAGCAGTGGTATTATTTATATTTGGTGAATCCAGTGTAAAAGGATTTGCTACTATGTTAATGCTAACTATTATAGTTACTGGAATAAGTATGGTATTAGTAAATAGATATTTACTTTCAAGTTTTATTTATACAAATGTATTTGATGAGAAAGAGAAAATATTACTTGGAAAAATAAAGAAAAGTAAATTAAGAAATAACTTAAAAGTGTCTAAATATAATATTATTTTAGTAGTGTTAATTATTATAACAGGTATAATAATGTTGTTTACTAAAGGAATAAATCTTGGTGTAGATTTTAAAGGTGGAAGTGCAATTACATTAAAAAGTGAACAAAAAATAAATGTAAATAGTGTAAAAGAATTACTTAATAAATATACTATAAATGAAGAAACTAAGATAAATGATAAAGAATACTATCTAAAAATAAGTGAAACTTTAAGTAGCGATGAAATAAAAGATGTTAAATCTTCATTAGAAAAACTTAATCTTGATGCAGATATATCCTCAATAAGTAATTTAGTTAAAAAGGATTTAACTGTAAATGCAATAAAATCACTTTTAATTGCAGGAATAGCTATACTAATATATATTGCATTTAGATTTGCAAGTACTTACGCATTAAGTAGCATAATAGGTGTATTAAGTGATGTGTTTGTAACAGTTTCATTGTTTATCATATTAAAAATAGAAATAAACTTTATATTTATTGCAGGCATACTTACTATAATAGGATACTCAGTTAACAATACAATAGTAGTATTTGATATGATAAGAGATAAAATGAAAAATGTTAAAAATGTAACAGAAGAAAAACTAAAAGAAGTAGTAAACTTAAGTACAAGTATAACTTTAAGAAGAAACTTACTTGCTAGTATAACTACTTTAACAGCAGTAATTGTTCTTTTACTTATGAATACAAAGGGTGTAAAAGAATTTAATTTAACAATCTTATTTGGATTAACTTTTGGAACATTTAGTAGTTTGTTTATTGCACCTTACATATGGCAAAAATTAGAAATACACAAATTAAAACATCCTAAAAAAGAAAAGAAAGAGGATAATGGACCAGAAGAAAAACTAATAAAAGGAATAAATGCGTAATGGAAACTAAAGAAAAAGATTATCAAAAATTAAAAGAAATTCTAAGTACTTATATGAATGAAGAACAGCTAAAAACTATAGATAAATACTATGAGTATGCACTTAAAATATATGATGGTATGAATAGATTAAGTGGGGAAGAATATGTTTGTCATCCACTAAGGGTTGCTATAATCTTAGCAGAACTTAAAATGGATACTCTTACTATAGGAAGTGCTTTAATACATGAAGCAGTTACTTTAGAAAAAGTAACACCTGAAGAAATATGCGAAGAATTTTCTGAGGATGTAAGTAACATATTAGTATCTGTATCTAAAATAAGCCATTTAAAAAGGACATTTAAAAATGATGATCCAGATAAATACAGAAGAATAATTGTAGGCTTATCAGAAAATCCAATTACATTATTTATAAAACTTGCAGATAGACTTGATAACCTAAGAACAATAGATCCTTTTGATAAAGAACATATTAATGAAGTAGTAGATGAAACAGAAAAAATTTTTATTCCAATCGCGCATAGACTTGGAATAAAAACTATGAAAAGTGAACTTGAAGATTTATGTTTAAGATGGTCTGATCCAAAAGGATATCAAGATGTTCTTGATAAAATAAATGCTAGTAAAGAAGAACTAGAAACATCTTTATTTAAAATGAGAGATGAATTAATAGAACTTTTAAATGAACATAATATAAAATATGAAATCACTTATAGAGTTAAATCAGTAAGAGGTATTTATAATAAATTAAAAAAAGGAAGAAAATGGAATCAAATATATGACTTATTAGGACTTAGAATACTTCTTGAAAAAACAGAAGAATGTTATTTAGTAGTAGGTTTAATACATTCAAAATTTAGACCTATTCCTAAGAGATTTAAAGACTTTATAGCAAATCCTAAAAATAATATGTATCAAAGTTTACATACAACAGTATTTGGAGTAGATGGGAAAGTTTATGAAGTACAGATAAGAACTTATGAAATGAATGAAATAGCAGAACATGGTGTTGCCTCTCACTGGTCATATAAAGAACATACAGATGGTTCTAAAAAAAGTGAACTAGAGGAAAAACTAGCACAGTTTAGAACTTTAATAGAATTAAATGATATGGAAAACAATAGTGAATTCTTTAAGAATTTACAAAATAATATGACTAAAGAATTTATATATATATTTACTCCTAAAGGAGATATAATTGAACTTCCGTTTGATTCAACACCTGTAGACTTTGCATATAAAATACATTCAGAAGTAGGTAACACTACAGTAGGAGCTTTAGTAAATGGAAAACAAGTAAGTTTAGATTATTTACTTCAAGACGGAGATATAGTTGAATTAAGAACACAAGTTGGTAAAAGTCCTTCTAAAGGATGGCTTAAATTTGTAAAAACAGAAAGTGCTAAATCAAGAATAAGAAGTTACTTCTATAAAAAAGAAAAAGATAAAAGTATAGAAGTAGGTAATGAATTAATAAAAGAAGAAATAAAGAAAAGAAAATATAATATAAATGAACTTCTTACTAATGATAACATTAACTTACTTATAAAAGATTTAAAAAGCGAAGACTATAATGATGTGTGCTTAGGAGTGTCTTCTCTTAAGTACTCTCCAGCTTTAATAGTTAATAAATTAGTGGATATAGTATATCCAAAAAAAGATAATTCCATAGAAAAACTTCTTAATAATAAAGAAATTAAAAGTAATTCTGATGCTAAAGTATTAGTATCAGGCTATGCTGATATTTTAACTAATCTAGCATCTTGTTGCTCTCCTGTACCAGGAGATGAAATAATAGGTTATATCACTAAAGGTAATGGTGTAAGTGTACATAGAAAAGATTGCAAAATGGTAGATGAAAGTAATGAAAGAATAATAGATGTATCATGGAATACTAATCAACTTGATAAATATACAACAAATATAAAAGTATATATAGACTCATCAAACGATCATTTAATAGATATAATTTCACTTGCTACTAAAAGTGATATAAATATAACTTCAATTAATAATAAAGGACTTATAAAAAATGAAGAAGTATATGAATTATTGTTAAAAGTAAAAAATAAAGAAAATCTAGATAAATTTATGTTAGACTTATCTAACTTAAATTTCATAAGTAAGGTGGAAAGATAATGAGAGTAGTAGTACAAAGGAGTAAATATAGTAAAGTTACTATAGATAATAAAATAAATGGTGAAATTAGTAAAGGTTATGTTTTACTAACTGGTTTTACCTTTGGAGATACAAAAGAAATAGTAGACAAAATGATAGATAAAATAATAAACTTAAGAATTTTTGAAGATGAAAATGAAAAAATGAATTTAAGTTTATTAGACATAAATGGTTCAATTCTAAATATAAGCCAGTTTACTTTATATGCTGATACTAAAAAAGGAAGAAGACCTTCATTTATAAATGCTTTAACTCCAGATGAAGCAAGTGGTTTATATGATTATATGAATAATAAATTAAAAGAATTAAATATTCATACTGAAACAGGTATATTTGGAGCAGATATGAAAGTAGAAATATATAATGATGGTCCAGTTACTATAGTATTAGACTCAAAAGAATTATTTTAATAAACATAAAAAGTGCAATATAAAGTACTTGATAAATAAATAATAATTTGATATAATTATATTGTCGAAACGACATATAATATTAAAGGACAAACAAAAAGAGTATTACCTAGCCTAGCCTGTTAGGTATTCACTCAGTCCAATATTTTGGTTGAGGAACACCAGATCAAGTTGATTTGGTGTTCATTTTTAATTGATTTCCTTATAGGAATACTTATGACTATATCATAAGCAGTTTTATAATTAAAACTAAAATGATAATTAAAGCTACTAAGTAACTCATTATTATTCCTTCCCATTGGACGTCACCTCCTTCACATAAATTAAGAATTAAAAATAATAATTAAAGTATGGACTGAGGAGAACACCTAACCACTAGGTAATACTCATGAACTAAATATAACATACAAATTTTCATAAGACAATAGAAATTTGTGAGAAAAAATAAAAAGTTTTTAAAAGGAATATCAATTTTAAAAATTGATATGCATTAGTACCACAAAAAGTACAAAAAATAAATCTTGTAAATAATAAAATTTTGTGGTATTATTTTATTG
>OLHG01000251.1_pt1 | contig 38571 bp, 23 predicted proteins | sample 1605971 | NCBI WGS metagenome assembly OLHG01 (sample SAMN03283289) | human gut metagenome | biome: human-associated habitat; material: feces | host: Homo sapiens | place: Peru | collected 2012 | reverse complement strand
TTTTGTCTTAGCATCCGCGACGAATGAAATCAATCAGAAATCGATAATCTACCGGCAAGCCAGCACACTGTTTGCATTGCCCGCCAGCCGCAAATATGGCATTGTCGGTAATGCGTTTGAGTTTGACTTTCTTTATCCCCACTGGCGACCTTTCCACGGTCGCCTTTGTTTTGCCTGCCGTCACGTCACCATGCAGATATTCGCGCCCCACAGGGCCGCCAGCGCGATATTGTGGTGAATCCTCCCCCTGATACGGCTTAACGTGTTTCATGCGCTCAGCGGCGCAATTGCTCACGATATGGCGCATGTAATCAAACTGATCGTTATTCAGTAGCGCAAACTTATGCTCGCGCTCCCCGTTCTGGTTAGTTTTCAATCGCTCCGTTTGAAACGGAAGGATACCCAGCTCACGTAATCCGGTTTTGTAATGAATCAGCGTGTCGCTGGATAACATCATCAGGTTACTCATAATTGCCTGTCTCCATGCGACGGGCTAGCCAGCGCTGCGAAAGGCGAATTAATTCAGCTTTTCGCTGCTGGTAATTCATGCCCAGCTCAATCAGCGTGATATTGCTCTGCTCAAGGTAGGAAAGGTGCTCAAGCTGCGTAACGCTCATGCTGTCACGCGGTTTTCCTTTGATGCCGTTCGCCTGTGCCCATTGCTTCGCCGTCATGCCGCCCAGCACGATACGCGCCAGCATGTTGGACTCAGTGGTGTAGTGATGTTGATGTGTCTCCTTTCCCAGTTCTGCACGGTACAACTCCAGCACAGCACACATAGGCTTAAAATAACTGGCAACGGCGACACGCGCTTTCAGTTCACGGCGCAAAGCTGCGGCACGTTCCGGTGCTGTCTTGTGTAGCTCTTCCTCGCACTTGATGAAGTACTGGCGGATTGCGCGGCCCTGTTCGGTGCGCTCGACCATCGCCAGTTCTTTCGCCATGTTCACGGTGATGATGTACTCAAGAGCTGTTTGCTGGCGAGATTTTGCGCTCACCGGATTGGGTCGCCTCAAATATTCAACAACTTCATAATCCACGCCTTCCGTGAAGCCGTATTCTTCAATGCGCCCCTTGATCCACGAACGGAAAACGCGACCTACACCGAGCGCTTTATGCAGTGCGCGGGCGCTGACAATGCCTGTTTCGAGTCCGCCAATAATGCCAGGTGACACCGGAATAATTGCGGCGAAATTCTGTTGGCTCAGTTCTTCAGGCCGAACGAAGCCCTGCCCCTGTACGGGCATATTCGGACGTTTCATTGAAAACTCCTGCTATCGAATCAGATTTAGTCTTGTGGTGATATTCACCCCTCCCAAAAGATTATTACGCTGCGTTGTTGCGAGAAGCCTCGATACGCTGATTAATCCATTCATCGACTTCGCTTTCAATAAAAGCAACGGAGCGCGAACCTATTTTTACTGGTTTGGGGAAACGTCCCATGCTGATCAGACGATAAATCCATGCGCGACCGTAACCAGTACGGCGCATGACATCAGAAAGACGGAGGAATGAATTGTTATTAGCCATTTATCAATCTCCTTAATGTTGACGCGAAAATCCCTTACTGTGGCTTAGCAAGAGTTTTATTTGCGTCAAATTACGAACACGACAAAAACCACAACATGAAAACATGTTGTGGTATTGCATAAGATAAATTCAGATTGTTTGGTTGGTATGCTCCAGCAAGGTAGAGCCATTCCCGTATTTTGGCGGGGTCACGCGATTAGACGTGACGTCCAGTAGTGTTAAAGAACGCCCTTTTTCAGGGCATGGAGGACAGGAAAGAGAGCAATTGCGCTTTGTCAGCGCCGTAGATTCATATTTGAATCGTTGTATGTTTCCCGATAGGCGAATCTATCGGTCACTGCGTGACGAACCATCCCGCCAACATCAATTTTAAAGAACGATTGCACTTTGTCAGCGCTCCGCAGCCTCATAGGTGAATCATTACATGCATTGTAAAGGTGCATGTATCCTTCATTCTTTCCTGCATCAGGAAAGCACCAAAGGCTGTTAAAGAACACCCAGCTTTTCAGCTGCGTAGAAGAATCAATCTTCGTTGTTACAAAGAGCGCCCACGCATGACGGATAACTGCGTGAAAAATCCTTGTATGAGAATGCCACCAGTAGACTTCCGTGTACGTTAGTATACATCTGTATACTTGTCCAGTCATTTTTATGCACACACACCAAACTTGCCGTGCACCACGTTTTCGCCATGCTCCAGCGCATCCATATAGTCGGCATACCATTGAAGCATCTCCCGCCGCCCGTCCAGGTATTGCGCGTGATTGTATGTGCCACGAATTGAGTTTTTATCGACATGCGCCAGCTGCGTTTCTATCCATGCAGTGTTATAGCCCTGTTCATGCAAAATGGTACTCATTGTATGACGGAATCCATGACCCGTTACGCGTCCAGCGTAGCCAATACGGCGGATGAGTACGTTCATCGCCATTTCACTCATCGGTTTACTGTGCTGTATTCGACCAGGGAAAATAAACGGATACTGCCCCGTCATGTGTTTCAATTGTTCCAGAATATCGATCGCCTGTTCTGATAACGGCACGCAATGCGGACGGCGCATCTTCATACGTTCTTTAGGCACTTCCCACAGACGCTTATCAAAATCGATCTCCTGCCATTCTGCCTGCCGTAATTCACCTGGTCGGAGTCCTGTAAGAATCAATAATCGCATACCCAGCTTGACGATCTGACTTCCGGTGTACGTATTAAAAACGCGGAAAAATTCCGGTAGCTCGTCAACTTTCAGATATGCGTAGTGCTCTTTTTTGTGTGGTGCAAATGCGCTTGCCAGATCGGGAGCGGGGTTATATTCAGCGCGTCCGGTAATGATTGCGTACCGGAACACTTCGCCACATCGCTGGCGAACCTTACGCAATTTTTCAGTAGCCCCACGGTCATTAAGACGGGAGAGAACCGCAAGCAATTCCATCGGTTTTATTTCTGCTATCGGTTTGCTGCCGATATACGGGAATACGTCCTTCTCAAACGTATCAATCATCTCTGCGGCATATGATTGTGACCATCTGTCCAGGCGTTTTTCATACCACTCACGGGCGATCGCCTCAAAGGTGTTACCGAATTTGCTCGCCTGCTCTCGCTTATGGGCCTTTCTGACCTCACTCGGATTAACTCCACCAGCGATAAGCCTTTTGGCTTCATCTCTCGCCGCTCTGGCATCAGAAAGGGACACCTCAGGATAAACACCCAGCGACAACATTTTGGGCTTACCTGCAAACCTGTACCGCAATCGCCAGCCCTTCGAACCGTTCGGCTCAATGAGTAACGAAAGCCCGTTGCCGTCATTGAGTGTATAGGCTTTCTCTTTTGGCTTCGCGCGGCGGATAGCAAGGTCTGAAAGCAACATGTGTATAGCCCCAAAAAAACGATTTTGTCCTATACGCATTACTATACACTTCTGTGTGTAGATTTAGGTAGATGACTGTAGACGTTTGTAGACGAGGAAAATCGCTGGAGGCCTTGATATTCGGGGGATTAGTAGACTTTAGTAGACGTTGGTAGATGTTTGTTTGGAGCGGGCGAAGGGAATCGAACCCTCGTATAGAGCTTGGGAAGCTCTCGTTCTACCATTGAACTACGCCCGCTTCGAGATGCGTAAGGCATTATAAACCTTACGCTCTCCTTAGCAAGTACCACGCTGCTGACTGCTGATTAATTCGCCATCAGCATTTTGGCTTGCTGCCCTGAGGCGGCAAGTAACGTAGCGGATCAATTGCCGTTGCACGGTAACGAATCTGGAAATGCAGGCGAACAGATGCCGCATCAGTGCTCCCCATAGTGGCGATTTTTTGCCCAGCCTTCACGCTTTGCCCATTATTTACCAGCATCGTGTCATTATGAGCGTAAGCCGTAATGTAATCTTCACTGTGTTTAATCATGATGAGATTACCGTAGCCACGCAGCTGGTTGCCCACATACACCACCTTTCCTGCACCCGCGGCGTAAATAGGTGTACCTCGTGGAGCTGAGATATCAATCCCTTTATTGCCGCCATCTGCTGTCGAATACGGCATGATAACTTTCCCTGTCGTTGGCCATAACCAACAACGTTGCCCTACTGGCGGCCAGGAAGATTTCGGTACCGCTGATGACGGTGTAACCGATGCGGTTTTGGTCGTTGATTTGGCGGTTGATTTACGTGTACTACTGCTACTTTTCGCCCCACCCAGTTTTAGTTTCTGACCTACTTCAATGGTGTAAGGGGGGGAAATGCCGTTCAGTCGCGCCAGTTCTTTTACGCTGGTTCCCGTGGTGCGCGAAATACGATATAGCGTATCCCCCCGTTTCACGGTGTAAACGGAGCCGGAATACGTTCCTGTATCGGATGATTTGCTACCCGAACAGCCCGCCAAAAGCAGTCCAACCGATAACAACATCACGATACCCAGAGATTTTTTATTCAGGCGTCCCGCACTCAAAATCTTTCCTCGCTTAAAAAACAAGACGCCATATCATAGCAGCCAGCCTCTTGATACCCAATCTCTTGCTTCTGGAAAAACGATGTAATAGAGAAAGAGGTTAATTTCATTTGGCAAAGGGAAGTATCATCAGCAAAATATTTGCTGTAGTGGTATCGAAGTTCCTGACTTTTAACCTATTTCCCACCTTGATTCGTAATAATCCTAATTTATCACATTGATTTTATCGCCACTCATATTGATACGTATCACTGTCCCTATTCAGAGTCCTGTTTCGTATCATATCTGTGTTTTTTTAACGTCATCACACTTCCTTCCTCCCCTCACGCATATAGTCGTTTCTGGCGTAATTCTTGCCTGCTAAGACTAAATCTTTGCCATAAGAACCAAATGTTCAAACCGAGGGGATTTCTATGGAAGCGCGGGAAGCAACCGCTACGGGTGAATCATGCATGCGCGTCGATGCCATTGCTAAGGTCACCGGGCGGGCACGATATACTGACGATTATGTTATGGCGGGCATGTGTTACGCGAAATATGTACGTAGCCCTATCGCACATGGTTATGCCGTAAGTATTAATGATGAACAAGCCAGGAGTTTGCCGGGCGTCCTGGCGATTTTTACCTGGGAAGATGTGCCAGAAATCCCATTCGCCACGGCAGGGCATGCCTGGACACTTGACGAAAACAAGCGCGATACTGCCGATCGTGCCCTGCTAACGCGTCATGTTCGTCATCATGGTGACGCCGTTGCCATCGTCGTAGCCCGCGATGAACTCACGGCAGAAAAAGCGGTGCAATTGGTCAGCATTGAGTGGCAAGAATTACCCGTTATCACCTCGTCAGAAGCGGCGCTGGCAGAAGACGCTGCACCAATCCATAACGGTGGCAATTTACTGAAACAAAGCACGATGTCGACGGGTAATGTCCAACAAACAATCGATGCCGCCGACTACCAGGTACAGGGGCACTATCAGACGCCCGTTATTCAACATTGTCATATGGAAAGCGTGACATCGCTGGCATGGATGGAGGATGACTCACGAATTACCATCGTTTCCAGCACCCAGATCCCGCACATTGTTCGCCGCGTGGTTGGTCAGGCGCTGGATATTCCCTGGTCATGCGTACGAGTCATCAAACCGTTTATCGGTGGCGGTTTTGGTAATAAACAGGATGTACTGGAAGAGCCAATGGCGGCATTCCTGACCAGCAAACTTGGCGGCATTCCGGTGAAAGTTTCTCTTAGCCGTGAAGAGTGTTTCCTCGCAACCCGTACCCGCCACGCTTTTACTATTGACGGGCAAATGGGCGTGAACCGCGACGGAACATTGAAAGGTTATAGTCTGGATGTTCTGTCTAACACCGGCGCTTATGCATCTCACGGGCACTCCATTGCTTCTGCTGGGGGGAATAAAGTCGCTTACCTTTATCCTCGTTGTGCCTACGCTTACAGTTCAAAGACCTGCTATACCAACCTCCCCTCGGCTGGTGCGATGCGTGGTTATGGCGCGCCACAAGTCGTATTTGCCGTTGAGTCTATGCTTGATGATGCCGCGACAGCGTTAGGTATTGATCCTGTTGAAATTCGTTTACGCAACGCCGCCCGCGAAGGAGATGCTAATCCGCTCACGGGCAAACGTATTTACAGCGCAGGGTTGCCGGAGTGTCTTGAAAAAGGCCAGAAAATCTTTGAATGGGAAAAACGCCGTGCAGAGTGCCAGAACCAGCAAGGCAATTTACGTCGTGGCGTTGGCGTCGCCTGTTTTAGCTACACCTCTAACACCTGGCCTGTCGGCGTAGAAATAGCAGGCGCGCGCCTGTTGATGAATCAGGATGGAACCATCAACGTGCAAAGCGGCGCGACGGAAATCGGCCAGGGTGCCGACACCGTGTTCTCGCAAATGGTGGCAGAAACCGTGGGAGTTCCGGTCAGCGATGTCCGCGTAATTTCGACACAAGACACCGACGTTACACCATTCGACCCCGGCGCATTTGCCTCACGTCAGAGCTATGTTGCCGCGCCTGCGCTGCGCAGTGCGGCACTGTTATTAAAAGAGAAAATCATCGCTCACGCCGCAGTCATGCTACATCAGTCAGCGATGAATCTGACCCTGATAAAAGGCCATATCGTGCTGGTTGAACGACCGGAAGAGCCGTTAATGTCGTTAAAAGATTTGGCGATGGACGCTTTCTACCACCCTGAACGCGGCGGGCAGCTCTCTGCCGAAAGCTCCATCAAAACCACCACTAACCCACCGGCGTTTGGCTGTACCTTTGTTGATCTGACGGTCGATATTGCACTGTGTAAAGTAACCATCAACCGCATCCTCAACGTTCATGATTCGGGCCATATTCTTAATCCGCTGCTGGCAGAAGGTCAGGTACACGGCGGAATGGGAATGGGCATTGGCTGGGCGCTATTTGAAGAGATGATCATCGATGCGAAAAGCGGCGTGGTCCGTAACCCCAATCTGCTGGATTACAAAATGCCGACCATGCCGGATCTGCCACAACTGGAAAGCGCGTTCGTCGAAATCAATGAGCCGCAATCCGCATACGGACATAAGTCACTGGGTGAGCCACCCATAATTCCTGTAGCCGCTGCTATTCGTAACGCGGTGAAGATGGCTACCGGTGTTGCAATCAATACACTGCCGCTAACGCCAAAACGATTATATGAAGAATTCCATCTGGCAGGATTGATTTGAGGATAACATCATGTTTGATTTTGCTTCTTACCATCGCGCAGCAACCCTTGCCGATGCCATCAACCTGCTGACTGACAACCCGCAGGCCAAACTGCTCGCCGGTGGCACTGACGTACTGATTCAGCTCCACCATCACAATGACCGTTATCGCCATATTGTTGATATTCATAATCTGGCGGAGCTGCGGGGAATTACGCTGGCGGAAGATGGCTCGCTACGTATCGGCTCTGCAACGACATTTACCCAGCTCATTGAAGATCCTGTAACTCAACGTCATCTCCCGGCGTTATGTGCTGCGGCCTCGTCCATTGCCGGACCGCAGATCCGTAACGTCGCTACCTACGGTGGAAATATTTGCAACGGTGCCACCAGCGCAGATTCTGCCACGCCAACGCTAATTTATGACGCGAAACTGGAGATCCACTCCCCGCGCGGTGTTCGTTTCGTCCCGATTAATGGCTTTCACACCGGGCCGGGCAAAGTGTCTCTTGAGCATGACGAAATCCTTGTCGCCTTTCATTTTCCGCCACAGCCGAAAGAACACGCGGGCAGCGCGCATTTTAAATATGCCATGCGCGACGCAATGGATATTTCAACAATTGGCTGCGCCGCACATTGCCGACTGGATAACGGCAATTTCAGCGAATTACGCCTGGCATTTGGTGTTGCCGCGCCAACGCCGATTCGCTGCCAACATGCCGAACAGACCGCACAAAATGCGCCATTAAACCTGCAAACGCTGGAAGCCATCAGCGAATCAGTCCTGCAAGATGTCGCCCCGCGTTCGTCATGGCGGGCCAGTAAAGAGTTTCGTCTGCATCTCATCCAGACGATGACCAAAAAAGTGATTAGCGAAGCCGTCGCCGCGGCGGGGGGGAAATTGCAATGAATCACAGCGAAACAATTACCATCGAATGCACCATTAACGGGATGCCTTTTCAGCTTCACGCCGCACCAGGCACGCCGCTCTCGGAATTACTCCGCGAACAAGGACTGCTAAGTGTCAAACAAGGGTGCTGCGTGGGTGAATGTGGTGCCTGTACGGTGCTGGTCGACGGCACAGCAATAGACAGTTGCTTATACCTTGCCGCCTGGGCTGAAGGAAAAGAGATCCGCACGCTGGAAGGTGAAGCGAAAGGCGGTAAACTTTCTCATGTCCAACTGGCTTATGCGAAATCTGGTGCAGTGCAATGCGGGTTTTGTACGCCGGGCCTCATTATGGCTACCACGGCGATGCTGGCAAAACCACGCGAAAAACCATTAACCATTACGGAAATCCGTCGCGGCCTGGCAGGAAATCTTTGCCGCTGCACGGGATATCAAATGATTGTAAATACGGTGCTGGATTGCGAGAAAACGAAGTAAAAGATATCCGGCCTGAATTCAGGCCGGATTCACTGAGGTTATGTGTTTAACAACTCATATTTCTTAATCTTGCGATAGAGCGTAGCAATGCCGATGCCCAGTTCATCAGCAACTTCCTTCTTGCTGTTATGACGTGAAAGCGCCTCGCGGATCATTTGCTTTTCCATCTCCTCCAGCGCCGTGCCGCCCGCATCATCGAGTGACAGGTGTGCCTCAGTAACCTCTGTTACATCACTTTGCTCCGTTGTGCCATTATTCAGCAGATTTGGCGGCAATAGCGTGCTGTCGATAACTTCACCTGAAGGAACAACGTTAACCAGATATTCCATCAAATTGCTTAACTCGCGCAGGTTTCCGGGCCAACGATGCTTACGCAATATTTCGACGACATCAGGAGCAATGCCAGGATAAACCGATCCCAGACGACGGGTATGCAGATGTAAAAAGTAATGCACTAGTAATTCAATATCTTCCTGACGTTCACGCAGCGGTGGAAGAGTTATCGGGATAACATTAAGTCGGTAGAAGAGATCTTCGCGGAATTTACCTTCGGCAATGAACTGGGCCAAATTCTGATTAGTTGCAGAAATGATGCGGATGTCGACTTGTATTGGGCTACTGGCACCAATCGGCAGAATTTCACGCGCCTCAATAGCGCGCAGTAATTTAGCCTGCAACATTAATGGCATATCACCAATTTCATCGAGAAACAGCGTGCCCGTATTCGCCGCCTGAATCAACCCTGTTTTACCGTTGGCAGAAGCGCCAGTAAATGCGCCTTTAACATAACCGAACAGTTCGCTCTCCAGAAGCTGTTCCGGAATCGCGGCACAGTTGATAGCAATAAAGGGTTTATTCCGTCTTCCGCTCAACTTATGGATTGCACGGGCGACGACTTCTTTACCCGTGCCGCTTTCACCAACCACCATAACGCTGGATGGGCTGGGTGCAATACGGCTAATGAGTCGTTTTAATTGCCGCATAACACGGCACTCGCCAACCAATTGTTCAATATGCGGTTCATCAGGTGCATTTGCTACAGAAAAACTGGTATGCGATTGGTGAAACGCCATTAAAAATAGTTGTCGGCCCTGGATGTTATGCAACTGACCAATGATTAATTCACTTTTATCATCCCACGAAACAATATGTTGCATATGACCATGGGTAAAATTACTCTCAAATGTTAATGGTCTGAAACGAACAGGTTTTCCAATAATATTATTTTGTACAACACCGAGTGTTTTTAAAGCTGTCTGATTAACAAACTGAACACGATTATCAGCATCAACCACTAACACGCCCTGATCCATATTATCGATCATGGTCGCGAATATTTTACTGATGTTATCTCCTGGTCCCTGATCCTCCAGAAGTTTAGAAACAAAAATGGTGGATATATGGCGAACGTAATCGGAAAATTCGCGTAAATTATCACTGATATGTTCTTGTTGCTCGTGGGTAACGGCAATCAAACTTATCACCCCAACACAACGATCCTGTAAAATGACTGGCGTACCCAGAAATGCTTTTTCGCGGCAATTTTCTTTACTATCGCAACCTTCACAAAGGGGATCGAAGCGAGACTGTGTCACAACTTTTTCAGTTTTCGTTTCCAGGACGTGGCGGAGCAGGCGTGAGTTGCCGCTCAACTGGCGGCCAAGAAACTTCCCATACGCGCCCGTTCCGGCGACGCGACACAAGTTTTCATCAACGATCTCAACCTCAAGCTGCAAAACGCTGGCAAGCATTCTGGCAAAACGCTGAATTGTTGGTTGAATTTGCATCAATACTGACTGCGTAGTCGCAAGCTCCATAGCTTTACCTTCCAGACTTACTTAAAAGTCGATCATTGAAGACGTTGATGGTTCACAGATCATGATGATATTAACTCAGGCGAAATTGGCTTTGATAAAAACATAAGATTTTTATCACTTTCTAATAAAATTATGGAAGAGATATCACATTTCTATATCAATATGAGAATTACAGCGGCAAGTTTATCAAACTGAAGAGAGATAGCCTGCCTCTTTATCTTATTTCTGATACTTAGCAGCAAATAAATAACGTAATAAAAAAAGCCAAACGTTTTCGTATTTTACAAACAACCGGAAACTGGCATCAATATGTGATCAACCCCACACATTATCCGTCAAATTAGCCTTTCGCAGCCGCGTGGATAATTCTGGCACACTTATTGTTAGTCCGAGGTATAGCTGTGAAAACACCAATAACTTTGGCACGTCACAGTGAAATAAACCACTTTGCCTGTCATTCCACTATCGGGACTTTATGATGAAAACTGTTAATGAGCTGATTAAGGATATCAATTCGCTGACCTCTCACCTGCATGAAAAAGATTTTTTGTTAACGTGGGAACAGACGCCAGACGAACTGAAACAAGTACTGGACGTTGCCGCCGCGTTAAAAGCACTGCGTGCTGAAAACATCTCAACCAAAGTCTTTAATAGTGGATTAGGTATTTCCGTATTCCGCGACAATTCCACCCGTACCCGCTTCTCTTATGCTTCCGCGCTTAACCTGCTCGGCCTTGCACAACAAGATCTTGACGAAGGTAAATCACAAATCGCTCACGGCGAAACCGTGCGTGAAACCGCCAATATGATCTCCTTCTGCGCTGACGCTATCGGTATTCGCGACGATATGTATCTGGGCGCAGGCAACGCCTATATGCGTGAAGTTGGCGCTGCACTTGATGACGGTTACAAGCAGGGTGTGCTGCCGCAGCGTCCGGCTTTAGTGAACCTGCAATGCGATATTGACCACCCGACTCAATCAATGGCTGATCTGGCATGGTTACGTGAACACTTTGGTTCACTGGAAAACCTGAAAGGTAAAAAAATCGCCATGACCTGGGCCTACTCCCCAAGCTATGGCAAACCGCTCTCTGTACCACAAGGCATCATCGGTCTGATGACCCGCTTCGGTATGGATGTCACCCTGGCCCATCCGGAAGGCTACGACCTGATCCCGGATGTCGTTGAAGTTGCTAAAAACAATGCTAAAGCCTCCGGTGGTAGCTTCCGTCAGGTCACCAGCATGGAAGAAGCCTTCAAAGACGCAGACATCGTTTATCCGAAGTCCTGGGCACCTTACAAAGTGATGGAAGAGCGTACTGAACTGCTGCGTGCGAACGATCACGAAGGACTGAAAGCGCTGGAAAAACAGTGTCTGGCACAGAACGCACAGCACAAAGACTGGCATTGTACCGAAGAGATGATGGAGCTGACCCGTGATGGCGAAGCCCTGTATATGCACTGCCTGCCAGCCGATATCAGCGGCGTATCCTGCAAAGAAGGTGAAGTCACTGAAGGCGTATTCGAAAAATACCGTATCGCTACCTACAAAGAAGCCAGCTGGAAGCCTTATATCATCGCCGCGATGATCCTGTCCCGTAAATACGCCAAACCAGGTGCACTGCTCGAGCAACTGCTGAAAGAAGCGCAAGAACGCGTGAAATAACCCCTCGGGCCGATCAGCTGGTCGGTCCTCTATTTCCAGAGGCCAAAAGGATAGGATATGTCCGTTTTCTCATTGAAGATTGATATCGCCGATAACAAATTTTTCAACGGCGAAACATCACCGCTTTTTTCGCAAAGCCAGGCAAAACTGGCACGCCAGTTCCACCAGAAAATTGCTGGTTATCACCCAACACCGCTTTGTGCGCTGGACGATCTCGCAAACCTGTTTGGTGTAAAGAAAATTCTCGTTAAGGACGAATCAAAACGCTTCGGTCTGAACGCCTTCAAAATGCTCGGCGGCGCATACGCCATCGCCCAGTTACTGTGCGAAAAATATCATCTTGATATCGAAACGCTATCATTTGAGCATTTGAAAAATGCTATCGGCGAAAAAATGACTTTCGCAACCACCACCGACGGAAACCATGGACGCGGTGTGGCATGGGCCGCTCAGCAACTCGGACAGAATGCGGTGATTTACATGCCGAAAGGTTCTGCTCAGGAACGCGTTGACGCCATTCTGAACCTCGGTGCCGAGTGCATCGTCACGGATATGAACTATGACGATACCGTTCGCCTGACCATGCAACACGCGCAGCAGCACGGCTGGGAAGTGGTACAGGACACGGCATGGGAAGGTTACACCAAAATCCCAACCTGGATCATGCAAGGCTACGCAACACTGGCGGATGAAGCCGTCGAGCAAATGCGTGAAATGGGCGTAACCCCGACACACGTTCTGCTGCAAGCCGGTGTCGGTGCAATGGCCGGTGGTGTGCTGGGTTATCTGGTCGACGTCTATAGCCCGCAAAATCTGCACAGCATTATTGTTGAACCTGACAAAGCTGACTGTATTTATCGCTCCGGCGTCAAAGGCGACATCGTCAACGTTGGCGGTGATATGGCCACCATCATGGCGGGCCTGGCCTGCGGCGAACCTAACCCGCTGGGCTGGGAAATCCTACGTAACTGCGCCACCCAATTCATCTCCTGCCAGGACAGCGTTGCCGCATTAGGTATGCGCGTGCTGGGTAATCCGTACGGCAACGACCCGCGCATCATCTCCGGTGAATCCGGCGCTGTCGGTTTGGGCGTTCTCGCAGCGGTTCATTATCACCCGCAACGTCAAAGCCTGATGGAAAAACTGGCGCTGAGCAAAGATGCCGTGGTGCTGGTTATCAGCACTGAAGGCGACACCGACGTGAAGCACTACCGCGAAGTTGTCTGGGAAGGCAAACACGCTGTAGCACCTTAATCACCCTATTGGAACTGCTCCCTGCAAAACGGGGAGTAAAAAATCTGGAGAAAAATAATGGCTAAGAATATTCCATTCAAACTGATTCTTGAAAAAGCAAAAGATTACCAGGCGGATATGACTCGCTTCCTGCGCGACATGGTTGCTATTCCCAGTGAAAGCTGCGACGAGAAACGCGTAGTACATCGTATTAAAGAAGAGATGGAAAAAGTCGGCTTCGATAAAGTTGAAATCGACCCAATGGGCAACGTTCTCGGTTATATCGGCCACGGCCCGCGTCTGGTGGCAATGGACGCTCATATCGATACAGTCGGCATTGGCAACATCAAAAACTGGGACTTCGATCCGTATGAAGGCATGGAAACCGACGAGCTGATCGGTGGTCGTGGTACTTCCGACCAGGAAGGCGGCATGGCGTCTATGGTATATGCCGGTAAAATCATTAAAGATCTCGGTCTGGAAGATGAATATACCCTGCTGGTTACCGGTACTGTGCAGGAAGAAGACTGCGACGGTCTGTGCTGGCAATACATTATTGAACAATCCGGCATTCGCCCGGAATTTGTGGTCAGTACCGAACCAACCGACTGCCAGGTATACCGTGGTCAACGCGGTCGTATGGAAATTCGCATTGATGTTCAGGGTGTTAGCTGCCACGGTTCGGCACCAGAACGTGGTGATAACGCCATTTTCAAAATGGGTCCAATTCTTGGCGAATTACAGGAACTGTCTCAACGTCTGGGCTATGACGAATTCCTCGGCAAAGGTACGCTGACTGTTTCTGAAATCTTCTTCACCTCCCCAAGTCGTTGCGCTGTCGCAGACAGCTGCGCAGTTTCAATCGACCGTCGTCTGACCTGGGGCGAAACCTGGGAAGGCGCGCTGGACGAGATCCGCGCTCTACCTGCAGTACAGAAAGCTAACGCGGTTGTTTCTATGTACAACTACGACCGCCCGTCCTGGACTGGCCTGGTTTACCCAACCGAATGCTACTTCCCGACCTGGAAAGTGGAAGAAGATCACTTCACCGTTAAAGCACTGGTGAATGCTTATGAAGGGCTGTTTGGTAAAGCGCCTGTCGTTGATAAGTGGACCTTCTCGACTAATGGCGTATCCATCATGGGTCGCCACGGCATTCCGGTCATCGGTTTTGGCCCAGGTAAAGAACCGGAAGCGCACGCGCCAAACGAAAAAACCTGGAAATCTCACCTGGTAACCTGTGCCGCTATGTACGCTGCAATCCCATTAAGCTGGCTGGCAACCGAATAATTACTCTTCACTTATTCCCCTCCGGTTCGCCGGAGGGTTTTTGGAGTTTGCTATGCGCGTATTGATAAAAAACGGCATTGTTGTTAATGCAGATGGACAGGCGAAGCAGGATTTGCTGATTGAAAGCGGGATTGTTCGCCAGTTGGGTACCGATATTTCGCCGCAACTCCCTTGCGAAGAAATTGATGCCTCTGGCTGTTACGTTTTCCCTGGCGGCGTGGATGTCCATACGCATTTCAATATTGATGTCGGCATCGCGCGCAGTTGTGATGATTTTTTTACCGGTACCCGCGCTGCTGCGTGTGGCGGTACAACAACCATTATTGACCATATGGGATTTGGCCCAAATGGCTGCCGGTTACGCCATCAACTGGAAGTTTATCGCGGTTATGCCGCCCACAAAGCAGTCATCGACTACAGCTTTCACGGTGTCATTCAACATATTAATCACGCTATCCTCGACGAAATTCCGATGATGGTTGAGGAAGGACTGAGCAGTTTTAAACTCTATTTAACCTATCAATATAAACTCAACGATGATGAAGTGTTGCAGGCATTACGCCGCTTGCATGAGTCCGGCGCGCTGACCACCGTACACCCGGAAAATGACGCAGCTATCGCCAGCAAGCGGGCGGAGTTTATCGCCGCAGGGTTAACCGCGCCGCGTTATCATGCCTTGAGTCGACCTCTGGAATGCGAAGCGGAAGCCATCGCCCGCATGATTAACCTGGCACAAATTGCCGGTAACGCCCCGCTCTATATCGTGCACCTGTCTAACGGCTTAGGTCTGGATTATCTGCGTCTTGCCCGTGCGAATCACCAGCCAGTCTGGGTTGAAACCTGCCCACAATATCTCCTGTTGGACGAACGCAGTTACGATACAGAAGATGGCATGAAGTTCATTCTTAGCCCACCGCTGCGTAACGTACGCGAGCAGGACAAACTGTGGTGTGGCATCAGCGATGGTGCGATTGACGTGGTGGCAACCGATCACTGCACCTTCTCGATGGCTCAACGCCTGCAAATTTCTAAAGGCGATTTCAGCCGCTGCCCAAATGGCTTACCCGGTGTGGAGAACCGCATGCAACTGCTGTTCTCCAGTGGCGTGATGACGGGACGTATCTCACCGGAGCGTTTTGTTGAGTTAACCAGTGCAATGCCCGCCAGGCTGTTTGGCCTGTGGCCACAAAAAGGATTATTAGCGCCCGGTTCCGATGGCGACGTGGTGATTATCGACCCATGTCAGAGCCAACAAATTCAGCATCGCCATCTCCACGACAACGCTGACTACTCGCCATGGGAGGGTTTTACCTGTCAGGGCGCGATTGTCAGAACCTTATCCCGTGGTGAAACGATTTTCTGCGACGGCACCTTTACAGGCAAAGCCGGGCGAGGTCGTTTCCTGCGACGCAAACCGTTTGTCCCTCCCGTGCTCTAACCACTGCCAGGGATCTATACACAATCAAGAATGATGAGTGAGGAAAAATGAGTAAGAAAATTGTTCTCGCCCTGGGCGGGAATGCGCTGGGCGATGACCTGGCTGGGCAAATGAAAGCGGTAAAAATTACTTCTCAGGCAATTGTTGATTTAATTGCCCAGGGACATGAGGTCATCGTCACTCATGGCAACGGGCCACAGGTGGGCATGATTAACCAGGCCTTTGAAGCTGCAGCAAAAACTGAAGCGCACTCGCCAATGCTGCCGATGTCTGTCTGTGTTGCCTTAAGCCAGGGTTATATTGGTTACGATCTACAAAACGCCTTAAGAGAAGAACTGCTTTCTCGTGGCATTAATAAACCTGTAACAACGCTGGTTACCCAGGTCGAAGTCGATGCTAACGATCCGGCATTCCTCAACCCGACCAAGCCGATTGGTTCGTTCTTTACCGAGCAAGAAGCAGAGCTACTGACAAAACAGGGTTACACTCTGAAAGAAGATGCGGGTCGCGGCTATCGTCGTGTCGTTGCTTCGCCAAAACCGGTTGATATCATTGAAAAAGAAACGGTTAAAGCTCTGGTAGATGCCGGACAGGTGGTGATCACCGTTGGCGGTGGAGGTATCCCTGTTATTCGTGAAGGTAACCATCTGCGTGGTGCCAGCGCGGTTATCGATAAAGACTGGGCCAGCGCCCGTTTAGCAGAAATGATTGATGCCGATATGCTGATCATTCTGACTGCGGTAGAAAAAGTGGCCATTAACTTCGGAAAAGAGAATGAACAGTGGCTCGATCGCCTGTCATTAAGTGATGCTGAACGCTTTATCGAAGAAGGTCATTTTGCGAAAGGTTCTATGCTGCCTAAAGTGGAAGCTGCCGCCTCGTTTGCTCGCTCTCGCGCAGGTCGTGAAGCACTGATTACCGTATTGAGCAAAGCGAAAGAAGGGATTGAAGGCAAAACCGGAACGGTGATTTGTCAGTAATTTAAAGGCCGGATGGGTAATACCATCCGGCCATTTTCATTTAAGCCACTTCCAGCACTTCTTTTGTCGCTTTAACGCCCTGATGCATCAACATCATTAACGCCTCAAGTACGCCGCCGCCAATCGCCCGGGCTTTATCAGAAACGCTGGTGAAATCAGCGGTTTCACCACGAGGATCGATATCACCAATTTTAAAACCACCAACCACTGCCAGGCCGTCGTTCAACAAGCCACGCACCATCCCCGTCAACGGTGCTTTAATTTCATGCTCACCAATCCAGGCAATCACATCGCCCTCTTTCACCAGATCGCCTAATTTCACGTTGGATCGCATAATGCCTGCAGCAGGAGCGCGGATCACTCGTCGGGTGGTATGCCCCATAATATTGCCGGGAACACCGGTATTCTCCTGCGCACAACCTGAGTAAATCACCTGACCGAGCCAGTGCCCGCGATTTGTTTCAATTACCGCATGACAATCCTTCCCTGCAGTAAAGCCCGGCCCAAGCGCGATTGTTACTGGTGCCATATCTGCCCGCGTTCCCAAATTCTGTTTCGCCAGAATAGCGTCCACCACGCAAAGCGGTTTCAGTTCATCAAGCAATGAACAGGTGGGATCTACCATCACAGGGATAAATCCGCGTTCGGTAAGTTTCATCGCTTCCGCAGAGCTGGTTGCCAGGCGGGCGGTGACGCCTTCGACCGTCATTTCGCCATCGAACACGGCCTGGGCAAACGCCACGGTACAACGAATCACTGTCGGTTTTTCCACTTCCAACATGATCACTTTAAAACCCGCATGATACAGACGTAGCGCTACACCACTGGCGATATCCCCCGCACCGCGAATCACCACCAGCTGGTGTCCGGAAGGATGAGAAGGCTTCATCATCAGCCCACCCGGCGCGTTATTTTTCACCTGTAATATTTCTGCCAGCACGCTAATGGCGATCTCCTGCGGCGTTTCCGCACCTATGTTGTAACCAACGGGCGCATGTAAACGGGCAATATGTTCTTCAGCCACGCCTTTCTCACGCAATTGGCGCAGGAAAAGCTGAACCTTGCGGCGACTTGCCAGCAACCCCAGCCATGCAATGGGTTGTTCAATGAGTTTGTCGAGGGCTTCACGATCCTGATTATTCGTGGCAATCAGGACAAAATTATCAGGGCGAATATCCAGTGCTTCCACTGCCGCACCAAACGACTCAGCATGGAGAAGCGTGGTTGATGGTGGGAATAGTTCAGGATTGAGGCTTTCGCGATAAATATCAGCAACGGCGATATCAAATCCTAATAGCGCCGCACTCTGGGCTATCGCCCGGTTGACATGCCCCGCACCAATCAACACCAGACGTGGACGCATACCATGGACGCTGATAAATACTGACATTGCACCTCCACAATCTGACCCGACAGCATCCGCACCGTTACGAGCCATACGTCCATGGAATAATCGCGGCTTACGTTCCTGCAATGCCTGAAGCGACTCTTCAATCACCTTCCGTTCAACCATTCCACCACCAATTGTACCGACGATAGAACCATCGGCGCGCACTAACATTTGTGCAGAATGGCGGGGGGTTGAGCCTCGGCTATCAACAATTTGCGCCATCGCAAACGGACAATTTTGCTCTTCGAGTTTTGCAGCCTCTGTGAAAATATTCATACCAACCTCAATGGATATCCTTTCAGTAACCCGGAATACCCGGGCCGCTAATTCACAAATCTGCGCGCGATTGCAGGATGTTCTTGTATATCGCCCAGCCAGATTGCCTCTACGTTGTGTTGTTGCAGCGGTTGAAGGAGCTCGCTTTGCGCAATCGCATTCTCACATTGAGAAAAACGGTTAATGAACCAGACTCGCCGACAACCTTGCGGTACGTTTTTAAACGCCCCCTGAGGGTGGCGAACCAGCGCAACGAGATCGCTCAGTTGCAAGGGTGCATCAGGTGTTAACCCAGTAATATCAGCAAACTGCGACCAGCGATGGACATTTTCTGTGCTCACTTTTGCACCCAAAATATGTCCTCCCATCACAGCAATCACGCAGCAACTGCTTTTAGGTATGCAAGGTTCGTGCTCATCAGGCGCTTTTAACGGCATTCCACGCGAGCCATCTGCCTCAATGAGAATTACGTCACACTCTGGTCGTTGTACCAGTGCATCAATCGCTTCTGGCGTAAATCCCTGCACTTTTCCCTGATTCGCTTTCCAGCTGTGAAAACAAAATGAAATGGGGGATATAAAAGACGCATGAGGAAGCATGGCGGGATCACGACAGAAAACCACGGGCCAGTGAGATGTTGGCATAAACATATGTGTCGTCGTAGTGATTAATACACGCCTGCCGCTCGCCTGGAACAGTTCTGCCAGCCAAAAAAGCAAGCTGGTTTTCCCCCCAGCACCAACAATAGAAATCACAGTGGGACGTTTCTGCGCGCCTAAATCAATGAATAATGCCGATGGGTCAATTATACTTTTCACGCGTCTTTATGGACCTCTCTGGGATAAATTACCCTCAACGTAATCCATCAGGAAGTAACGCAATTATCAGGCGTTATTAGCTCCTGTAAATAATGGAATCACTATGTCAGCCATCGACTGTATAATTACCGCCGCAGGATTATCATCAAGAATGGGGCAATGGAAAATGATGTTACCCTGGCAACAGGGAACAATTCTTGATACAAGTATCAAAAATGCGTTGCAGTTTTGTAGCCGAATTATTTTAGTCACCGGCTATCGTGGTAATGAACTGCACGAACGTTATGCGAACCAGAGCAATATCACTATTATCCACAACCCAGATTATGCGCAGGGTTTACTGACATCAGTAAAGGCCGCAGTACCCGCGGTGCAAACAGAACATTGTTTTCTCACCCACGGAGATATGCCAACCCTCACCATCGATATTTTTAGAAAAATCTGGTCGTTACGAAATGATGGCGCAATACTGCCACTCCATAATGGCATCCCCGGCCATCCGATTTTAGTGTCAAAACCATGCCTGATGCAGGCAATCCAGCGCCCCAATGTCACCAATATGCGTCAGGCACTCCTTATGGGAGAACATTATTCCGTCGAAATAGAAAATGCAGAAATAATTTTAGATATTGATACTCCGGACGACTTTATTACAGCGAAGAAAAGGTATACTGAAATTTAGAAAACGTAGTTAAACGATTGCGTTCAAATATTTAATCCCTCCAGCACTCTTTATCATAATGATAAGGAATCACTGATTTTGAGAAAAGAGAAAAAGTGATAAATGGGCTGGCAATAATAATTTTTAGGAGTGATTTTAATTCTCATTTGGCACCTGTGAGTTCATTCACAAAAAGCCATTAAGTTTCGAGCCGCCTCACATTTTTTTATATTTCCCGCCAAACCTGGCAAGAGTGGTGCGATTGTTGCTCTATCCCCCTAAACCACCGGATTTCTCAACACCGGTCACTCAATGATATCTGTATAAGCTAAGGAGAGGGTTATGGGGGATATTATGCGTCCCATTCCGTTTGAGGAACTTTTGACGCGCATATTTGATGAATACCAACAACAACGCTCAATCTTTGGTATTCCCGAGCAACAGTTTTACTCACCCGTAAAAGGTAAAACTGTTAGCGTCTTCGGTGAAACCTGTGCCACTCCCGTCGGCCCTGCCGCTGGCCCGCACACGCAACTCGCGCAAAATATTGTCACTTCCTGGCTGACTGGCGGACGCTTCATCGAACTAAAAACCGTCCAAATTCTTGACCGTCTGGAGCTGGAAAAGCCCTGTATCGATGCCGAAGACGAGTGCTTTAACACCGAATGGTCTACCGAATTTACCCTGCTTAAAGCCTGGGATGAATACCTCAAAGCCTGGTTTGCCCTGCACCTTCTCGAAGCGATGTTCCAGCCTTCTGATTCCGGTAAATCGTTCATCTTTAATATGAGCGTCGGTTACAACCTCGAAGGTATTAAGCAACCGCCGATGCAGCAGTTCATCGACAATATGATGGACGCATCTGACCATCCGAAATTCGCTCAATACCGCGATGCACTTAATAAGCTACTCCAGGATGAGGCATTTTTAGCCCGCCACGGATTGCAGGAAAAACGCGAAAGCTTGCAAGCCTTACCCGCTCGCATCCCCACCAGCATGGTACAAGGGGTTACCCTCTCCACCATGCACGGCTGTCCTCCGCATGAAATCGAAGCCATTTGCCGCTACATGCTGGAAGAAAAAGGACTCAACACCTTTGTGAAACTCAACCCGACCTTACTGGGGTACGCGCGTGTTCGTGAGATCCTCGATGTCTGCGGTTTCGGTTACATCGGCTTAAAAGAAGAGTCATTTGATCACGACCTCAAGCTGACGCAAGCACTGGAAATGCTGGAACGCCTGATGGCACTGGCAAAAGAAAAATCACTCGGCTTTGGCGTAAAACTGACTAACACTCTCGGCACCATCAACAATAAAGGCGCATTGCCCGGTGAAGAGATGTATATGTCAGGCCGTGCGCTGTTCCCGCTCTCCATCAACGTTGCAGCAGTTCTCTCTCGCGCCTTTGACGGCAAACTGCCCATTTCTTATTCCGGTGGTGCCAGTCAGCTGACTATCCGCGATATTTTTGATACTGGTATTCGCCCTATTACTATGGCAACCGACCTGCTGAAACCTGGCGGCTATCTGCGCTTAAGTGCCTGCATGCGCGAGCTGGAAGGCTCAGATGCCTGGGAGCTTAACCACGTTGACGTCGAACGACTGAACAGACTGGCAGCAGACGCGTTAACCATGGAATACACCCAGAAACACTGGAAGCCAGAAGAGCGTATTGAAGTGGCTGAAGACCTGCCGCTGACCGATTGCTACGTTGCCCCCTGTGTTACTGCCTGCGCTATCAAGCAAGATATTCCGGAATACATCCGTCTGCTTGGCGAACACCGCTATGCCGACGCGCTGGAACTCATCTATCAACGCAACGCCCTGCCCGCCATTACCGGTCATATTTGCGATCACCAGTGCCAATACAACTGTACCCGCCTGGATTACGACAGTGCGCTGAATATCCGCGAACTGAAAAAAGTCGCGCTGGAAAAAGGTTGGGATGAATATAAGCAACGCTGGCACAAACCAGCCGGTTCTGGTTCACGCCATCCGGTTGCCGTGATTGGTGCAGGTCCGGCGGGTCTGGCAGCAGGTTACTTCCTTGCCAGAGCGGGCCATCCGGTTACGCTGTTTGAACGCGAAGCCAATGCGGGCGGCGTGGTGAAAAATATCATTCCTCAGTTCCGTATTCCTGCAGAGTTAATTCAGCACGATATCGATTTTGTTGCCGCTCACGGCGTAAAATTTGAGTATGGCTGCTCACCGGATCTGACCGTTGAACAGTTAAAAAATCAGGGCTTCCACTATGTTCTGATTGCCACCGGCACTGATAAAAATAGCGGTGTGAAACTGGCGGGCGACAACCAAAATGTCTGGAAATCACTCCCTTTCCTGCGTGAATACAACAAGGGCACCGCGCTCAAGCTGGGCAAACATGTGGTCGTCGTCGGGGCGGGTAACACCGCAATGGACTGCGCTCGTGCGGCGTTACGCGTTCCAGGCGTAGAAAAAGCAACGATCGTTTACCGTCGTTCACTGCAAGAGATGCCCGCATGGCGCGAAGAGTATGAAGAAGCGTTGCACGACGGCGTGGAGTTCCGTTTCCTGAATAATCCGGAACGTTTCGATGCTGATGGCACCTTAACCTTGCGCGTTATGTCGCTTGGCGAACCTGATGAGAAAGGTCGTCGCCGTCCGGTTGAAACCAACGAAACAGTAACACTGCATGTGGACAGTCTGATCACCGCCATTGGTGAACAGCAGGATACTGAAGCCCTGAATGCGATGGGCGTGCCGCTGGACAAAAACGGCTGGCCAGACGTCGACCATAATGGCGAAACACGTCTGACTGACGTCTTTATGATCGGCGACGTACAGCGCGGACCATCCTCCATTGTCGCTGCTGTCGGAACCGCGCGTCGGGCGACCGATGCCATCCTGAGTCGGGAAAATATCCGTTCCCACCAGAACGATAAATACTGGAATAACGTCAATCCGGCGGAAATCTATCAACGTAAAGGCGATATCTCTGTCACTCTGGTGAACAGTGACGATCGTGACGCGTTTGTCGCGCAGGAAGCCGCTCGCTGCCTTGAATGTAACTACGTTTGCAGCAAGTGTGTGGATGTCTGCCCGAACCGCGCCAACGTATCCATTGCGGTCCCAGGCTTCCAGAACCGTTTCCAGACGCTGCATCTCGACGCCTACTGCAACGAATGCGGCAACTGCGCCCAATTCTGCCCGTGGAACGGTAAACCGTACAAAGACAAAATCACCGTCTTCAGCCTGTCGCAAGACTTTGATAACAGCAGCAACCCAGGCTTCCTTGTGGAAGATTGCCGGGTACGCGTACGTCTGAATAACCAAAGCTGGGTGTTAAACATCGACAGCGAAGGTCAGTTCAACAACGTACCACCGGAGCTGAACGATATGTGCCGCATCATCAGCCATGTCCACCAGCATCATCATTATCTGCTGGGCCGCGTGGAGGTGTAATCATGTTGATTCTGAAGAATGTCACCGCAGTGCAGTTACACCCGGCGAAAGTGCAGGAAGGCGTTGATATCGCCATCGAAAATGATGTGATTGTCGCTATCGGCGATGCCCTGACGCAACGCTACCCCGATGCCAGCTACAAAGAGATGCATGGTCGGATTGTGATGCCGGGAATTGTCTGCTCGCATAACCATTTTTACTCGGGGCTTTCCCGCGGAATTATGGCAAACATCGCCCCCTGCCCGGATTTCATCTCAACGCTGAAAAATCTCTGGTGGCGGCTCGATCGCGCCCTTGATGAAGAGTCGCTCTATTACAGCGGACTGATTTGTTCCCTGGAAGCAATTAAGAGCGGATGTACATCGGTTATCGATCACCATGCCTCTCCAGCCTATATCGGCGGGTCGCTCTCCACATTGCGCGACGCATTTTTAAAAGTTGGCCTGCGCGCGATGACCTGTTTTGAAACTACTGACCGTAACAGCGGCATCAAAGAGTTGCAGGAAGGTGTAGAAGAAAACATCCGCTTCGCCCGTCAGATTGATGAGGCGAAGAAAGCAGCAACCGAGCCGTATCTGGTGGAAGCACATATCGGCGCTCACGCGCCGTTTACCGTGCCGGATGCCGGTCTGGAGATGCTGCGTGAAGCCGTGAAAAGCACAGGTCGTGGTTTGCATATTCACGCTGCGGAAGACCTTTACGACGTTTCCTACAGTCACCATTGGTACGGCAAAGACCTGCTGGCACGACTGGCGCAATTCGATCTCATCGACAGCAAAACGCTGGTCGCTCATGGGCTGTACTTGTCGAAAGATGACATCGCCCTACTCAATCAGCGCGATGCGTTCCTGGTGCATAACGCCCGTTCAAACATGAACAACCATGTCGGCTACAACCATCACCTTAGCGACATCCGCAATCTGGCGTTGGGAACGGACGGCATTGGTTCGGACATGTTTGAAGAGATGAAATTTGCCTTCTTTAAACATCGCGATGCGGGTGGCCCGCTGTGGCCTGACAGTTTTGCCAAAGCACTGGCTAACGGCAACGAACTGATGAGCCGCAACTTTGGCGCGAAATTTGGGCTTCTGAAAGCCGGTTACAAAGCCGATTTAACCATTTGCGATTACAACTCGCCGACGCCGCTGCTGGCAGACAATATCGCCGGGCATATCGCTTTCGGTATGGGCTCAGGCAGCGTTCACAGCGTGATGGTCAATGGTGTGATGGTCTATGAAGACCGTCAGTTTAACTTCGATTGCGATTCCATTTATGCGCAAGCCAGAAAAGCCGCTGCCAGTATGTGGCGTCGGATGGATGCGCTGGCATAAATAACAGCTCCCCTCTTCTTTCAGAGAAGAGGGGAAATTAAGGAAAGACGATGATTGAACAATTTTTCAGACCCGACTCTGTCGAACAAGCGCTGGAACTGAAGCGCCGCTACCAGGATGAAGCCGTCTGGTTCGCCGGGGGCAGCAAACTCAACGCTACACCAACCCGTACCGATAAAAAGATTGCCATTTCCTTGCAGGATCTGGAGCTGGACTGGATTGACTGGGATAACGGTGCACTACGAATTGGCGCAATGTCTCGCTTGCAGTCACTGCGTGATGCACGATTTATTCCTGCAGCACTGCGTGAAGCTCTCGGTTTTGTTTACTCACGCCATGTTCGTAATCAGTCGACCATTGGTGGTGAAATCGCCGCCCGGCAGGAAGAGTCGGTGCTGCTTCCCGTCCTGCTGGCACTGGATGCTGAACTGGTTTTTGGCAACGGCGAAACGCTGTCAATCGAGGACTACCTGGCCTGCCCATGCGATCGCCTGTTAACCGAAATTATCATTAAAGATCCGTATCGTACCTGTGCGACCCGCAAAATTAGCCGTTCTCAGGCAGGTTTAACCGTCGTGACGGCAGCCGTTGCAATGACAGACCACGACGGTATGCGAATTGCGCTGGATGGCGTCGCCAGTAAAGCACTGCGTCTGCACGATGTCGAAAAACAAAATCTGGAAGGCAATGCACTTGAACAGGCTGTCGCCAACGCCATTTTCCCGCAGGAAGATTTGCGGGGCAGCGTGGCCTATAAACGCTATATCACGGGAGTTCTGGTAGCCGACCTGTATGCCGACTGCCAACAGGCTGGGGAGGAAGCCGTATGATCATCCACTTTACTTTAAATGGCGCGCCTCAGGAGCTAACCGTTAATCCAGGCGAAAACGTGCAAAAGCTGTTGTTTAACATGGGAATGCACTCTGTACGCAACAGCGATGATGGATTCGGGTTTGCCGGTTCTGACGCGATTATCTTTAACGGTAATATCGTTAACGCGTCCTTGCTTATCGCCGCACAGTTAGAGAAGGCAGATATTCGTACCGCAGAATCTCTGGGCAAATGGAATGAGTTAAGTCTGGTTCAACAGGCCATGGTTGATGTTGGCGTGGTGCAGTCTGGTTATAACGATCCAGCTGCGGCTCTGATTATCACCGATCTTCTCGATCGCATCGACGCACCTACCCGCGAAGAGATCGACGACGCACTCTCAGGTCTGTTTAGCCGCGATGCTGGCTGGCAGCAATACTATCAGGTCATTGAACTGGCGGTTGCACGTAAAAATAATCCGCAGGCCACCATTGATATCGCTCCGACTTTCCGTGACGACCTTGAAGTCATTGGCAAGCATTATCCTAAAACTGATGCCGCGAAAATGGTGCAGGCGAAACCCTGCTATGTTGAAGACCGCGTAACGGCTGACGCCTGCGTCATTAAAATGTTACGTAGCCCACACGCTCACGCACTGATTACTCATCTGGATGTCAGCAAAGCTGAAGCCTTACCGGGCGTCGTTCACGTTATTACTCACCTGAATTGCCCGGATATTTACTATACCCCGGGTGGTCAGAGCGCACCGGAACCGTCACCGCTTGACCGCCGTATGTTCGGCAAGAAAATGCGTCACGTCGGCGATCGCGTTGCTGCGGTAGTAGCCGAAAGTGAAGACATTGCGCTCGAAGCACTGAAGCTCATCGACGTTGAATATGAAGTGCTTAAGCCGGTAATGTCGATTGACGAGGCAATGGCGGAAGATGCGCCTGTCGTGCACGATGAACCGGTGGTGTATGTCGCTGGTGCGCCAGAGACTCTGGAAGACGATAACAGCCATGCAGCCCAGCGCGGCGAGCATATGATCATCAACTTCCCGATCGGTTCTCGCCCTCGCAAAAATATCGCCGCCAGTATTCATGGTCATATTGGCGATATGGACAAAGGCTTTGCCGATGCCGATGTGATCATTGAGCGAACCTATAATTCAACGCAGGCACAGCAGTGCCCGACTGAAACACATATCTGCTTTACCCGCATGGATGGCGATCGTCTGGTTATCCACGCCTCCACCCAGGTACCATGGCACTTACGCCGCCAGGTCGCGCGCCTCGTGGGCATGAAACAGCATAAAGTTCATGTCATTAAAGAGCGAGTTGGCGGCGGTTTTGGTTCCAAACAGGACATCCTGCTGGAAGAAGTGTGCGCCTGGGCAACCTGCGTGACCGGGCGTCCGGTACTGTTCCGCTACACCCGTGAAGAAGAGTTTATTGCTAACACCTCTCGTCACGTCGCGAAAGTCACCGTCAAACTGGGCGCGAAAAAAGATGGTCGCCTGACGGCAGTGAAGATGGATTTCCGCGCCAACACGGGTCCTTACGGTAACCACTCACTCACCGTACCGTGTAACGGACCGGCGCTGTCGCTGCCGTTATATCCATGCGATAACGTCGATTTTCAGGTCACCACCTACTACAGCAACATTTGCCCAAATGGTGCTTATCAGGGTTATGGCGCACCGAAAGGTAACTTCGCTATCACCATGGCATTAGCGGAACTGGCTGAACAGTTACAGATCGACCAACTGGAAATTATCGAACGTAACCGGGTACACGAAGGGCAAGAGCTGAAAATTCTCGGTGCAATCGGTGAAGGTAAAGCGCCGACCTCCGTTCCTTCCGCCGCCAGCTGCGCACTGGAAGAGATCCTGCGTCAGGGTCGCGAGATGATCCAATGGTCTTCACCAAAACCGCAAAATGGTGACTGGCACATCGGTCGCGGCGTCGCCATTATCATGCAGAAATCGGGTATCCCGGATATCGATCAGGCTAACTGCATGATCAAACTGGAATCGGATGGCACCTTTATCGTTCATTCTGGCGGTGCGGATATTGGTACTGGTCTGGATACTGTAGTGACGAAACTGGCAGCAGAAGTGCTGCACTGCCCACCGCAGGACGTGCATGTTATCTCCGGTGATACCGATCATGCGTTGTTTGATAAAGGCGCATATGCCTCGTCCGGTACTTGCTTCTCGGGTAACGCTGCGCGTTTGGCAGCGGAAAATCTGCGGGAGAAAATCCTGTTCCACGGCGCGCAAATATTGGGTGAGCCAGTGGCAGATGTTCAACTAGCAACGCCGGGCGTCGTTCGCGGCAAGAAAGGCGAAGTTAGTTTCGGAGAGATAGCCCATAAAGGCGAAACCGGCACCGGCTTTGGTTCACTGGTGGGAACTGGCAGTTATATCACGCCTGATTTCGCTTTCCCGTATGGCGCAAACTTCGCTGAAGTTGCCGTCAACACGCGTACGGGTGAAATCCGCCTGGATAAATTCTACGCCTTGCTGGACTGCGGTACACCGGTCAATCCAGAGTTAGCGCTGGGACAAATCTACGGTGCCACCCTGCGTGCTATCGGCCACAGTATGAGCGAAGAGATCATTTATGACGCCGAAGGTCACCCGTTAACGCGTGATTTACGCAGTTACGGCGCACCGAAAATTGGTGACATTCCGCGTGATTTCCGCGCTGTGCTGGTGCCGAGCGACGATAAAGTCGGCCCATTCGGGGCGAAATCGATCTCGGAAATCGGTGTAAATGGCGCAGCTCCGGCGATTGCTACCGCAATTCACGATGCCTGCGGCATCTGGTTACGCGAATGGCATTTCACACCGGAGAAAATACTCACCGCGCTGGAAAAAATATAAGTAATAAATGGCCGCTTCGGCGGCCTGTTTCTCTGTTTGAACGATGACTAAATAGTGACTGCGAAAATGAGATAAGCCGTTCTCAAGGCGTCCTGCGCCCCAAATTCGTGGGAATTTATTTTACTAATTCAGATGATCAAATTTACTTTAAAAGGAGTGAAGGGATGTCTGATATAAACCATGCAGGTTCTGACCTTATATTTGAACTGGAGGATCGCCCTCCCTTTCATCAGGCTCTCGTAGGTGCCATTACCCATCTGTTGGCAATTTTCGTTCCGATGGTAACCCCCGCGTTAATCGTGGGTGCGGCCTTACAGCTTTCCGCTGAAACAACTGCCTATCTTGTTTCTATGGCGATGATCGCCTCTGGTATTGGTACCTGGTTACAAGTAAACCGCTACGGCATCGTCGGTTCTGGTTTACTTTCAATTCAGTCAGTCAATTTTTCATTTGTTACGGTCATGATTGCGCTGGGCAGCAGCATGAAAAGCGACGGTTTTCACGAAGAGTTAATCATGTCGTCGCTCCTCGGCGTCTCCTTCGTTGGCGCATTTCTGGTTGTCGGCTCTTCTTTTATCCTGCCCTATTTACGTCGGGTTATTACGCCTACCGTCAGCGGCATTGTGGTGCTGATGATCGGCTTAAGCCTGATTAAAGTCGGCATTATTGATTTTGGTGGAGGATTTGCAGCCAAAAGCAGCGGTACGTTCGGCAATTACGAACATCTCGGCGTTGGTTTATTGGTTTTGATTGTGGTGATCGGCTTTAACTGCTGTCGCAGTCCGTTGCTACGCATGGGAGGGATCGCCATTGGGCTATGTGTCGGCTATATCGCATCGTTATGCCTGGGCATGGTGGATTTCAGCAGTATGCGCAATTTGCCGTTAATCACCATCCCGCATCCGTTCAAATACGGCTTTAGTTTTAGCTTCCATCAGTTCCTGGTGGTTGGCACGATTTATCTGCTTAGCGTGCTGGAAGCTGTCGGCGATATCACCGCCACGGCAATGGTTTCCCGCCGTCCCATTCAGGGGGAAGAGTATCAGTCCCGACTGAAAGGCGGCGTGCTGGCAGATGGTCTGGTTTCTGTTATCGCCTCCGCTGTCGGTTCATTACCATTAACCACGTTTGCGCAAAATAATGGGGTTATTCAGATGACTGGCGTCGCTTCACGTTATGTCGGGCGAACCATCGCGGTAATGCTGGTTATCCTCGGCTTATTTCCGATGATTGGCGGCTTCTTCACGACCATTCCCTCAGCAGTTCTGGGAGGCGCAATGACGTTGATGTTTTCCATGATTGCCATCGCAGGGATTCGCATCATCATCACCAACGGTTTAAAGCGCCGTGAAACGCTTATTGTTGCCACTTCTTTAGGTTTAGGGCTTGGTATCTCCTACGATCCCGAAATTTTTAAAATATTGCCAGCCTCTATTTATGTATTAGTTGAAAACCCTATTTGTGCTGGCGGGTTAACTGCGATTTTATTAAATATTATCCTCCCTGGTGGCTACCGACAGGAAAACGTTCTGCCTGGTATTACCTCAGCGGAAGAGATGGATTAACAGTAAAGGAGTCAATGATGTCAGGAGAACACACGTTAAAAGCGGTACGAGGCAGTTTTATTGATGTCACCCGTACGGTCGATAACCCGGAAGAAATTGCCTCTGCGCTGCGGTTTATTGAGGATGGTTTATTACTCATTAAACAGGGAAAAGTGGAATGGTTTGGCGAATGGGAAGACGGAAAGCATCAAATTCCTGACACCATTCGCGTGCGCGACTATCGCGGCAAACTGATAGTACCGGGCTTTGTCGATACACATATCCATTATCCGCAAAGTGAAATGGTGGGGGCCTATGGTGAGCAATTGCTGGAGTGGTTGAATAAACACACCTTCCCTACTGAACGTCGTTATGAGGATTTAGAGTACGCCCGCGAGATGTCGGCATTCTTCATCAAGCAGCTTTTACGTAACGGAACCACCACGGCGCTGGTGTTTGGCACTGTTCATCCGCAATCCGTTGATGCGCTGTTTGAAGCCGCCAGTCATATCAATATGCGTATGATTGCCGGTAAAGTGATGATGGACCGAAACGCACCGGATTATCTGCTCGACACTGCCGAAAGCAGCTATCACCAAAGCAAAGAACTGATTGAACGCTGGCACAAAAATGGTCGTCTGTTGTATGCGATTACGCCACGCTTCGCCCCTACCTCATCTCCTGAACAGATGGCGATGGCGCAACGCCTGAAAGAAGAATATCCGGATACATGGGTACATACCCATCTCTGTGAAAACAAAGATGAAATTGCCTGGGTGAAATCGCTTTATCCTGACCATGATGGTTATCTGGATGTTTACCATCAGTACGGCCTGACCGGTAAAAACTGTGTCTTTGCTCACTGCGTCCATCTCGAAGAAAAAGAGTGGGATCGTCTCAGCGAAACCAAATCCAGCATTGCTTTCTGTCCGACCTCCAACCTTTACCTCGGCAGCGGCTTATTCAACTTGAAAAAAGCATGGCAGAAGAAAGTCAAAGTGGGCATGGGAACGGATATCGGTGCCGGAACAACTTTTAACATGCTGCAAACGCTGAACGAAGCCTACAAGGTATTGCAATTACAAGGCTATCGCCTCTCGGCATATGAAGCGTTTTACCTGGCCACGCTCGGCGGAGCGAAATCTCTGGGCCTTGACGATTTGATTGGCAACTTTTTACCTGGCAAAGAGGCTGATTTCGTGGTGATGGAACCCACTGCCACTCCGCTACAGCAGCTGCGCTATGACAACTCTGTTTCTTTAGTCGACAAATTGTTCGTGATGATGACGTTGGGCGATGACCGTTCGATCTACCGCACCTACGTTGATGGTCGTCTGGTGTACGAACGCAACTAATAATAAAACTTTAACATCCTCGTGAGGACATCATTATGTCTGGAGACATCCTACAAACACCGGACGCACCAAAGCCACAGGGCGCGCTGGATAATTATTTTAAAATTACCGCTCGTGGCAGTACCGTTCGTCAGGAAGTACTGGCTGGCTTAACGACCTTTCTGGCCATGGTTTATTCCGTTATCGTCGTTCCGGGAATGCTGGGCAAAGCAGGTTTTCCTCCCGCAGCTGTGTTTGTTGCCACCTGTCTGGTCGCGGGCTTCGGCTCGTTGCTGATGGGGTTATGGGCCAATTTGCCAATGGCGATTGGTTGCGCTATTTCCTTGACGGCGTTTACCGCATTCAGTCTGGTACTCGGGCAACAAATTAGCGTTCCTGTCGCACTGGGCGCAGTCTTTCTGATGGGCGTCATCTTCACCGCTATTTCCGTAACCGGTGTGCGTACCTGGATCTTACGTAATTTGCCGATGGGGATCGCTCACGGTACAGGTATCGGTATCGGCCTGTTTCTGCTGCTGATTGCTGCTAACGGTGTGGGAATGGTTATCAAAAACCCGATTGAAGGCTTGCCAGTGGCGCTCGGTGCGTTTACCTCCTTCCCGGTGATGATGAGCTTACTGGGGCTGGCGGTCATCTTCGGTCTGGAAAAGTGCCGCGTACCCGGCGGGATCTTGTTGGTGATTATTGCAATTTCGATCATCGGCTTAATCTTTGACCCAGCGGTGAAGTACCACGGTCTGGTGGCAATGCCAAGCCTGACTGGCGAAGATGGTAAGTCTTTGATTTTCAGCCTCGATATTATGGGCGCACTCCAGCCAACTGTACTTCCGAGTGTACTGGCATTGGTGATGACCGCAGTGTTCGACGCCACTGGCACCATCCGTGCCGTCGCCGGTCAGGCGAATTTGTTGGATAAAGACAACCAGATCATCAACGGCGGCAAAGCCCTGACCAGTGACTCAGTAAGTTCAATATTCTCCGGCCTGGTGGGCGCAGCGCCCGCAGCGGTTTATATCGAATCAGCGGCAGGAACCGCCGCCGGGGGGAAAACCGGTTTAACCGCAACCGTGGTTGGTGTGTTGTTCCTGATGATTCTGTTTTTATCACCGTTATCGTTTCTGATCCCCGGTTATGCCACAGCTCCCGCACTGATGTACGTGGGTTTGCTGATGTTAAGCAACGTCTCGAAGCTGGATTTCAACGATTTTATTGACGCAATGGCTGGCCTGGTGTGTGCCGTGTTCATCGTTCTGACTTGTAATATCGTTACCGGTATTATGCTGGGCTTTGTAACACTGGTGGTGGGTCGCGTCTTTGCGCGCGAATGGCAAAAGCTGAATATTGGTACGGTGATCATTACTGCCGCACTGGTCGCGTTTTACGCGGGTGGTTGGGCAATCTAATAGATTCTCCGCGCCTTTCAGCGCGGAGATTTCTTTCAGAGAGGATTCTCACCGCTGGCAACAATACGCTGCTGGCGGACTCGCCTGAGTTCTCTTTCAGTCAGCAACTGCAGCGCCTGTGTCGGGCAAGATTCAACGCAGGCTGGCCCCTCTTCCCGCTGTTCACAGAGATCGCATTTCACGATTTGTTGCCGGGTATCACCCGGCAATGACTGAATGGTGATCATTCCAAACGGGCACGCGCTAACGCAACTCTGACAGCCAATACAACGGGCAGAATTTGCCTGCACCACCTGCTCGCTCATCGTCAGCGCCCCCACGGGACAAGCGCCAACACAAGGGGCGTTTTCGCACTGGTGGCACATCACCGGCGCACTGATGCTATCCAGCCGTTGTACCTTCAGTCGGGGTAAAAAGATATCGGCATTCAACTCCTGTTCTGAAGGGTGAGCGACCACACAGGCCACTTCACAAGTACGGCAGCCAATACAGTCAGCCGAATTAACGATAATTAACGATTTCATCACGATGCCTTCGTATCAAACAGAGTTAACATATCGCGCGCCGCCTGCCTTCCTGCGGCCATTGCGGTGACAACCAGATCCGCGCCATGAACTGCATCACCACCAGCAAAGACTTTTTTCAGATGCGTCTGGGTGGGTAAATACCCGACGTCGCCGGTTTGAATCAGGCCCCATTTATCGAGTTTAATTCCGCTGCCCTGCAACCACGGCATGGTATGTGCCTGGAAACCAAAGGCCATAATGAGAACATCGGCGGGCAATTCAAACTCTGAACCCGCAACCGGACGAGGACGACGGCGACCATCCGGCCCCGGCTCACCCATAGCGGTACGAATCAGGCCCACCGCCGTTAAGCGTCCATCTTCATCACAAGCGATATATTGCGGCTGAACATTGAACTGAAACTCAACACCTTCCTCGCGGGCATTGACCACCTCTTTGCGCGAACCCGGCATACTGACTTCATCACGACGATACGCACAGGTCACGCTGGCAGCATTAAGGCGGATGGAAGTCCGCAAACAATCCATTGTCGTATCGCCACCGCCCAATACCACAACTCGCTTACCTTCCACATCCGTCAGCGGATACTCTGCAGACTCCGGCAATCCCATGAGCTGGCGGGTATGGGCGGTCAGGAACGGTAACGCCTGAATGACACCAGGCGCATCTTCATGCGGCAGATCTGCTCGCATCATCCCGTAAGTCCCCACGCCGAGGAAAACAGCATCATATTCCGCCGTTAATTCGTTGAAAGAGATATCGCGGCCAATTTCACAGTTGAGATGGAAATCGATTCCCATTGCGGTGAATATCTCTCGCCGCTGGCTTAATACCGTTTTATCGAGTTTGAAAGGAGGAATGCCAAAAGTCAGCATACCGCCAATTTCTGGATGGCGATCAAAGACATCAACCTGAACTCCTGCGCGCGCCAGAATATCAGCACACCCTAATCCTGCAGGTCCAGCGCCAATCACCGCCACTTTTTCGCTACGGGGAACAACTTTGCTGACATCGGGACGCCAGCCCATCGCCAGCGCAGTATCGGTGATGTAGCGTTCCAGATTACCGATAGAGACTGCGCCAGAGTGATCTTTCAAAGTACATGCGCCTTCACAAAGACGGTCCTGTGGACATACCCTGCCGCAGATTTCGGGTAAGGAGCTGGTCTGGTGGCAAAGTTCTGCCGCTTCAATAATCTTTCCTTCCTGTACCAGACGGATGTAATCCGGAATAGCGTTATGCAGCGGGCAATGCCAGTTGCAGTTAGCTTTTTCGGCACAATAAACACAGCGGTCACTCTCATAAGTCGCTTGTTGTGGATCCAGCCCGCAATAGATTTCGCCAAAGTGGGTTTTCCGTTCACTCGCTGAAATTTTATCTGCGCCTTTACGTGAGTTAACGGGGAGCAACGCTGCACTGCGAGATGGCTGAGCGTCTGATGACGCTTTTCCTGCTGCCGTTTTGCGCTGGCGGGCCACCTTTATCTGCTGCAACCCTTTATCGTCCATCAGCCGTAACGCCTGTGTTGGGCAGACGTCAATACAGGCTTGCGTGCCGGAACTGCGCTGGTTACAAAGGTCGCATTTCTGCGCAATCGTATCGACAATCTCAACGACGCCAAAGGGGCAAGCGATTGCGCATCTTTTACAACCAATACATTTTTGCTCGTCCAGTTGTACGCTATCGGGCTGGAAAGTCAGAGCATTAACCGGACAAGCCGTAACGCAAGGGGCATTGTTGCAGTGATGGCAGGCCACCGGATTCGCAGCCTGGCCCTTCCCAACAATGTGGATACGGGGTCGAAAGTCACTGTGACTCAGCGGCCAGTTTTCTTGATTGTGTGCCACCGCACAGGCAATTTCACAAGCATGACAGCCTATACATTCCGCAGCTTCAGCAGCGATAAACTTATTCATTTGCATCCCTTTCATTTAATGAGTTATGTCTTCTCAAATTTCGCGATGCAATAAACGGGCATATATTAGGTAGCATGACCGTTTTAATTATAATTTTGCAACTGAGTTCAAATTATTGCCCCTCAATCTATGCCGCTTTCATTATTTCAACATTGCCGATCAAAAGAATGCTATCCAGATAAAAACGATTAAATGCGAGAGTGCGACATGCCAGAATGATTAATGAAATATCAATATGAGAAAATTACAGATAATTCCATTGTCAGGTTCTCTTCTCATTTTCGTGGTTTAACCACGATTATGTGATTGCCTCCGCAATTCCTGTCTCTAACTCCCCTTCCTCGCAAAAACTGGCACTCCACGAGCATGTGTTTAGACAGTTTCATGAACATAAACGGTTGCTTTTTACTCTGGCGGGCGAAAGGAGAAACACTGATGAGCGCCATAGATTCCCAACTTCCCTCATCTTCTGGGCAAGACCGCCCAACTGATGAGGTTGACCGCATATTATCACCAGGAAAGCTGATCATACTCGGTCTGCAACACGTCCTTGTCATGTACGCAGGTGCAGTCGCTGTTCCTCTTATGATTGGTGACCGACTCGGCCTATCAAAAGAAGCTATTGCGATGCTCATTAGCTCGGATCTCTTTTGCTGCGGGATCGTCACATTATTGCAATGTATCGGTATCGGCCGCTTTATGGGGATCCGCCTGCCGGTGATTATGTCGGTGACCTTCGCCGCTGTAACACCAATGATAGCCATTGGTATGAACCCGGATATCGGCCTGCTGGGGATATTCGGTGCCACTATCGCCGCGGGTTTTATCACCACATTATTAGCGCCACTTATCGGTCGCTTGATGCCTTTATTTCCGCCACTGGTTACCGGTGTGGTGATTACTTCTATCGGGCTTAGCATCATTCAGGTGGGTATTGACTGGGCCGCCGGAGGTAAAGGGAATCCGCAATATGGTAATCCCGTTTATTTAGGTATCTCCTTTGCCGTCTTAATTTTTATCTTGCTCATTACTCGCTATGCGAAAGGATTTATGTCCAACGTCGCCGTATTACTGGGGATTGTATTTGGCTTTTTACTTTCGTGGATGATGAATGAAGTCAATTTATCCGGGCTACATGATGCTTCATGGTTTGCGATTGTCACGCCGATGTCATTTGGTATGCCGATTTTCGATCCCGTTTCCATTTTGACCATGACCGCAGTACTCATCATCGTATTTATTGAGTCAATGGGGATGTTCCTGGCACTGGGTGAAATAGTCGGTCGCAAACTCTCTTCCCAGGACATTATTCGTGGGTTACGCGTAGATGGGGTCGGGACAATGATTGGAGGCACGTTTAACAGCTTCCCACATACGTCATTTTCGCAGAACGTCGGGCTGGTCAGCGTGACGCGCGTCCACAGCCGCTGGGTGTGTATTTCTTCGGGAATTATATTAATCCTGTTTGGCATGGTGCCCAAAATGGCGGTGCTGGTCGCCTCCATTCCGCAATTTGTGCTGGGCGGCGCGGGGCTGGTGATGTTCGGCATGGTACTGGCGACAGGGATTCGAATTCTGTCGCGCTGTAACTACACCACTAACCGTTACAACCTCTATATTGTGGCGATCAGTCTCGGTGTTGGCATGACGCCAACGCTCTCTCACGATTTCTTTTCTAAGTTACCGGCCGTACTGCAACCGTTGCTGCATAGCGGCATTATGCTCGCAACCCTTAGCGCCGTTGTGCTGAACGTCTTCTTTAATGGCTACCAGCATCATGCTGACCTGGTGAAGGAATCCGTCTCTGATAAAGATTTAAAAGTCAGGACAGTACGTATGTGGCTTCTGATGCGCAAGCTGAAGAAAAATGAGCATGGAGAATAATATGAATTTTTTAATGCGCGCTATATTCAGTCTGCTGTTGCTTTTTACTCTCTCTATTCCTGTCATTTCTGATTGTGTTGCAATGGCCATTGAAAGTCGCTTCAAATATATGATGCTGCTTTTTTAAATGGTTTTTACCTGTCGACATCCGCTCAAAACGGGCGGTTGTCGATAAACGCTCACTTGGTTAATCATTTCACTCTTCTATTATCTATAATGATGAGTGATCAGAATTACATGTGAGAAATTATGCAAACGGAACACGTCATTTTATTGAATGCACAGGGAGTTCCCACGGGTACGCTGGAAAAGTATGCCGCACACACGGCAGACACCCTCTTACATCTCGCGTTTTCCAGTTGGCTGTTTAATGCCAAAGGGCAATTATTAGTTACCCGCCGCGCCCTTAGCAAAAAAGCATGGCCTGGCGTGTGGACTAACTCGGTTTGTGGGCACCCACAACTGGGAGAAAGCAACGAAGACGCGGTGATCCGCCGTTGCCGTTATGAGCTTGGCGTAGAAATTACGCCTCCTGAATCTATCTATCCTGACTTTCGCTACCGCGCCACCGATCCGAATGGCATTGTGGAAAATGAAGTGTGTCCGGTATTTGCCGCACGCACGACCAGTGCGTTACAGATCAACGATGATGAAGTGATGGATTATCAATGGTGTGATTTAGCAGCGGTTTTACGCGGTATTGATGCTACGCCGTGGGCGTTCAGTCCGTGGATGGTGATGCAGGCGACAAATCGCGAAGCCAGAAAACGATTATCTGCATTTACCCAACTTAAATAAAAAACCCCGACGGTTGCCGGGGTTGTGAGCATAACGTAATGCTTATTTTACCGGACGCATCGCCGGGAACAGAATAACGTCGCGGATGGTATGGCTGTTGGTGAACAGCATTACCATACGGTCGATACCAATTCCCAGACCGGCTGTCGGCGGTAAGCCATGTTCCAGTGCGGTGACATAATCTTCGTCGTAGAACATCGCTTCGTCGTCACCTGCATCTTTCGCGGCAACCTGATCCAGGAAGCGCTGCGCCTGATCTTCCGCGTCATTCAGTTCGCTAAAGCCGTTACCGATTTCACGCCCACCAATGAAGAACTCAAAGCGGTCTGTGATTTCCGGGTTAACGTCGTTACGACGCGCCAGAGGAGAAACTTCTGCCGGATATTCAGTAATGAAGGTCGGCTGGATCAGATGAGCTTCTGCCACTTCTTCGAAGATCTCGGTAACGATACGGCCCAGACCCCAGCTCTTCTCAACGTGGATGCCGATAGATTCAGCAATCGCTTTCGCAGAGTCGAAGTTGTCCAGATCCGCCATGTCGGTTTCCGGGCGATATTTCTTGAT
>OLHG01000250.1_pt1 | contig 38641 bp, 47 predicted proteins | sample 1605971 | NCBI WGS metagenome assembly OLHG01 (sample SAMN03283289) | human gut metagenome | biome: human-associated habitat; material: feces | host: Homo sapiens | place: Peru | collected 2012 | reverse complement strand
GTGTTATTCATTATCAAATGTAGTAATACCAAGTGGTGTTACTTCTATTGGCAGTGATGCTTTTACCCAGTGTTATTCAATAATAGAATATGACTTTTCAACATTTACATCAGTTCCAACGCTTCCAAGTACACTTGCTTTTGAGGGAATAAACCATATTTGCAAAATGAAAATTCCGTCAGCCCTTATTGACGAATGGAAGACGGCAACCAACTGGGCAACTTATGCAGACTACATGGTTGCGGTATAGGAGAGAAAAACTATGATTAAAATCGAAAATGTTACAATCAACGGAAAACCTTTTGTAAAAACATATAGTGACAAAGGCTTATACATTAAAAAAGTTGGCACAACCGAAGAATACATAGAAGCAGTTGACATTCCAACAAAAAATTATACTTACAAAGAAACCGACAAGGAAATTCCAAAGGAGAAAGACAATGCCACTCAAACAAAGTAAGTCGAAAAAGGCTTTTGAACATAATGTAAGAGCCGAAATTAAGGCTGGAAAGCCAAGAAAACAAGCCGTTGCAATTGCATATTCAGTGCAACGCAAGGCGAAATAGGAGTGAAAATCATGCTTTACAACAAATCTACAAAAAGACCGCAAGTTATGGTCGATTGCCAAACTTGTGAGTTCTTTGATAAAAAGAAAAAAAGATGTAATGGTATCGGAAAAAATTGTTTCGAGTTCGACCCTAAAACACGAACCGCTTTTGACCCTATCACACATCTTCCAATCAAATTCAATTAAGGAGAAAAAACTATGGAAACATTGAATGCTATTTGGCAAGCAATTTACCCTTATGTTGCTGGGGTTTCAGTGACTGGTATCCTTTCAGCCGTTATCTATGGTTGTCTTAAAGGGGCTTTCAGCAAAACCATTTCAAAGGTTAACGTTGAAAAAATCTGCGAAGACGCAACCAGCAAAGGCATTGACAAGGTGAAAGAAGTTTCGTTTAAACAATCCATTCAACCACTGTGCGAAAGCGAACTTAAAAAAATTACGGAGCAAGCAAACGACTACATGAAATCTTATCTTGACGAAATGAACAAGAAATACGACCAACTTATCGAAATCATTGAAAAACTTTCTGCTTACTTTGACAACTCTATTGGAGTTTCAGATACAGCAAAGGAAGATTTGAAAGATAGTATAAATAAGGCGAAAATTGCCACTACAACGGTCGAAACCGAAGTTGTCGATAAAACATACGAGGAACCACAAGAAAGTGGCTCCAAGGTGGAAATTTCAGGCTCAAAAGCACAAAGGTAGGGTAAAAAAATGAACGATAGAGCGAAATACATAATTTACTCTATTTTAGACTTTTGTTTGTTCTATGGTGGAACGGCTGGGGTCATTGTTTACAACTATATAACACCTGACAACACATTAGGATTCAAACTTACATTTACTGGCATTTGCCTTTTAATTGCATTGATACTTATGTCGAAAGCAATTTTTGAAAGGCACTACCGCCAAAAAATGGACAGTCTTTTAGAGCAACTTGCGAATGCGACAGACCCTGATGTGAAGGCTGGTATTAAAGAGCAGTTGGATAAACACAAGACCAAAGACGCTATTTATAAGCAGTTAATGATACTTTTACCATTTATAATCTTATATATAGTAACTTGGCTTGGCGCAACTGCTTTGAGTTCTCTTAACGGAACAGTAGGGTTAATTCTGTTAAGTATGACTGGTGGCTCAATCTTCAATATTTTGAAGAAACCTGTTGGCGAAAGACTTAATGTTGAAAAAGTTACCAAGAAAGTCAAGGCTAAAAAGGAGTAAATAAATAATGAGTGATATGGTAGATAAGTACAGTGGGAAAATAAAAGGTGGAGTGGCAACCATTAGAATTAGAACATGGACATTGACCCTTGCGGTTATTATTGCCTTGGTGTTCTACTTCTTAATGAATGTCATTCTGCGACAGAGTTTCGACTTTATTCTTTTCTGTTTATTGGTGGTTCTGCAAATTTTGATACATTGTCTTTACTTCCCTGACGGAGAAATATTTGGGGCAAAAGACAAGACATTTGTTGCTAACCGTGAAGCCTACAACGCAAAGGCAACACTTATAACCGACAAGCAAAGAATAGAAGCGTTGAGTGATTTCTGCGATTACGATTATGTTCAAAGAAAAGACCGCTGGGTTAAAAATGAATGCGGTGCAATAGGTATCACACTCGAAGACCTTGAAGAAATTTCAATGCTCGACGCAAAACAAATTAAAACAATGACAACTTGGACAAAGACCGTTAAACTTGAAGACGGAACAGAACAAGTTGTAAAATCAGTACACTTTACAAAGAAAAGACGAAAAAGACTTTGTAAACTCATATTTGACGAATGCCCTGTTGAGCGAAACGAACAAGAAACAATTTTGAGTGCGTTAAAAAATGACGCAAACAAAGCCATAAGCGATAAGTCAATTAGATACAAGGAAGTTGCCTACACAAAACGAATATTGCAAGCCGTAGTATTCGGTGTGTTCTTTGCATTTATTGGTTACACGCTTAAAGACGGCATTGGTTGGGAACAAGTGGCAAGCATGGTTATGTGCGTCACAACAATGTTCACTACTGGCGTTATCTCGTTTAGCGAAGGTGAAGTCTGCAAACGTGTTTACAAGTCAAACTTCTATCTCGAACTTGGAAACTTCATTGACCGCTTCTTCGAGTGGGACTTAAAAAGAATTGAAAAGAGCGAATAAAACCGCTCTTTTTTTATGCATAATTTTTTTAAAAAAATATAAAAAACAGTTGACAAGCCATTTTTATGGCATTATAATGGTGTCAATAAAACAAAAGGAGAGATAGAAATGAAAAAAGTTCAACTAACAGACGAAGAAGTTGCGTTCTTGAAGTCAGCACTTAAAGTTTTTTATTCGAAATTGCGATACACTCTTAATAGTTTATGTGCTGGAAAACTTCCACTTATGAATGACAAGTTCTTTAAAAACATTTTAAGAGATAAAGATAATTGTTACAAAATAATAACAAAAATCAAAGACGACGACGAGTTTATTTGTGAAATCTGCGGTGAAACCTTGAAGCGTGACTATGAAGGCGGAGCGCCTAATGTTTGTGCTGGTTGCGTTCCACCATTGGAGAGCGAAGACAATGACTTTTACGACTAAACTGCAAGACAGATTTCTTGATATTGATTATGTTGAGGAAATCTTGAAAAGGAACAAATACATTAAAAGTGGTCAAGTCAAGTTTGAAATTGAAAAAAGCAATAATGATTTCAGTAAAAGCATTTACATAAAGTTCTATACAAAGATTGTCGAGTGTGACTACTATTGGAAGCACAACACTTTAAGAGTGAGTGACCACTATCTAAAAGATTGTCCGCATAGGCAATTTATTGTAACGCTAGGGCAACCACGAACAAGAAACATGTTTTCTTCGTTTGAAAGAACGATTGACAACCAATGTAAAATGGCACTTAATGAAGAGTTCCGCCACAAGTTAAAAAGATATGCAACTACGAGGAGAGAAGAAAACGGCTATGAATAAAAGGCAATGGAAAAAACATCTAAAAAAAAGAAAGTTAAGATGGGAAGCAGCCCAAAAAAGATTAGGCATAGATAAATGGTTTTCAAATATATTTTTTGAAAACTTATTGGCGCAAATATCAAATGAAACAATTAGTGATGATTGTGGCATAAGAATTGAAAGAAGAAAGCCAATGATACTTAAAGTAAGAGAATTGGGACATAACGAAAATCTAAAAGGAGATAATGGCAGTGGCAGAGAAGAGAATGTTTAGTAAAAAAATTATTGATACAGACTGGTTTATGGATATGCCAGCAACAACGCAAAACCTTTACTTTCACTTATCTATGAGAGCAGACGATGACGGCTTCGTCGCAAGTCCAAAAAGAATTGTTGCTTTAATTGGTGCAAGTTTAGACGATTACAAATTGCTTGTCACTAAAAAGTTTATCATTCCTTTCGAAAGTGGTATTTGTGTTATAAAGGACTGGCGAGTTAATAATTATTTGCGTAACGATAGACATACAGACACCATTTATAAAGAAGAATTTAAACGCTTAACACTCAATGAAAATGGGGAATATGAACTTGGTATACCAGTTGGTATACCAGTGGTAGACCCAGTATATACTATATCTAATTCTAATTCTAATTCTAATAATATAAATAATACATCAAAAGAAAAAGAAGAAAAAGAAAAGTTAGAAGAGCCTAAACATAGATACGGAGAATACCAAAATGTTGCCCTAAAAGATAGTGAAGTCAACACTCTTAACAAGACCTATGGAGAAGATAGGGCAAAGGAAGCAATCAAATATCTTGACGAATACATTGAGATGAAGGGCTACAAGGCTAAAAGCCACTACCTAGCAATCAGAAAGTGGGTGTTCAATGCTATAAAGAGAGAAGAAAAAGAAAAGAACCCACAACAAACGATTGACTATTCAGACATGTATACAGAAGAACAATTAAAAAGGTATAGAGAAAGGGGATAAAGTTATGGAACTTAATTTCGAAGAGATTTTTAATAGCAAGATTGGAGAAATCAGACAAGGCGAATATGCCAAAGACGGAAAGCCTTATTGCAGTATCTGCAATTCACCTAGATTTGCAGTAATTGGCGAAGGTGACGAAAAGCATTATGTCAGAGCATTGTGTAAATGTCAGCAAGAAGATATTGCTAAAAGGGAAGAAGCCGAAAGGATTGAAAGGAGCCGACAAAAGTTCCTTTACAATCAAAGACTTTCAATGATTGGGGAGAAATACCTCAACGCCACCTTTTCTAGGGCGAAAATTACCCCTAGAAACGAAAAAGTGTTCAACAGCGTTAAAACATATGTGGAACATGCAAACGAGTGTTTAAGGGGCAATTTAGGGCTTTATATCTATGGTGAGAACTCTACTGGCAAAACATATCTAACTGCATGCATGTGTAACGCACTAATTGAGAAAGGTTACAGTTGTATTTATACGAGCATTCCATTCTTGTTGGCGCAGATACAAAGTAGTTTCAATGGTGACAGCAATTTAGGGCTTGCAAAGGTTGTTGATATGTTAAGTGATAAGGACTTTGTGTTTATTGATGACCTTGGTAAAGAGTTTATTGGAAGACAAGGCGGAATGAACTCTGGGAAATTTGCAGAACGAGTTTTGCTTGAAGTGCTGAACGCTCGCTACAACAACGGCTTACCAGTAATATTCAGTTCCAATTACTCGCTTGAAGACTTCGCAACAAAATTTGGGCTTGACCCAGCAATCATTGAAAGAGTAAACGAAATGTCTACAAGGGTTTTGAAACTTACTGGTGACAATTTCAGAAACGAAGAATTAAAAAGAAAGACCGCAATCGCGGAAAGGTTGGGAATTTAAAATGAGAACAATAATTATTAAAACAGACAGAAGCGTAAGTGATACAGCAGTGCTTCAAGAACTTAAAAGATTGAGAAAAGAAAATGCAGAACTCAAAGAAACTGTTAAACTTCAAAACAAAGCACTTGATTACGGAGTGTGGGATATCTGCAATAAGTATCGAATGGGCATAAACCAAAAAGAACTTAAAGAATTTTATCTTACATTTGCAAGCGCCCTTTTAAAAGACGAAGAAGAAAAAAATAAAAAATTTTAAAAATATTTTAAAAATCAGTTGACATACACTTTTTAAAGGTGTACAATGGACATAATCAAAGGAGAGATAGAAAAAATGATTTACGAAAAACTTTTAGCGGTGCAAGGAAGCCTTAAAGCACCAAAAGGACAAAGAAACACATTTGGGAACTACAATTATCGTAGTTGCGAAGACATTTTGGAAGCGGTTAAGCCTCATTTGCAAAAGAATAAAGCAACAATCGTTTTGACCGACGAAGTTGTTTTGATTGGTGAAAGATATTATGTTAAAGTTACTGCAAGATTTATTGACACAGAAACTGGCGAAGAAATCACCAATACTGCATACGCAAGAGAAGAAGAAGTTAAGAAAGGAATGGACGGAAGCCAAATCACTGGCGCAAGTTCGTCATATGCTAGAAAATATGCACTCAATGGGCTTCTTGACATTGACGACAATAAAGATAGTGACACAACTAACACCGAGCCAATCACAAAAGAACAAATCGAAAGAATTAAAGAACTCAATGTTATTGTTGAGAATGTTTTGAGAAAGTTTAAAATCGCAAAACTTGAAGACTTGACTTATTCACAAGCCGAAATGATTATCAGGGCAAAAGAAAAATCTTTGGAGAACAAGTAATATGAAAATTGAACTCGAAGAAAAAACCCATACCTATTTTGTTGACGGAGAAATCGCAAGTATTTCAATCACCGAGTTGTTGAGAAAGCATGGGCTTGCACCTGACTACGGAAGTGTTTCAAAGGCAAAACTTGCAGAGCGTTCCGAAGTTGGAAAAGAAGTGCATAAAGACCTTGAATATGTTCTTAACAAGGCGAAATACACTCCTAAAACACAACAAGGCAAAGACTTTAAAAGGTGGGTAACCAAAAACATTGATTGTGGTGTTGGCGAGCAAATGTTGGCTTACGAAAAAGACGGAGTTATCTTTGCTGGAACTGCCGATGTAATGGCTTTCATGAAAGACGGAAGTCTAATGGTTGGTGACCACAAGAATACATTCGCTTTCCATAGAGAGTATGTGTCATGGCAAGTAAGTTTGCTTGACTATTTTGCAAGACAACTTGAAGAGCCAGTAAACGGAAACAACATTCATTGGAAAGGTGCGACAAAGTTTTATTGTTTCCACTACGACACAACTACGGGGAAAATGAAAGTTATTGAACTTGACAAGGTTCCTGACGAAGAAATTGAAAAACTTATCAACTGTGATATTGCTGGCGAAACATATAAAAGACCAGTGCTCGTTGTTGATAAAGATTTGACAGTTGCGTTTGAAGAAGCCGAAAACTATTTAATTGCAAAAGAAAGAGAGTTTAAAATGGCTGAAGCAAAAGCGAAAGACCTTCGTCAAAAACTTTGTGATTTGTGTGAACAACAAGGCATTAAAAGTTGGGAAACACCTGACGGGCTTGTAAAAATCACCTATATCGCACCTAGTGACAATATCACAGTTGACAGCAAGAAACTTAAAGAAGAATTTCCAAAAGCCTATATCGAGTGCCAAAAACTTTACAAGAAAAAATCATTTATTCGAGTAACCATAAGAGATGGAGAAGAATAAAGTAATTCTTGCAGACACTCGAAACCAAGTTGACGACTTTGTTGTTAAAGAACTTGAAAGACTAGGCTATACGGTAAGGCGAACAACTTTGCCGTTTGGTGACTTCGCTTTAATGGACAATATAACATATGCTGTTGATATTAAAAGTTCGAGTGGTGGCGTTATTGAAGTTGCCAAGAACATATGTTCCAGTGACCACGCAAGGTTAAGGAGAGAAATCTTGAAGTGTGCTGAATGGGGTGGAGAGATATGTTTCTTGGTGGCAAATAATGACGGAATAACCAATGTCGAACAATTAAAGGACTGGCAATCACCTTGCTACAAGTGGAATGTAAAGAAAGACGGAGTTGTTGTTCACAGAAAGGGCGAACCGCTTACAAGAGTAAAAGGCGAAACACTTATGAAAGCAATCAAGACCATTTGTGAACCTAATCATTACAAACAAGGGCTTACGGTTAGATTTACATTTGTGGCAAAGGAAAAGGCTGGCGCTAAAATCATACAAATACTAGAATGGTGGAGAAACCAAAAGGAGAAAAAATGGCAAGACAAAAAAGAGACCTAAAAGAATTACGCGAACTTGTTAAAGTTGACCGACCAAAAGCCATGTATATTTTTAGCCTTCAATACAAAAAGAAACTCAAAAGATATATTACAAAGGAAGGCTATGTGGCTTACGACGCAAACGAGTTGTCTAAAATTCAACGAAACACTCGTAGGGGTCGACCAAGAAAAGAAATTTAAAAACAAAGATAGTAGGAGAAAAAACAAAAATGATAGAAATTAGAAACGATATAAATAGCAATGAAAAATTAAATTATGTTAAGGCACAAGGTTTAACATATGATATTGCAAGAGAACTTGCATGTGGTGTAAGAGCATTAGGTGAAGAAAAAAGTGATTTTTTTGTGGGACTTTTTCCAGTTCTTGTTAGAGCATTTGGGGTTAAAAGATTTAAAGAATTAGCAAAAAACGCAATCGAACTTGAAGAGGCAAAAAAGAACCCTGAAAAAATGAGAGAAATTATGAAAGACTTGTTGAGCGAAAAACTCGAAGAACTTATTGATGCTATTGATAAAAAGGAAGGGCAAATAGATGAATAGATTGTCAGTGTTTGGAAGAGTTGTTAGAACTCCAAAACTTGAAGAAACTAATAGTGGAACAAAATACACAAGATTTACGATTGCCTCTAATTCAAGAGGGAAAGACGAAAATGGTGAACCATCAAAGATTTTCTTTGATTGTATTGCTTGGAGAGGTCTAGCAGAAACAATTACAAAATTCTTTGGAAAAGGCGACCGCATTGTTGCATATGGCGAACTTAACCAAAGAGAATACGAAAACACACAAGGTCAAACGGTTAAAAAATTTGATTTCAATGTTGACAATGTTGATTTTGTGGAAAACAAAACCGAAAAAGATAAAAACAGAGAAGCAGAAGAAAAGGAAACAAAGCAACAAGAACTTCAAGAAGTTGAAGATGTTGACAATCTTCCTTTCTAGGAAATAGTGTGGTTTGCGGTTAGCCCAAGAAACCGCGGTATGGGTGTATAACTTAACATGGAAAAGTTTTTCGCTAGCAAACAATTAAAAAAATCTTACGACATCTCCTTTTTAATTGTCTCATTGGCTTTGCTAGCACTTAACAAAGAGTTGTTAATGCAGGTTCGAGTCCTGCTACACCCACCAGGACGGAGTTAGACGAGCCGATTTGATATATAAACATATCGGTAGAGTGAGTGTTAGGCGTCTATAAGGAAGAAACAGCGTGGTCAAGGCTTCCCCACAGAGAAGTGGACTTATTGTTATGACGATAGCGTAAGTGAAACACAGCATAACTGCAAAAGAACAAGGAACGGTCGACAGCCTTGTGTGAGTAGTTATGTTTAATGGAGAGTTGGCAGAGTAGGTTTAATGCACTGGTTTGCTAAACCAGCAACCTTTAAAAGGGTTCGCAAGTTCAAATCTTGCACTCTCCGCCATAATATTAAAAACAAGTCAAAATTTCGGTCTAGGAGACGAGTTTTATGCAGTTAAGTATAGAACAACAAGGAATGGTAGAAAGTGCCTTGTGGGTGGTAAATTTCGCCTTAAAACAGCATAACCAACCGCACAATGAAGATTTAAAGCAATCAACCATTCTCTATTTGTGTAAGTGTGCACAAGGGTTTGACCCCAGTCAAGGCGTTAAGTGGACAACTTTTGCTTACAAAAACGCATTCTTTTATATCAAGCGCTCAATAAAGAAAGAAAAAGAAAAAGTTGAAGCGCTTTATTCAGAGGACATAGAAGACTTTGAAAGTTACATAGGAACCGAAGATGTTTTCTGCGAAGACAAATTTACTCTTGAAAAATTGTATAAAAGGCTGACCGAAACAGAGAGAGAAGTTTTGGAACTTCGGAAACAAGGGTTTAGGGTTGACGAAATCTGCTCTATGACCAATTACACACTTACGAAAGTAAAAAGAACTTTTAAAAGTATTAAAGAAAAAGCGAGGGAAAATTTTATGTTTATGAAAAAATCTAAAATCAGCAAAGACGACCAAAAACTTATAGTTGAAATGTATTTTGACAAACTATGGAACTATTCAAGGATACTTGAACACTTTGGTGGCAAATATGTTTACGCAGACCTTAAAACCTTTTTGGACTGGTACATTGAGAATGCGGGGGTTGTCAGAAATGCCTAGGAAGAAGAAAGTTGAGACTAAACCGCAAAAAAACTTTGCACTGCTTATGATTTCAATCACTTTGTTGGCTCTTTGTAGTGCTTATATGTTGACATTTGCTGTTCTGCACATTGTTGGAGTTATGCAACCAACCGCCATGGACTATGGCTGGTGGGGCGCTGGTATTTACTTTGGTGTTGTTGGGCTGATTTGGGAAAAGAAAACGCGAGTACCTAGTTGGGAAAGACAAAAAAAATAGGTTGGAAAATTTCCAGCCTTTTTTCATGGAAAAAAATATTTGTAAAAAAATTAAAAATATTTTAAAAAATGATTGACAAGCCGTTTAGTAGGGTGTATAATGGCATCAATAAAACAAAAGGAGAAAGAAATTATGGAAAATAAAGAATTTAAAATTGGTGACAGAGTTGTTGCGGTTAAGCCTGTCGGAAATAAAGAAATGGTAGGGGTTGAAGGCACCGTTATTAGTTCCTTTGTTGACTCTCTGGGTATCAAATTTGATAAGGATATCGGTGGACACGACTGTTTATGGGGTAATGGTGTTTCTTGCGAATTTGGTTATGGTTGGTTTTGTGCAAGAGATAAAATCAAAAAAATTGAAGACGACAAAGTCATTTTTAATGACAAAGCCACAATTCTTTTCAAAGACGGAAAAAAGTTTGTATCAAAATGCGACAACGAAGACACCTTTGATAAGGAAAAAGGTTTGCTTCTCTGCATTGCAAAATCTGCTGGCTATACCTATGAAGACATTTTGGAACTTTTGGGAACGGCAAAAAGCCCTGTTAAAGAAGTGAAAAGACATGCGAAAGAAGGTGAATACATTAAAATTGTAGACAGAATAAGGGGAGAAAAAAGATACAAAAATGGAGACATCGTGAAAGTTACATTTGCCTTTTCATATAGTGGGGTTATGTGTGGTGTAATTGCCATTTTAGACAAGGAATATGTAGTTCTTGAAAATTATGTTCCAAAGGAGAAATAGTCCATGAAAGGTCAATACGATAAGCCATTTTACATTTCAGCCGATGTGTACAATCACTTTTCGAAAGAAGACAAGCAGAGGTTTCTTATTGCGATGTTGAAAGACATTATTCGCAAACTGAAACACCAATATAAAGAAGTCAAAGTAACCGAAGTGGAAACACCTTTTGTCGTGAAAGACCCAACAAATGCTCACATTTTAAAGGTTCTTCCACTTATAAGGTTCAACTATAAAGAAAAAGATAAAAAGTCGAAAGATAGTGTGGTAAATCAAGGCGAAAATGCCACCGTAAAGCCACAAAATAAATAGTGTCGAATTAACTATCAATGGAAAGGCAAACAAGCCTTGTAGGGGTAAATTTTGGGCTAAAATAAAGGGGAGAATTGAAATGCAGATAAGTTTATTTGATGGTTCTCAAAAATTCAAATTGAATAAACCAATTAGGCTTATAGAACTTTTTGGCGGTTACGGCAGTCAACATTTTAGCCTTTCATATTTGGGATTAAAATTTGAACAATGGAAACTTTGCGAATGGGCAATTAAAAGTATTCAAGCATATAAAGATGCTCATTTTGAAAACGACAATACAGATTATTCAAAAGGTTTAACAAAAGGGCAGATTGAAGATTGGCTGTTCAATAAAGGAATTTCATCAAATTATAATGAGCCAATGGGAAAAGACCAAATTAAAAGACTTGGTGAATTTAAAATCCGACAAATTTATAATAATATTAAAGCAACTCATAATCTTGTTAATATCCAACAAGTTCATTCAACCGATTTGGAAATTGTTGATGTTGATAAATATTGTTATATAATGACTTATTCGTTCCCTTGTCAAGATTTAAGCAAAGCCGGGCTTGGTAAAGGAATGGAAAAAGGTTCAGGAACAAGAAGCGGAATGTTGTGGGAAGTTGAAAGAATTTTAAATGAATGTGAAAATCTACCACAAGTTCTTTTAATGGAAAACGTGCCAGATGTTATCGGTTCTAAAAATATTGCTCATTTTTCAAAATGGTTGGAAAAATTAGAAAGTTTAGGTTATCATTGTTATTGGAAAGTTTTGAATGCAAAAGATTATGGAATACCGCAAAATCGTGAAAGGTGCTTTATGGTTAGCATTTTGGGAGATTATTATTATGATTTTCCTAAAAAAATTCAATTAGAAAACAAATTGAAAGATATTTTGGAGAATGAAGTTGACGAAAAATATTATTTAAGCAGTAAAGCAATTGAAGGAAAAGTTTCAACAAATTTTCAAACATCAAAATTAGAATTTTCAATCCCAAATAATGGAATTGTCCCAACTTTATGTGCAAGAGATTACAAAGACCCCAAATGTGTTATTGAAAGTGATAAAGATTTTGTTGAGATTAAAGGCAGGAAATATCCAGTTTCTAAAAACGCTGAAACAAATTTGAAAACAAAATTATGTGATAAACTTATAAATGAAGGTTTGGCAAAAGAAAACGATGTTATTCGCCACAGTTACACGAATAATCGATTAAAATCTTACTATGCAAGCAATAAAGAAAATCATGATTGCAGTCCAACGTTAGACACTAGATGTGATTGTTTAGGTATTGTTGTTAAAACAAATAATAAACGATTGAAAAATCTTGTAGAAAAAACAAAATTTGGAAAAGAAACCCTGGCTCTTGATTGTTTTAATCAATCAGTTCATTCAGATTGCGTTCAAACGATTAAAACAAACATTGATAGTGGCAATATGACAGCCGTTTATAATGATTTTAGGATAAGAAAATTCACGCCAAAAGAATGTTTTAGACTTATGGGAGTAAAAGATGAAGATTTTGAAAAAATAGCAAAAAATCAGTCAAATGCAAGCCTTTATCATTTAGCAGGAGACAGCATTGTTGTTAATGTTTTAATGGCTATTTTCAGAGAGATGTTATGATATTTAACAAGGGGAAAAAGTAAAAGGAGAAATAGAATGGAAAGATTGACTAAAAAAGATGACTTTTTTGATTATGTATTGCCAGAACAAAATATTTTTGGTGATAATCAAGCGTTTGAAATCAGTTTGGGCAAAACTGAATATACTTGTAAATTACATATTACTGGTGAAGCAATAAAAAGATTTGGCGAGTTGGAAGATGTGCTGGAAAAGTATGGAATTGAAAATTTGGAAGATTTGGAATTAAGACTTGAAGACATTAAACATTGTGCCTATCAAGCAAATAAACAACTCCAACACAAACTAGAAGTGGCAGAGAGAGCAACGAAATTGGCTTGTAATGAATTAAGAAATTTGAATTACAGAACTTTTGACAATACGGATATTGATTTTGAACAACAATTTAAAGAAAAAGCCGAGCAAGAACTTAAAGGAGAAAATAAAAATGACAAATAAAGAATTAAAAAACAAAGTAAATGAACTTGAAAAAGAGTTGAAATCAATTAAGCAACAACTCGCACCAAAGAAAATCACATTAAAAGAGTTTTTCGAAAGCAAACAAGAACTTGCTATTCATTGTGATACGGAAGAAAAGGCGAAAAAACTTTTATCCGCTTTTGATAAAATGGGCAGAAAATGGCGTTCTGGGGAGTCATATGCTGAAATCACAAATTGGGAAGATTATAAAGAAGAAACTTTATACTATAACGATGGCTGTTATGCTGATTTAGACTATGGCACAGAACATAATCATGATGTTTATGAGTTCGAAAATGTTGACCTAACCCTTCCGAAAGAATATCAATTTAGTGAAGATGAAAAAACTATTTTGAGAAATTTGGAAAAAAAGTGGAAATGGCTGGCGAGAGACAAAGATGGTCTTTTGTCTGTTTATACCCACAAACCTCTAAAATCTAGTAATGGTTACTTTTCCACCCAAGGTTCTTATGCATTTTTTGATACATTTGGACACTTATTCCAGTCAATTCAATGGACTGACGACGAACCGGTCGAAATCGCGAAAGTGATAAGGGAATAGTTATGGAAGAGAAAGAAAGATATAGAGTAGAAGAAAGATTTGCATATATACATAATGATAAATGTGGAGATGGAATATTAGATATTTTAACCGATTATGAAATATATGACATTGAACAAATAACTGTTTTACTCAACCAACAAAGCATGAGAATAAAAGAACTTGAAAAAGCATTGAAACAAGCAAACACAAATAATTATCTAACCGATTTTTATTTGGTTGCAAAAGAAAACAAAAAACTCAAACAACAACTATCTCTTAAAATGGAAGAACTACATATTGCTTATTGTGGTATTGAAAATGTAAAAACTAAAAATGGCAATCTAAAAGAAGAGATTAAAAAACTCAAACAATCACAAAAACAACTTGCTGTTGAAAATTGTGAGTTCAAAAAAGAAAAGTTATATTTTGATTTATTATTTACAAGATTACACTACATTCATAAACAAGCAGATGAATTTCGTGAAGAAAAAGAACGATATGGAATTAAAGATATGGCACTTGATAGTATTTGGCGAGTTTTTGATTTGCAAAAACACGATTGTTGTGAATATGAAGAAATGAGTGAACTTGAAACTGGTATTGAAAGTATTGCTAACGACGAATTGTTGAGAAACATAGAACATGATTTGCAATTTAAACCAACAAGAACCGTAGACGAAATATTTGAAGAAATACAAAAAATAGACAACCAAATCAAAGAACTTAAAGGAGAAAAATAGAGATATGAGAACACTGATATTATTGAGGGGAACCCCGGGGTCAGGTAAAAGTACATGGTTAAAAAAGAAAGGACTTATGCCATATGTTTTAAGCGCAGACAATATTCGTTTACTTTATAAAAGTCCAGCAACAGATAGTTTGGGGAATACAAGTATAGACCAATCAACAAACAGAGACGCATGGAAGACACTTTTTGAAATCTTGGAAAAAAGAATGAGTATTGGCGAGTTTACAATTATTGACGCTTGCAACAGCAAAACAAGCGAAATGAATTTGTACAAATCTTTGGCGGAAAAGTATAGATATAGAATTTACTGCGTTGACTTTACAGACATTCCGATTGAAAAGGCTAAAAAGTGGAACAAAAAGAGACCAAAACATAAATGGGTACCTGATGAAAGCATTGACCTTTACTATTCAAGGTTTGCGACGCAAAAGATACCAAGTGGCATTAAAGTGATAAACCGAAAAGACTTTGAGAAAGAAGTGTATTACAGAAGTGTTGACTTGTCCAAATATGAAAGTGTTAAAATAATTGGAGATATTCACGGCTGTTATAGTACTTTAAAGAACGCAATCGGAGAGATTGAGGATAACACATTTTATATTTTCCTCGGAGACTATCTTGACCGAGGCATTCAAAACAAAGAAACACTTGATTTCCTTATGGGAATAAAAGACAAAGAAAATGTTTGTTTACTTGAAGGCAACCACGAAAAGCACCTTTGGGCATACGGCAATGACCTTCCAGTGCAATCAAAAGAGTTTATGCTTCGTACAAAAGACCAAATAAAAGACTTCGACAAAAAAGAAATCAGAAAGTTCTACCGCAAATTACACCAATGTATTTTGTTTGACTTCGACAAGAAGCAGTACTTCTGCTCTCATGGCGGAATAAGTACAATCAAGCAAAACCTTGTGTTCACTCCAACATGTGACTTTATTGACGGAGTTGGAGACTACGAAGACATTTACACATGTGAAAAAACCTTTAAAAAGACAACTCCAAACATTATTCAAATCCACGGACACAGAAACCCTAACCGTGAGAAAATTGAAGCAAACGAAAACAATTTCAACCTTGAAGGGCAAGTTGAGTTTGGTGGCGGTTTGAGAGTTGTTGAACTTCATCACAACAATAAGATGACACTTATTGAAGTTACAAACCCTTTTCACAGGGTGCAAGAAGAGAAAACAAAAGAAGTCCAAAAAGAAGAAACCAAAGCACTCACAGTGGCAAATCTTATTACTACTTTGAGAACAAATAAAAAAACGATTACAGAAAAGCAGTTCGGAAATATTAGTTCTTTTAACTTTACAAAAAACGCTTTTTATGAGAAAAACTGGAATGATTTGACCGTAAAGGCTCGTGGCTTGTTCCTCAATACAAAAAACAATACAGTTGCTAACCGTGCATATGAAAAGTTCTTCAATATTGGAGAGGTCAAAGAGACGGAACTTGGCTACTTGTCAACCCACTTGAAGTTTCCTTTGAAATGTTATGTAAAATACAATGGCTTCCTTGGCTTGCTTGGTTACGACGCCGACAATGATAAATTGTTGTTCTGCTCAAAGTCGAATGTTGGTGGAAATTTCAGTAAATATTTTGAAGACATTTTCATGGAAAAATACGGTGAAAAATACCAAGATATTTTGAATTATGTAAAAGAAAATAATGTTTCACTCGTGTTTGAAGTGATTGACCCAGTAAACGACCCACACATTATAAAGTACGACAAAAAAGATATTGTTCTGCTTGATATCGTGAACCGTGAAATTAGGTTCAAAAATGCCCCTTACAGCCAACTTTGTGAGTTTGCCGATAAATTACACATGAGCGTCAAGAAAGAGGCTTACACAATCAATTCTTGGGCTGATTTCCTTGTTTGGTACAACGATGTCCTTGAAGAAGATTATATATACCAAGGAAATGTGATTGAAGGCTTTGTTATTGTCGACAACAACAACTTTATGACAAAACTCAAACTTGACTACTACAAGTTTTGGAAACAAATGCGTTATGTGGCAGACCAAGTTATGCATGTTGGAAAGAATGGAAATCGCAAAGGTTATATTGACCGCACATCTTCGCTTACAACCGCCAAGGCAAATCTGTTCTACGGCTTTTTGAGAAAACTTTGCGAAGACGGCTATGAAGGAAAAACCGACATTATAACCCTTCGCGATTTATGGAACGGGGAGAATGAAAAAGTATGATTTTCCCTGCAACCATAAAAGGATACAAAGTAAACAATGAAGACGAACTGCACGAACTCGTTGACATTGATATGTTGACCCCTGACGAATATTCAGAACTCGTAAACACAACCGATGTTGAAGCCGAAGAAGCCTTAAAAAAGAACAAAAGAAAGTCATACAAAAAACTTTATCTTGAAGCGAAAGAAGATTGCAACTACTGGTTTAAAAGGTTTAAGCAAATGGAAAACAAATGCGAAGACCTAGCCAGAGAATTATTATTTGCGAAAGGCAAAAAGGAGAAATAATTATGTTAAGTATTTTGCTTATTATCATTGCGTGGGTAGTTAAAATGCCTTTGTGGTTGTCAATTACTACAACCGTTTGTTGTTCACTCAACATACTCTGTAACTTACCATAAAACTCAACTACTAACCCCCACCTAAACCGAAAAATATAAGACCCTAAAAAAATGACCCCCCTACACATTTTAGTGTAAGGGGTTTTTCTTTGCAGAAATAAAATTTGGAAAAGTTGGGTTCGGGGTGCCTTAATGCAGTTTTTTTTACAGGCACGCACCCGCACACGCGCCCGCGACGCGCACCTGCACACACGAGCACGTGCGAATACCACAAAAAGCAAAAAATGTCAAGCGTTTTTCAAAAAAAAAGTTTAAAAAAAATTTTTCAAAAAAAAATAAAAAAATTTGAAAAAATTGTTGACAAGGCAACGGGCGGAGGTGTATATTATAATTGTTTACAGGAAAAGCGAACACCCGACCAGGACGGCGGGGAAGAAAAAAGGAGAAACCAGAACATGGAAAAAGTAGAACAATTTTATAACAAAAACCAATTTCTTATAAGGGGGGCAAGTGGGGTCACATTTCAAAGTTACAAAAGCACAATAGCAAATATCAACAGCAACGGTAAATTGACATTTTTCAGTGATTGGGACTATTCAAAAACCACTTTAAAACATTTATATTTGTTTCTGCATGATTACAAAAACAGCATTGAAAATTTTGTTTATTCTCAAATTTTTTCAAAGGGTTTTGAATGTTCAAAAAACAAAAAGCAATTTTTGCAAAATTTAATCAACAAAAAAATTATTGAATATATGGTGGACTAAAAAAATGATACTAAACAACTTAAACTATTTGAGGGAGAAACAATCCGCGCTTATCATAGCAAGACGAACAGCAACCCCAGCCGAACAACAAGAAATCAATGTTGAACTTGAATATATATATGATGCGATATATCGAATTTTAAAGGAGAAAAAACAAATGAAAGAATTAAAAAATCATATTAAAAAAAATACAAACACTTTAAAAATTAAAACAAAAGTAGACTTTAACGGCGGAATTATCCCGAAAAGTACCGTTTTGGCAGTTAAGAGGGAAATTGGGTTTGGGTGGTTTGGTGGTGGCTATCAATGGTCGTTGGAAGTTTTGAGAAACGCCGAACTAGTGGAAATTTTGAAACAGGTGGGCTAAAAACATGAAATTTGAAGAAATGAAAAAAACTTTTGATGAACTTATTCAAAAAAATTTAAGCGCCGAAAACAAGCGAAAAAAACTTGAACCTCTTTTTGTAAAACATAAACACTATGTTTGCATTTTATATAAAGGTTTTTGTCAACAAATTTTTAGTTATAATATAACGAAAGAAGAATTTTCAAAAAAAATAGTTAAACTATTAAAACGAGAATATGGAGCGGAGGTTTAAGACATGACGCTACATTTTGAAAGTTTGGAAGCATTGAAACAGATATTCAAAGAAGAAGAAGAGAACGAGCGAACGACCGCGGAAGACTTGAAACGCCAGCGCCTAGAACTACAAGCCCGAAAAATAGCCCTAGAAGAGAGGAAGCAAGAGAGAGCCGAACAAATCCACCAAGAAAAAGAGAACAGCCCGCCAAGGGTCAAAAAAGCGTCCAATTTTGGCATAATAGCAAGCCTGCTTGCATTGCTTTTGAATATGTTCATGTTGGTTGCCGTTTTCTTTGGTTTATTAAAATTTTATTGAACAGAAAAGGCGGGAGCGTTTGCCCCTGCTTTTTTATTGCCAGCATTTAAAATCAGCCCCAAAACGCCACCAAGAAGCCACGAAAGAAACCGAGCCTATAAAATACACCAGCCAAACATAAAAACGCCTAGAAAGTGCCATTTATGACTTATTCCAAAACCGCCAAGCCCACTATATACTATTACTTATTTTTTTTACTTAATATATTAAAATACTTATTTTTTTTACCTAAAATAAATACTAATTACTAATTAAAGTTTACTAATTAAAATTTACTTAAAATTAAAATATTATATTACAGTTTAATTACTACCTCAGTTTAATTATTTAATTACTATTTTTTAACTATTATATTATTATTATATAAGTAAAGAAAAACTAAAAGTTAATTAAAAGAAAACTAGGGACTATCAAAAGAAAAAGTTATGAAAAGGTCAAAGAAAGTCAAAAGCCCTACACCCAGGTAGGAATTTGAAGATATGTGGGGGACTGCATTTTAGCCCACGGAATAATTTACCTATGGAATATCCTACTGCGTTGGTAGGAATTAAACTGGGGCAAAATTATAGGGGCTAAACCTTTTTTTTGAAAAAAGTGTATAATATAAGTAACGACAGGGCGAAGAAGGGTTGCCCGAAAAACTCATTTTAAGTGGAGAGAGAAAAGATGGGGAGAACGATGAAGACGCCGAAAGAGTCACCTGTTAAGAAGACGTTGGTGACAGACAAGAAAGAGAATGCGGTTAAGAAGTACAAGTTTTTTACTGCGGAAGAACAAGAAGCCTACGAGAAGATGAATGTAAGGCGAAGGGCGTACATTGATTACAGGGGTCAAGGGTACGGGTTGAAGCAGTCGGCACTTATGGCTGGGTTTGGTGGAAACAATCCTAGTCAGAGCGGATATCTGCAAGAGTACAAGACACCTATGATTAAGCATTTAATCGAAGTCATACAAAAACAGAACTCTGCGGTGAACTTTATAAAGGGCGAAGGCTCCGAGGGGCGAAAACTTGACGCGCTTGCACTACAAGAGAACGCGGAGAAGACTTTGGAGAAGGCTGGTGCGATAGACGGAGAAACCGCTAAACGCATACAACTTTACAGAGACATTGTAAACGGCAAGATTAAGAGTGTTAAAAAGGTGTCTAGATACAATAACATGGGTGCATTGATTGAAACTCGTGTGGAAGAAACTTCACCTATTGAAATGCGAATACAGGCTCGAAAGGAACTGGACAAGATTTTAGGGCTTAACCAGTTGATTGATGTTGGTTCCATACAGGCTGGCGGTGACATAACGATTAACATAGTTGACGCTTCTAAAAAGGAAGAACTTGAAGACGACAGAAACAAAGTTACACTTGACCTTGACAAGGTTGAAGTGGTTGACGGCAAAGAAGTTTACGTTATGGGCGAAGAAGAGAAAATTGTAAACTCTAAAAAGGCACCGAAAAAAGACGATGACGAAGACGACGACGAAGAAAAGGACGATTAGCCTATGGCAGAACCTTTAAGCAATGAAGCCTTTCTTGAAAAGCAAGGACTTAACAAGGAACTACTAAACAACAATGGGCTTTCCGCTACAAACTTGCTTATACCTGATGTTTACAAGGAAATCTTCTTAAACAACTACCGATACTTCATACTTTCTTCTGGTCGTATATCTGGAAAGACTAGCATACTTGTTGCTATCTGGTGGGTGTTCTTTAACAAGTTTAAAGACCGTGACATTGTTATCTTGCAAGCAACGGCTACCGAAATCAAGGATAGCATTATTAACGAGATTGAAAAGTTCTTGCGAAACTCTGGCTTCGATGTTGGTGAAGACCCTAGTTGCGAATTTTACATTCCTAAAAGCAAAGACCGAATTATCCGCAATGGACAGACAGGTGGAACCTACTTTTACCCTATCACCGATAGTAAGGGTGGTCAGCGTTCTCGTGGTATTAACACTCGTAATAAACTTTCACTTGTACTTTACGAAGAAGCGCAGAAAAACAAAGACGGCAACGTTGTTGAACAATCAGTTATTACTTTCATTCGACAACTAGACGGACAAGCGAAACTCATAATTGTTGGTAACAATGAAACCGTTGGGCATTGGTTTGTTGATTATGTAAACGATAAACGACAAGACCCTGAATGGTGCTACATTTATGCTAACTGCTACAACATTTGGAACTTGCTGAACGAACAGACAAGGTCTTACATTGAAAACTTTAAGAAAGTAAACTACACCGAGTTTAGGCGTGTCTTCCTTGGAGATATAAATGCGAACACCAGTGATGTTGTATTTCCACAATTTACAAGGTCGCAAAACTACAAAAAGGTTTACGAACTCGAACAACACATAATCACGAACCTTATAATTGGTGTCGACCATGCTACGGCAAACGATACTTTCGCTGTTGTGCCAGTGGCGGTTCTTGATAACGGAACCACTCAAACACTTGAAGTCATGTATAATGACCCCGAAGAAACAAACAGAACACTTGCACCTACCGAACAATGCGACTTACTTGACGAATTTCTTGATTTTCTTGACAATAAGTACGGCATTGTTTATAACCGCTTACAAGTTGTGTTAAGCGTCGATGGTGCGGCGGCACCTTTCATTGCACAATTAAAACACCTTAAAAAGACAAGTCCACACAAGGCTTTGTGGAAAAACATTCAAATCAAAGGCTTTACAATGAAGAAAAAAGACACCAACCTTGGAATTATCAAAAACGCTTTCGCTTATGGCGTTCTCACAATTTTGAACGAAGGCGTTTATCAATGGAACGGTGACCTTAACAAGCATAGACTTGCAAAGGAAATCGAAAAACAACGATATAAAAACAGAAAGTTAGACCCAGCAATCAAAAACGACTTGTGCGACGCCCTTGAATATGGTCTTGTGCCTTACTACATCAACTGCTACAACATTTCATTCCCTGTAAGACGCGACGATATCAAAATGCAGTCACATTATGACGATATTAGAAAGTTGGCTAATGTAAAATAAAGGAGAGAGATAAATGGAAAAAACCGAAAAAATGGTTGAAGAACCTAAAACTGAAAAAAAACCACTTACTGGCAACAAAATGCTTGATTTAATCATTGCGAAAACCTATTCAAGGCACAATGATTTGAGTGAAAGCGAGTTTTTGGAAGCAATCGGCTTCAAAGACAGCGGAAAGACCGAAGAAGAAGCGGTTAGAATTGCAATGATGAATGTAATCGTTGCCATGACAAAGGTTCTCATTGAGTGCAAAGGCACTTTGAACATTACAAATGGCTTTTTAAAGTCAATGTTGAACGAAGATATGTCTGTTAAAGACGAAAAAGAGGGAGAATAGATATGGAAAACAAAATCGAAAACAAAGAAAACAAAGAAAATGCAGGGCTTGATGTTGAAGCCGTTGAAACAATGGTTGCTGACAGCATTTACAAGACCGTTAGTGACCCTAAACTTATGAACAGAGCATTACTTAACTGCTTCTGCGAACTTATGGGCGAACTTAAAGACATGAAAAAACAATTTGACGAACTTATGGAAACAATCTCAATTGCTTCTGCCGATAAAGTAAACGATTTCTTTGTAAAAACAAAAGACAACCTTTCAAAGGAAACAAAAAGAGCAAATGCTCATGCAAAAGTGGCAAAATCACACCAAAAATCAAAAAAAGCAACCAAAACTTCTAAAAAAGTGTAATATAATAAATAAAAGGGAGAATTAAAATGAGCCAACAAGTTTATGACATTGATACAGTCGGCTACGGCAACGGACTTGGAAATTTCTTTGATTTCTATGTAAACAACACTTTTTATTTGTTAGCACCTGATTATTATCGTTCATTTTACTCGATTTACTTGAACCGCTGTCTTGCAGTTTACGACGGCTGGGTAAACGGCTTTCATAATGTAAAGAGCGGTTTAACACCACAAAGAATGCTTCAAAGCATTACAACTGGACTTAATAACATGCTTTTTGCACATGGCATTGATTTCAGTGGTTCGAAAGCCGATTATGACTTTGCTGTTAAGTGGGCGAAGAAAACAAAATTCTACAAGGCGATTAAAAAGGCGCATAAGTTTGCGGTTGCTGGTGGAACTTCACTTTTGAAGTTGAATAGGGAAAATAAGGAATTATTTGCCTCTGCACACCGCATTGACACTTTCTTCGTAGATATAGACGCTAATGGTGAAATCTCGTCTGCAAAGGTGTTTTTTGACGCTATTCATAACACTAACAAGGCAGGCACAAGAGAACACTTCGGTATTTGCGAAGAAAGATATTTCAATGAAGACGGCAAACCTTGTGTAATGGCTACCGTTTATAAGGCTAGCGGAAATCTTCAAACCGAAGTACAATCAAGACAGAACATTGGGTCTACAAGAATGCGTTGGGGGCAACTTCCACCAGATGTTAAAAACTACATTAAAAAGTGCTACCCTAGTGTTGTTTTGGACAAAGAGCAATACTTGCCTTTCCCTAACTCGCTTGGTTGTTACCTTTTGAAATTTACTGACGACATTCCACAAGTTCCAAATACACCTTTCGGACAACCTATTGGTGATATTTTGTGGACAGAGAACTTCCAGTTCGACCAAATGAAATACTTTGAGAAGAATGAAGTTGACCTTGCAAGAGCAAGAGCCTTGGTTCCAGAAGAAATGTGGAACAAAGACGACCCAGCCTATGACGACCGTGCGCTAGACCAAAGATTTTATCAGAAAGTTTCAAGTGTAAATGGTGACGACGACAAAGTTACACCTATTCAATTCGCCTTGCGTGGAACAGACATGAAAACACAAATGGAGAATATCTACAAAGATTGTGCTTTCAAGTTAAACATTTCTGCAAGTTCTATTGCTTCGTTTTTGAGTGAAGGTGCTGGTGCTAGAACCGCTACCGAAATCATCAGCGAAAGAACAAAGAGTGACACATGGATTAAAGGGCAAATCAATCTCAATGCACCTGAAATTAACGACATGCTTTCAGCGGTTATGTATTACTACAACCACGAACCAGTTGAGATTATCTTAAAAGCGGAAGACCAAAGCCCATTCATTGAAAGACTTAAAACCAACAGTGATGTGTTCAGTGCTGGAAACATGACTGCTAGACGCTTTGTAAAGGACACTTATAAGAACCTTTCACAAGCAGAACAAGAAGAAGAAATCAGTGCTTTGGAAGAAGCGAAATCTCTTCGAAATCAAATGCAAACCGCGACAATGGCTTCATGGCAAGGCGGAGATAAACGCGCAACACCTACACCAGTGAGCCAAAATTCAGAAAAAAGTGTATAATATAAGTAACAGCAGTGAAAAACCACAGGCGAGTAACTGAAAATCTGTTACGGTATTATTAGGAGAAAACAATGTTTAATTTGTTTAAAAAACTCTTAAAACATAAACCCGAAGATAAAAATGAAGTTCGCAAGGTTTCAGAAGACGAAAAATCGATGAAGAAACAGACGAAACTGGGGTCTAAAAAAAGAGAGAAAGGAGAACCAAAAATGCCAAACGAAAAAGAAAAGGTTGAAGACATCAAAGAAAACGAGAAAGTCGAAGAAACCAAAGACGGTAAAGTTGACGAAGAAAAAAAGGAAACTGTTGAAAAAGACAAGGCAGTTGACAAAGTAAGCGAAGACACCGAAACAAAAAATGCCGAGAGTGCAGAAAAAGAAGAAGAAAAAGCACAAGAACCTATTGTTGAAACAACTGATGAAGAGAATGTCAATGCAATTCCAATCAATGAACTTGTAACAAAGGAAGACCTTACTGCTAGACTTTCAGCCTTTGAAGCAAAACTCGACGCAGTCATTAAGGAAAACCAAGACCTTAAAGACAAACTCGCACAATCACAGCAAGACGCTAATGATTTAAGAGATAAATACGAAAATAAAGATTTTGGTACACTTTCAAGAAAGGGTGTTGCCGAAAGAGACAAATCTGCCGAAAGCACATTCGGTGAAACTTTTGAAAGTTATAGCAAAAGATTTATGTAAGTAAAAAAGCAAGCCCACATGCTTAAAGTGGACAAAGAAAAATTAAAAGGAGAAATTTACAATGGCTTTTCAAACCCTCAATGGTTACGATGTTGAACATGCAAGTTCAATGCTCGTATACGAAAACCTTTTCCCAACCATTCAACACATTGACGGAAAAGGTGTTATTGACAAATACACAAGCACAAACGATGTTGAGAGTGTAACTTACATTGATGTTATGCGTGTATTGCCATACGCTCCAAGATTTAGACAACTTGGCGCTACAAACAACGGTGCTTATCACAATGCACAAAACGAAGGTGGTTATAACAACGCACCACAATCAACTCATTACACAATTCCAGTTGATTTGATTTACGACGAAGGTGTTCCTATCACATCACCACAAATCTATGCTAACCCAATTGCTTTGAGACAAGTAGTTCTTGCACAACTTGTTAAAACAGCAGGTATGGCTATCAACGTTATCACTTACGCAAAACAAATTGAAGGCTTCTTCCGTAATGGTGACAACTTCGACAAGGCAAAAGCACACGCTGTTGGAGCAATCGAGGCTGCGGATATTTCAGCAGACGAAATTGCAAACGCAGTTTTCGCTTATGACCCAAGCGTAGTTGCTACTGACGCAAACAGTTCAACAAACGCTTTCATTTCTGCTAACGAAAGTTTTAACGATGGTATTCCTGAAATCGGTTCTCTCGTAGTTCCTACTGACGAAAGACAAGGTTTCGTTACACCACAACTTAACAGACTTATGAAAGCACAATACATGCAAAATGCAAGCGAAGCATCTGCTCGTATTCTCGCTACTGGCTTCATTAACCCATTTAATGGACAAGAAGGAAAGAGAATTGACACAGAAACTGGACTTTGCGGTATGTATGACGGAGTTGACCTTTTCATGTTTAACAAAGTAACAAGACAATTTGTTTATGTTGCTCTTGGACTTTTGGGAACAGCAAATGACGCTGCTGGTAAACTTCCTACCGTTCGTGGACTTCTTGACAAATTCACAGGTATGATTGTTTATGGTGCTGGTACTTGCCGTGGTATCGTTGGACCTTCTGTTGAAGCAAACCCTAACACATACTATGGTGGAGTTTATATCCTTCCAAAAATGAAAGTTGGTGTTGAAGTTCTTCATGGTGCTACAATCAAAATGATTATCAATGCTGGTGCTGACCTTGCTGATACATGGACTTCTGCTAACATTGCTGATATCATGAACACTATTAAGTTCACACCTATCGACGGTAAAGTTGTTAAAGGAAACAGCGTTGTTGCTGGATTTAACGACGGAACTACTAACTAATTTAACCTACTGACCTACTATCTATCTCTCTAAAACGGTGGCACAAAACCCACCGTTTTTCTTATTTTTGTGTATAATATAATTAAAAGGAGAAATTTTTTATGGCGAAATTTGCAAACTGCGGTTACGGAAGTGACGGACAAGGAACTGGAAAAAGTGAAGGCGGTTACACTTATGTTGTGAACAACAATGTAAGGACTGGTCAAACGCTTCAATTAAGTGTTAAGCATGCCAAATCGCAAAGAATTTTCGGTACAACTGGTAAAGTCCTTTCAACAGCGAAAGAAACAAGTGTTAAAGGGCAAGAAGTTAAAAGAGAACTCGAAGAGAAAGAAGTTAAAGAAGTGGCAAATGCTTATACTGGTAAGGAACTTGGCGCAACTCGTGAAAGGGGCGCAAGCGGAAAATTTTCAAGCCAAAGCCGTCAAGGTTATTATGAAGACCAAAAACCTATTACAAGATATCAACAACAAGTTCGAGGCGGAAACATTCTTGCAAGACAACAACAAACTGGCGGAGAACTCGCAAGAACACCAAAAACAACAAAAGCAATCGAAACTTTTGAGAGTTATAGTAAACAATTTATGCCAAAGGGAGACGAAGAAAAATAATGAACAACTACATTGCACCTTATTATACAAAAGAACAACTTTTACAACTTGACGAAAGCGAAATACATTTTCCTTTTAGTGATGACGACGCAATTTATGACGGACTTACCCACCAATATGAACTTACTGACAAATATTTTTACGAAAGGGGCAGAAATCTTCAAATTGAAATTGACGGAAACGAGCCTGATAAAGTAAAACATTTCTTGCGTTATTTGCGTTTAAAAGTTTATACTAGAATTTACACACACAACAAAAGTACAAGGAGCCAACTCAATTACATGATTGCTAAAAGGGGAATTAACGGCTTTTCACCTTATGAATACCGCCAAACTTTCCTTGAAGCCATGTTTGTTGAGGGTTGCTATTTGCTTGACAATGGAGACCTTTCAAATGTTGCTGGTGTTGACCTTGACACCATGCAGAACATGAGTGGTGATGTTATGAGAAACCAAGACAGAGATTTCCACAAAGACGCAGTAGGTATTTTGACACAACTTGGACTTAACTATTACGGAAGATACTGGTTCACTCCACAAGGAAAAGACTGGTAAGGGAGTTTTGCCTTATGAAAATGAAATTTAAAAGCACAACCTTAAACCCAAAGGCATTGCTGTACAAAAGATACACTGCTGTTGAGAAGAGTTTTGGGCTTGAAACCGTTTATAAGACCTATGACGGCAAATATTGGTTTTTTGACAAAGAAGCACTAACATTTGTACCAGTGCCACCACAAAACATTGATTTCGTTGAGTATGTTGAAAGTGACGGAACACAATTTATTGAAACAGATTATTCAATCAACGAAAAAACTTCTTGTGAAATAACAGTATCGAATGCCGTTCCACCATTTCCTGAACTTGGTAAGGTAAACCGCGTTGCTGTTTTTGGTTCAACGAATTTCTATATTATCGACAATACCAGTGACAGCAACTCTCTTTCGGTCGGATTTGCCACTTACAATGAAGCATCAACGCCAAATACTTCTGCATTTTATTGTTCATTCGGTAAAAGAGTTATTTCAACTCTTTACAATGAACCACACCCTGACGACAGAAAATACACAATTAAACTTGGCGCGAGTGGTCTAGATGTTGACGACGGAACCACAAAATCACACTTTGATTATTCAAAACCTGAAACAGGCACAAAACAACCACAACCAAAAGCATGTATTTTTAATGAAGCATCAGGCGGAAAAAATTATGTTTTTCGCGACAACTTTGCGTCATGTAAATTGTACGAGTTAAAAGTTTATGAAGACGGAGTTCTTGTTAGACACTTCTTGCCTTTTGTTGACAAAGTTACTGGGGAAGCAGGGCTTTATGAAGCGGTAAAGGGAAACACTTTCTTTTCGCATTACAATAATTTTATAAGCAAAAGAAACCCTCTTTCTGCTAACGGCGCAAACCATATAAGCGTTTTAACACAACCTAAAAATGCAACAATCATAAATGTCGAAAACACCTCTACATTCATGAAGTATTATGACAATTACTTCAAATACAGTGACCAAACAGGCTGGTCTACCGCAAACGGAACAGAGGGGTATACCAAATATTCGCTTATTTCCCTTGGGTTTAGCAACATTGGCAAATATCAAGTAAATAACTACTATTTTGCAGGTTCGTTTGATTGGACAATGAACGGAAGCGAAAGCGGAACAACTGGTCAATACATTAAAGGTAATATCATGCCTTTAAAATCGTTCAATATCAAATACTTCACTGACGACCTTGCAATTTGCGAAGATGATTTAATCGTAATTGACGGCAAACTTTATTCGGTTGAAAACCCTGAAACAACACATAAACATGCACCAAAACACTTCAATATTTATTTTGCAACGCTTAACAGCATTTTATAGGAGTGAAAAATGTCACAATATAGCCAAACATTTTCCATAACCGACATTCTTAACAACAAAAAACTTTACGGAAAGTTGCCACTAATCAATTACAAGGAAATCGAAAGGGAAGACGGAAAAGTTTCTCGAAGAACAAACGCGAAGACCGTAAACAGGTTTATTTTCGACACCGCAATCTCCTCTGCAAGACCCTTTTATAGACCGATATTGCCGTCTAGAAGCGGTAATTTGCTCGTCATCGGTGGAACACTCGTGGGAGACCATAATGAAGCGGTTGACGCTGTCTATCAAGCACTCGTTGCGTCAAAAAGTATCATAAGTTTTACGGCTAATACTCGTGAAATGCTCATGTCTGCCGTTAAAGAAACGGAAAAGAACAAAAGAAAATATGGCATTGACAGCAAACTCTATTTAAGAGTAAAATCAATGCAACAAATAGAAGCAATGAGCAAACAAGAAATTTTTGCCCTTCTTCAAAACATAATGGAAAACATTTTCTATGGTGATGACTTCCCTGAAACACAGAAAAAGTTTCAAGTTGACAAACTATATGTAAAAAGTTCCTTGAACTATAACCAAAGAAAGGAACAATGGAAAAGAAAGGTAGGAGATGAATGATGAGAACCATTTTTACATCAGAAGACACAAAAAATATAATCGAAACCATTTTTAACGGCAATTTTGCCACCTACAAGGCGAGTTCTGGTACTGTGCCGTATGAAAACCCTAACAGCGAAGAAATAGCCGTTCTAGACGCAAATTTGGGGCTAAAATCAACATATGACCTTGCACAGTATTTAAACATAAATTTTTACTCTTGGAGACAGAGAGTTGTTGAAAAGGGCAACGAACCTATAAGTAATAGTGCCAACTTGTCAACTTTTGAGAGTTGGGTTGAAAGTCTTAACTATTCAATGAATGAAAGTTATGGCTTGGTTGAGAAGATTGACGAAGAAGTTACTGCAAGCCAAGACATTGATAGTTCTGTTATAACTGGAAAGGTTACATTTTTGATACAGACCGACAAAGTGAAAAATCTTGATTATTATGTTACAAAGATAAGAAACAAATATTTAGGCGTTCCGCAAGATATTCAGAACTCATATAGTGATATAGTAAAGGCTTACATCATGATTGGTTCGCTTATGTATGACAACGAGCCAGCAATGACACAAGTTGGCGAATGCGTTATTTGCAGTTTTAATTTCCGCATTAGTTATTTGAATGACGCATTGAATTATAGTGATACAAAAGTCGAGATTTCGCTTGATAATGAAGCAACCTACAACGAACTCCCTATAACCAAACAGACATGGCAATTAGTTGCGACCGAGAATGCCTTGCCTATGTTTGTTAGACCTGATTTGACTGGCATGGAAGCAACCGCCCTTTCAATGGTTAAAACGCTCGCCTTTTATGATTTCAAAAGCAGTCCGCTTTCAATGGCTTTCAATGACCTGTTTTGGTCAAGTTGTGCTATTAGTGTTGACGGAGTTGCGTCAACCGTTAAAGATGTAAACATACCAGTATTTGTGCGTGTTACAAGCAACGGACACACTTATGTGTTTAAAGATATGATTTCTGGAATGGAAAAAGTTATCACAAATAGTGATTTTAACATTTCGAGCATAACATTAAAAGGTTGGGCAAAGATTGTTCAACAATAAAAAATAAAGGAGAAGTACAATGGCTACACTTTATCAACAAGGAACCCAAAGGATAGAAATAATTGTTCGTAAAGAGAGTGACGGTTCAAGCGTTGGAGCAAAGACCACAGAACCTGAAAGTGCTGGCGGAAAAGGTGGCGGTGAAACAACTTGGAAAACTGCCATTTTCGGTAGTGAAAGCCCTGAAAGAATTAGAAGGGTTATCAAGACAAATACCACTCACATGATTGCCGTTTCTAAACAAGTCCTTGGACTTGCAATGGAGTATAGGCATGCTGGAATTTCTTATAAAACTGGTGACCAATCGCTACAAGACCAAGTAAAAAGAAAGGTTGAAGTTATTGAAGACGCTTCCAATGTTGCTTCGAGTGTTGCCATGGGTGCAGTATATGGAGCATGGGGAGGACCAATAGGTTCTTTCCTTGGCGCTGCAATGGGGCTGATTTCAAGTGGGGCTTCAACAATCGTTAAGTACCGCGGTCGAGAAAGAGAGTTCAATTATAAAGCGTTTAAAGAGAACAATGCCATTGAATATAAGCGTGCAAGGGCGCATGTCAATTTAACAACAGGGAGATTAAGATAAATGATTTACGCTAAACTTTACAAGTATGATAGCACAAAAGCCGATTATAAAGGTGAAGATTTTTCAAAGTACATTCTTCTTGCGCCTGAAACAAAAGAAGATTTACAAGAAATACTTGATGTCGCAGATTTGACACTTGTTGGGCTTCCTACAAGTAAAGAATTTGAGCCTTCGACAAAGTTTATTTTCGAGATTTGGGACGACCTTGTAACTGACGCACCAGTTAAGTCTTTTCACTTATGCGTTGCACAAGACCTTGTTAGCCAACCAATTTTAAGTGATGACAATTATTTTAACCACAATATTTCGTTCGACGAAGCAAGTGTTATTGCTCAAAACAGACTGGTTGACAACATTGCCGTAACTTATAGGCTTCAAGAAGTTTCTTTAAGTGGTAAAATGCAGTTTGACCCTAACCAAAAAGCCGAAGTAAGCATTAAAAACATAAACAAGAAAGAGGTTTCAGACCCTTTCCAATCAAGTATTAAAAGCCTTGTAAGCATATTTCACAATGGTCGAAGATTTAACTGGGAATTTCCAAACTGGTTCGCTAGCGGAAGCACAAATAACTCTTCTATTGACGAATGGAAAAACTTCGCTTACTATCAAGGAACAAAAACAACAAAAGAAGTTACACTGCCAATACCTATGTTAAGAGTTGATACATCAGTACAAAACTCAAACAATTATGTTAAACAAGGTTATTGTTCGGTTAGAGTTGATGTTATCGAAACCGATTTGGCAAGTGGTAATCAGATAAATGTTCAAGGTTACCCTATTGTTGTAAACCCTTGCACATCAAACGAACATGAAAATGAATGGTTGCAATCTTGGGAAAGTGGGAAATCAATAATTGCATCAGGAACTACTTGTCCGACATTAAACAAGGGTGAAATTTTAAGCCGAATAAAAGTAAGACAAAGTTCAGTTGGTGGAGTTCCCGGGTTTCTTGGCGGATATTTAAAAACAATTACTCAATATGATAGCCAACCAACCAATAGGCGTATAACTTTTAGCATTAAACCAAATAAAGGATATACCGTAAGAGTTTCACTTGCAAATCTCAAAGGAAGAAGCGTTACTGATTTTCAAGACGACACCGAAAATGCTCGTTATGAAAACGCTGCTTCTTATACAGGTTTTGTTGTTTGGAAAGGTGCAAACTATGACAACTTCCCAACCAACACTGACAACCTTTCCGCTTCGATTTCATTCAAGTGTTTCCAAGAAGACGAAACAAACCGCATTCTTCTTCACCAAGCACCACAAGAAACCGCATATGACCTTTATAACAAATCACAATTAACAGTACAAAATGTGGCGAAAGAACAAGGAACACCTATAACCGAAACAAAACAAGCATTTTATCTAAACGATGACGACGCAAAAGAGTTGAAAAATACGGTTATTGTTGAAAACTTCTACAACCAAAAGAACCTTTGGGAAATTCAACTCGATATTGGGAAATACATTCATGCCGTGCCAAAAACACGATTTGGTGCAGACGATAGGCTTATAACCTCATTTAAAAGGCTTGGAAAGCCCCCGGCAGACGCAGAAGAAATTCAGTCGAATAAAATATCAATTTACAATAGTAAAAGCATTGAGAACTATATTTCGGCTTGTTCTTCATATGTTTCTAACATGGTTCAACTTGGTGGCGTTATTGACGAATGGGTTGCTCCAAAGTCTTCGAGTGAAGATTATTTGGTTTACAACGATGTTGCTGAAATTATAACCAGCAAAAACATGATTGAAATTGTAAATATGGAAGTTAAGCGTATTCCTGACGGAACCATAAGAAATTTGGCTGGCAAAGGCACTAATGGTGAAAACAGCAACGGCTACATTTTTGAGAAGAACATTTACGACTTGCTCTCTATTGACGGAAGATTAAGAACAAACAAAGGACTTGCAATTTACTACGAACTTGGCGGAAACACAATTAAAGGGTTAAACTATCAACTGCCTTCTGTTAGCCGTGGTGACGCTACTAGCGAGTATGCCATTAAGCGAATAATTGCAGACGCTTTCAAAACTGACGAAAAAGGCATGCCTTATGTGCAAAGTAGCATTGCAAAAATCAAAGTAAATGACTATGTTTTCCACATTATTTACAGAACAAAAGACACTTTGAGAAGTGACCAAACAAGACCTGATTTGAGAAAATACATGCTCAACTCAAAATATGACCGCGTTCCACTTCATAACCAATTTAACAACCAACAAGATATCGTTATTGATAGTGTTAAGTTTGGTAACAATATTTACGGAAAACTTATCAGAACTGGAAACACTGAATACACCATTACAGAGTGGCTTCCTAACTCTTTGCAACTTCGAGATACTGGCGATGTTGTTAAAATCAAGGGCGAAATTTACTATGTTACAAGCGTGAAAAACACTTATTATAAAGACCACATTGTAAGCGAGGTTACATTCTCAAAGGACTATAACCAATTGAGTGAAATTATCGGCATTCCTAGCGAACCTAGATTTTATGAAATTAGCGAACAAAGTCTTATTAAGAGAGAAGTTTCAATGAATGACTATCTTGTTCTTGGAACAAGTCCAATAGTAATACCAAGAGATATGAACTATTTTCAGTCATTCGGATTTCAATATATTTGCCAACTCTTATTTAAAACACAAAGAGTGCGTTTTATCACCTTTTCAGGTTTTCCAAAGTACGCGATTACAGTTTTCAAAAACGACCAAGAACGCAAATATGGTGATGTTTTAGGAAACGAAACCTTTTACAAGGAAGTTTGCCACCCTATAAGTGCTTATTCAACGCAAAACACTCTCACTTTTGAATGGGATATGGTCGACAACTTTTCTGCTGGTGATGAAGTTTCTCCTACAATTTACGAATATGAAAAAGGCAAAACGACTACCGACAAAGACTACCGCACTCTTCAACCAGTTCAATATACAGACGCCTTTGGAAGAAGTGATTTGTTTGATTTCCTAATTATGTATGACATTCCTGATTTGACCGCAGACCAAATAATGGATATGCCAAATTCACCTTTAAGAACTCGTTTCCAAAATTACAAAACATATATTGGTAAACTTACTACAACAAGTGTGGATATTTCTACGCCTGCAACTGACGACCAACTTACTGCGTTTGTTGTTGCGCAAAAAAATAGACAACCACAAGAAGGTGACGGAATTATAAACGAGGTTGACATTACAAGTTCTGTTTCGCCTGACCAAACGAGTGAAGATTATTATTTCTGCGTTTACACTAATTCTGCATGGGTTAAGACCTTGACTTACAATCCAGACGAGTATTCGAAACCTTATATTGACACGCAAGCAAATAAGTATCTTTTCGGAAATGAAACCATTGAACGAACATGGATACCAGGAAGTGGTTATCAAGACCCAACAGTTGGTGATAACTTACATGGTTTAGCGCTGTTAAAAGACAACCGTGAACAAATTTCAATGAACTACAATATCCAAATGATTACTGATAGTGATAGATTTGTTATTTCTTCATATGTTTGGCAACCGAATAAAACCAATGTCAAACTTGTTTTGTTGAATGACGAGATAAATAAAATTTCTACTGGTTTAATCAATGGAAACACAATAATAAGTGGAAAAGAGTTTGCTTTAAATGCCGACTCTTATAAAGGAACCGTAAATGTTGACACAAGTATAGATTATTTGCGTGTTTTAATCAGCGAAATTCTTGCAGACGAAGACCTTACTGGCGTTTCTGCGATTGCAATTATTGACGACACACAATTTATTGACGCAGATTTAGGAAGTTCTCGCTACTATGTATTTGGTAGAAACATAAGTGACCTTACCGTGCCAAAAAAGGACACTGAAACCCAAGAAGAGTATGAAGCAAGAATAGCAGAGGCTAAAAAAGATTGGACAATCCAACCTATAAGAAAGGCGCAAAACATTCAACAAAAACAATGATTAAAGGGCTGAAATAGCCCTTTTTTCGTTCAAAAGTGTATAATATAAGTAAATGATAAAATTTTAAACGAGGTTTAAACACATGCTCACAATAAAAGTTTTTTTAGAAGACAATGGTTCTAGCAAAGAACTAAAAAAAGATTTTCCTCTTTATCAAGGGGCGTACCAAGATAAATTGCTCAACATTTATGTTCCAACAAGTATTTTGGCACCACAATTTACAAGCACAAGTGCTAGCGGACAAGTAACCGCAGAATATGTTGCTGGTACCGCTGTTAAAATTGGTATGACCTATGTTGATAGAGACGGCTCAATTCATAAAAGTCAAAGTTATTATGTAAGATACTTGAAGACCCTTACATATCAAAATGTCGAATATGCACTCTTCGAGAGAAAGTTGCCAAAAGAGTTCACGCTTTATGCAGGTCAAGGACAAAATGCTCCTACCATGATTGTAAATGTTGTGAATGTTGACACTTCTACAACTCCACCAACACTTCTTTCGATTGTTACAAGCCAAGAGTTCAAACTTGATGTTCTTCCAAGCACAGAACTTGACAGAGACGATGTACAAGTAGCAAGCGAACTTGACACCCTTGAAGCACAAATCACAGCAATTAACCAAACACTTGCTAAAAAGCAAAACATTGACATTCCAAACTCAATGACCGACGCGAAGACCGTTGAGGGTGCTATTAACGAGTTGCACACAGATATCATTGACTTGACAGCCACAGTTGAAGAAAATAAGACTGAAACAGACGGAAAAATATCTGCGCTTGACACAAGAGTTTCAAAAAATGAAACAGATATCGCAAGCATTAACGCTCGACTTGAAACCGTTGAAGACTATATCGGCACAATCAATGGAACAACACTTCCAACCGACGAACAATTAACCGCTTTCGTTGTTGAAAAGACTTCAAGACAACCAAAGGGCGGAGATTACATTATCTTCAACCAAGAAAATGGCGAAGGAAAAGTAACCGCAAGTTATAAATATTTGTTCTCTGCCAACGACAATAAATGGCACAAAAACGAAATTCCGCCAATGGAAAAAGCAAGCAATGGCTCTATTGGTTTAGTTGAAGGAACTTACGGACTTGACCTTGATTATGATACAGTTGTTGATATTGTTGGCGGACAAATTAAGCGTATTCTTGTTAAAGACAATGAGGGCACTTATAGAGATATCCGTGAATATCAAAACACAACAAACACAAACATGTCTTATTTGGTTTCTCAAATCAATGCGAGAATTACAGCAATCATTGACGGAACAACCGCTGTTGGCATGGCTACAAAGGCTAGTCAAGACGCAAAAGGAAATGTCATTGACGAAACCTATTTAACACAAAGTGCTGGTGTTACTAAAAGACAAATGAAAGATTATGCTCTTCCAAGAGAGTTTAATGACACTTATTTTCTTGCAACCGCTGGTTATCAAAAGACAATTCCTACAACCCCTGCAAGCGGTATTCAGTTCAGTGTTGCAACAAACGCAGTAAAAGACTATACTTTGTTTACAGCACAAAAAACCACAGACGCAGAGTTCCAACTTGCAAGCAAAAATAGTTCTGGGAATGCATTTTATGTTTCGTCTAATGTTGACGCAAATGTTTACTTCCGCCTTACTACTCAATATAAAGTTAGTGGCGAAGACTGGAAAGACCTTTCAATTGAGTTGAGTGACCTTTTAAGTCTTACTGCTGGCAATATTAGAAAAATCACTTTTGGTTCTTCATTTACAGGCCTTTCAGAAGTTATAAGCCTTTCAGAAACCGACCTTATCAGACAAGTTCTTGAAGTGGTTACACAAGCAAGCACACCAACAACATTCAGCGTTTACTCAAACGAAACTTATCCAAGCACTTTCAATTTGAATACACAAACACAAGTTATTGAAGTTGTTAAAACTGGAAGAATAGGGCAACAGCCGTCAATCACTTCTGTTGGTGCAACCCTTTCAAACAATGTGTTGACATTTAGTTTGCCAACAAACATTGAACTTGCAAACAATATCGAGTGCGAATTTATCCTCAAATACAATCAAGCAAGCATTGGCAAAGATGTCGAAATTGCTTTGAAACAAGGTGACCAAACAATTAGACTTGCAACACCTTACAACTTCGAAAGTGGCAACCCAACTTTTGACGAACTTACACAACTCCCTATTGTAAGTAATGGTGCAAATGGTACAACAATTTGGTTTAAAGGCTTTGTAAAAATTGACGAGGGTGACAATTATACAGTTATCGTTGACGAAGACGACCTTACAATGTTTGCAAATAACATGGACATTCTTGCTCATAGAGAACTTATCATGGGTGCAAGTGGAACGGTTGAAACTGGTGCGGTTGACTTTGTTGTAACTAACCCAACAACTTACTTGGCTTATAGAGTAAATCAAACAACCTTTACTCTTGACCTTGAACTTCCGGTCGTTGGCGAAGTTGACAAGACAAAACCAGTTGCAATTACTTTCGGTGACACAACTTATTATTTGTATAACTTCCTCAACAGTCTTTCAAAACTTACATTCGGTGACCTTTTAAGTGAAAACCATACATATAGTGAAGAAACTGGTTATAGATTTGTTTTCGACGCGACATTCTTCTCAAATAGTGACATTACTGGTTTCGCAATTATGCCAGTTTTTGCAAGCAATAAAGCGAATAAACCAATTGCTGTTGAAATTACAGATGTTCCTGCAACCGCAACAAATGGAACATTGACCCCACAACAACTTGCAACTCTTAAAGCAGATGACGCAAACTATATTGTCTTTGACCATGAATACTATAAACTTTCTACAAGTGGACACATTGAGGGATACAGAACTTACTTCACTGTTGAAACAGAAAATAGTTCAACTTATGTGAAAACAATCACCATTACCGAAAGCACAAGAGCATGGGTTCTTGTTTCCGAGTACATTCCTACATATGTTGACGAAACATTTACTATACCACAAGAAGCGTGGGTTGCACTCAATGGAAACGCACCATATACATTTATGACAAGCGTAACTGCGACTAAAACAATCGGCGAAGACACCGAAGTTGGCATTATCAATGACCAACCAACATTATTTGCAAATTATGGCTTTGTCGTTGGACTTTTAAACGGTCAAACAATCAGAATATTCTCAATCGGACAACCTACTGCCAGTGTAAATCTCACAGTAAGGTTTAAGGAGTAGGCTTATGGGAAAAATCGTAAATCCACAAATTGTTATTGTAAAAGGCGGAGAAACACCAACTCCGCCTACTACTGGTGATTATTTTGTAAAAGTTATCGACTTTGATGGAACTGTATTGAAATCTGCAAACCTAAACAATGGTGACACCTTTGAACTTCCAACACCACCAAGCCATGACGGACTTGTTTTCCAAGAATGGTCAAGTTCACAAGCCATTACAGACAACAAAATTACAATCAATAATAACAATGTAATGATTGGGGCGGTTTACACAACTGCAAGTGGTTTGAGCGAGTTTGATATTGAACTTACAGCCGTTACTGGACTTTCTGTTACATTAAACATGGACGGAACAAAAAATTGGGGTGACGGCACAAGTGACACAGCAACAACACATACTTACAGTGCGGTAGGAAACTATACAATTACTTGTAACGGAACAACAATGAACACATATTACGGCTCTGGTTTATTTGGACAAAGTCAAACTGTTCTGAATTATTATTGTAAAAATGCAAGATTTGCAAGTGTCACTCTTATTAGAGATTTTGCTCTTTCATTTTGTTATTCATTATCAAATGTAGTAATACCAAGTGGTGTTACTTCTATTAGTGATGGTGTTTTTAGAGAGTGTTATTCATTATCAAATGTAGTAATACCAAGTGGTGTTACTTCTATTGGCAGT
>OLHG01000249.1_pt1 | contig 38679 bp, 35 predicted proteins | sample 1605971 | NCBI WGS metagenome assembly OLHG01 (sample SAMN03283289) | human gut metagenome | biome: human-associated habitat; material: feces | host: Homo sapiens | place: Peru | collected 2012 | reverse complement strand
TCCATTTGCTTATCTAATTCTTTTATCTCTTTATTAAAATCAATTTCACTATTTTCAAGTTTTGATTTAATAAATGGTGTATAGTAATCATTTATTAAATTATCTTGTCTTAATAATTCATTAAAAAGTAATAACAAACTATCTTCTATGTCTTTTTCAGTAAAATACGCTTTGCAACTTTTACATTTGTAATAATAGTATTTCTTGCCACTAGGTTTTGTACTAGCACATCCACCTAAGAAACAACCACATTTAGAACATTTAAGTTTATTAATAAATAGATAAGTTGCTGTCCTTTCATAGTGTCTAGCATTTCTTTTTGCTTGTGTTTGGCAAGAATCCCATTTTTCTTTAGATACAATAGGCTCTACAACATTTTCATAGTAAGTTGAATGTTTTGTTCTTTTGCCATGAATAAAATCGCCTTTATAAAGTTCATTTGCTAGTATTTTTTGTATTGTAGAATCATACCAATTTGTTTTATCTAATACTTTTTCTTCGTTAAATATATTAGCTATCTTTTGATGACTTTTACCCTCTAAATATAAGTCAAATACTCTAATTACAATATCTTTCGTAAGTGGATCTATCACTAACTTTTTATTATCCCTTTTAAAACCTAAACAACTAGGTATTGGTATATGTCCAGATTTTATGGCTCCAACCATACCAAACTTTGTTCTTTCACTGCATTTTTCTATTTCATTTTGAGATACACTTGTCATTATTCTCATAACCATTCTACCATTTGAAGTAGTTGTATTTGATTCATCTGCCATACAATCAATATCACATTCATAATCATTAACAAACTTCATTAATTTTTCAATATCATAAACTGAACGAGTTAATCTATCTAATTTAAAAGCAACTATAACATTTATTTTTTTATCTTTTACATCTTGCATCATTTCTTGATATGCTGGTCTTTTGTCATTTTTGCACTTATTCCTGCATCTTCATATACTGTGTAAATTTCATAACCTTTAAATTTACAAAACTCTCTTAATTTTTCTTCTTGCTCGAGTAAACTAAATCCCTCTCGTTTTTGGTCGAGTGTAGATACTCTTTTATAAATACCACAAATTTTTTTATTTTCCATCATACTTAAACACCTTTTATATATTCTTCAAAATCTTTAAATTTTATCTTTTCTTTGTAGTTGTTTATAAAAATATCATCACATTCATCAAAAATAAGGAAGTCGGTATTTTTAATTTTAACAATATGAGTTTTAACATAAGCAATATTTGTATTTTTTATACTTTTAACATTTCCATTTGTGATAGTGTAGTCAACATAAGCAAACCTGCAAACCATTTCTACCTTTCTTTTTAATTCTTCGCTTATTTTAAGTTCTTTAGTTTCTATTGTCATAACTCAATCACTTTCCTTTCTTAAATAACAAAAAAACTAACTATTTCTAGTTAGCATTTATTACTTAAACTCGAAAAGTTCGAGTTTCCTATCAATCTGGAGCAGATGATGAGAATCGAACTCACGCAGTCAGCTTGGAAGGCTGAGGTTCTACCATTAAACTACATCTGCATCAGTAGGCAATAATAATAATACTATAAAATTGCCTATCTGTCAATTATTTTATGCATTTTTTTAATAAAATTACATATTTTTTACTAATTTTAATTAATTTTTAACCATATTAGGGTTAATTAAAGATAAACTTACCCTATTTTTAGACAAATCAATTTTTTCTACATAGCAGGTAACAATATCCCCAACAGCCACTACCTCACTGGGATGTTTAATATACTTATCAGTAAGTTTAGATATATGAACAAGGGCATCATCGTGAAGACCAATATCTACAAAAGCGCCAAAGTCTACAACATTTCTAACAGTACCAAAAAGTTCCATTCCCTCTTTTAAATCTTCTATCTTAAGAATATCACTCTTAAGTATTGGTTTTTCAAAATTATCTCTAAAATCTCTGTTAGGTTGTTTTAAACATTTAATAATATCTTCAAGTGTGTACTTATCAACACCCAATTTTTTAGAATACTCATCAAGATTAATACCATCAAGCTTCTTAACTAATTCTTCCTTACCAACATCTTTAGCAGTATATCCAATATCTTCAAGTAACTTACTTGCCACTGCATAACTCTCTGGGTGAATAGAAGTTTCATCCATAATATTATTTCCATCAATAACCCTCATAAATCCTATAGACTGCTCATACACTTTAGGAGTTAGTACCTTTCCCTTTACAAGTTCATCTCTAGAATTAATTCGACCATTCTTTTCTCTGTAACCAATAATTTTATCTATTGAAGTTTTAGTTAAACCAGAAACATATTTAAGTATAGATGTACTAGCAGTATTAATATTAACACCTACATTATTAACACATTTGCTAACAACAAAATCAAGCGACTCATCAAGTTTCTTTTCATTTACATCATGTTGATACTGTCCTACCCCAATACTCTTACTATCAATTTTGACAAGTTCTGATAAAGGATCCTGTAGCCTTCTTGCTATACTAATAGCACTTCTCTTTTCAACAGTTAAATCAGGAAACTCTTTAATTGCAAGTTCACTAGCAGAATAAACGCTTGCCCCTGCTTCACTTACAATAACATACTTAACATCCTTATCTTTATACTCATTAATAGCCTCCGCTACTAATTTTTCACTCTCTCTTGAAGCAGTACCATTACCAATAGAGACTACATCAATATTATACTTTTTAAATAAATCTTTAAGTACTTTCTTTGATTCTTCCCACTTATTATGTGGCTCATGAGGATAAATAACTGAAATATTAAGTACACTAGAAGTAGGACTAACAACTGCTAATTTGCATCCTGTTCTGTATGCCGGATCAAATCCAAGAACCATAATATCTTTCATTGGAGGAGTTAAAATTAGATTTTCTAAGTTATCTCCAAACACTTCAATAGCAGCAGTTTCTGCCACTTCCTTTAAATCTGCTCTTACTTCCCTTTCAATACTAGGAATAATAAGTCTTTTATAACTATCTCTAATCGCAGACTCTACAATACTAGCACTCTCAGTACTTTCGTCTTTAATAAGTTTCTTTTCTAAAAAAGAAATAATATAATCATCATCTACTGATATATCAACAGATAAAATACCCTCTTTTTCTCCCCTATTTAAAGCAAGTACCCTATGTGGTTTGATGTATTTAACTCTTTCTTCATAATCATAGTACATCTCATAAGTTTTACTCTCATCAGTAGCACCCTTCTTTAATTTACTATGAATTACTCCATAATTACTCATATTACTTCTAATATACTTACGATAACTAGCATTATCACTAATCCATTCAGCAATAATATAACTAGCTCCAGTGATTGCTTCGTCTACATTTTTAACATTATCATTAAGATATGCCTCTGCTATTTTTTTTATGTCTACCTTTTTAAATGACATAATAATCTTAGCTAAAGGTTCCAAACCATTCTTAATAGCTTCTGTAGCTTTAGTCTTTTTCTTTTCTTTATAAGGTCTATATATATCTTCAACTTCCACTAGTTTAGAAGCCTTCATAATATTATCCTTAAGTTCATCGGTAAGCAAACCTTTTTCATCAATTAATCTAATAACATCTTCTTTTCTCTTTAATAGATTGACTTGATATTCATAATACTCATTAATACTTCTAATTTGTTCTTCATCTAAAGCGCCAGTAGCTTCTTTTCTATATCTAGCAATAAAAGGTACTGTATTACCTTCTTCAAGTAATTTAAGTACTGCTTCTATTCCTTCCTTTTTAATATTTAAATTTTCACTAATTTCATTTATTATTTCATTATTCATTACTATCACCATTCCTTATCTAGCTTTTCTATCACTATTTTCTTCATCATAAGAATTATTAATATATATATCATCATACATACCCATATTTTTATCAATGTCAATTTTCTTATCATCTTTTAATCTTTGCTCATTTATAATAACAATTGGTATACCTCTCTCTTTACTCTCTCTTATATTCCCTTCAGATGGTTTATTATATACCACTATAAAATCAGGTTTTTTAGCAAAATATGTATTCTTTGAATTACTATCTTTTATATTTACTAATTGTATTTCACTATACCAACTACTACTATTTGCTAACTCTTCAGGAGTCATTATTCTATTAACTCTTTCTCTACTACCAAAATTTTTATTTTCATCTCCACTAAAAGCATCGCCTTCAAACATATGAAGAACTCTGTCATTTTCAAATGAATTATATCCATAAATATTTACAGAGCCATGGCCAAAAACATCAGTATTATCATCTGATATAATTGAATAACAGTTTCTTCTCCATCTATCCTTATCTCTATGTCCATTTTCCGCTCTAACTAGCATGAAAAAATCTTTATTTCTCATATCATAAACAGAAGTACCATATTTATTACTTAATTCTTCATTATAGGAGTCACCATTATTTTTAAAGTCAAAAAGTTCACTTTTAATAAGGTTGTAAGATTTATCTTTTAGTTTTCTAAGATCTTCATAAAACATTAGATTAATATTTTTATCCTTCAACTCTCTATACAATTTAATTTTATCAGTACAAGGAACATTATCTATATTCAAAATCATTTTATAAAATTGTTCCCTAGTAGTATCAATTACTTTTTCATTATCATTAAGTTTACTATTAAATCTAAACATTTCCTTAATATTAAGCTGAACATTATAAATATTATCGGCAAAGAGTGCATCAACAAGTACTTCGCTAATTTTTTGATTAGTTAATTTTTTAAACATATCAATACAATCACCATTTTTTAATTGATTAGACGAATTTAAAATTTGAAATGCATCATCATCTAATATATAATTATTAAATTTCTTATAATCCTTAAATACATCAGGAGCAGCAAGTATTTCTATATATTCCTTAAACATTCCCTTATTTTCATCATAATCATTAAATATTGCATCATAATATTTTTTTAGTTTAATTTCAATAAACTCAGGTGAATTACCAACTTCAACATTATTTATATTTATTCGAAAGTCCACAAAACTTTTACTCTTCAGCATATCAAAAAATTCATTACTTCTTAAAATAGTATCATTAAATATTATACCAGTTCTAACAAAATTTTGCATATCAAAATTTTTAAATAAATAATTTGCTCTATTATCTACCTTAAAAAAATAATTTACTGCATCTATTCTAAATTTTGGTATAAGTATAGAAATAATTTCATCATCAAGTTTCTCATCAATAAGTTCCTTTTGGGTATCTAAAGAAAGGCAACTAACAAAATCATAACATTGAGTATCCATATTATTCTGTTTAAGTTTAGTTAATGTATCTATTAACAACTTTCCATTCAAACTTTCAAGTGCACTATAAAAATTAGTACTTTGTTTAAAAAACTCTATAAACATCTCATCATTATTAAGTAAGTAAGAGACTGTTTCATTTACTTCCACTTCACTGCGGCATAAACTAGCAAATAGTTTATATTCTAAATATTTTTTATCTCCGATAAAATTATCTTTAATCTTCTTAACATCAAGCAAAGACAATATTTCAGTAACAGATAATTTTAATTTTAATGATTCAAAATAACTATATATATCACCACTACATTCATTAAGTATTTCACTTGCAAGCTTATTTTTAACTCTGAAATTACCAAGTACTATTTCTTTTTCCTCACTATTTAATTTACTAACAGCATTAATTAATGTAGATAAATTTACATTATCAATATTTTCAAATTCACCTAAAAATATTGATACATCATAATTATCAAGTTCAATAACATTTATTTTTTTATTATATTCCAAATCATCAAATTGGTAGGAGATTCTTTTTATCTCATCTATTCCTATTTCTTTAGTTAACTTATCAGCAAATTCCTGTACATAATAAGGTAAACTATTATTTTTATAATATTTTTTTATCCAATATTCAAAATACTTCTTTCTATTACTATCTAAATTAGAATTATTGACTATATATAATAAATGATTAGTTTTAATAAGTTCATTATTTAGATTATCATTTTCTAAAGCAGGAAAATTATCATTAAAACTTTTATTTCTAAAATTATCATATAATTTATTAATTTTATTTATATCCTCTTTCAATACAACTATACAATTTTTTAGATTTTCTACTTGTATTTCAGTCAAAGCTTTGAATTTTTCCGAACTAATAACAACAATAGTTTTATCATTTACTTGTAATGAATTATCTACACAATAAGAAAAATCATGAGTATTATAATAAATATTATTACTAGGAAACAACATATTAATATCTGAAATAGAATAGATATCATTTAGTTTGACAGATAAAATCTTTTTACTATCTTTTTTTATAGTAACATTACTAAAATAAGATTGTATAGCTGTATCATATTCTTCATTGAGAGATAGGTTATTTAAATTAAAATCATCCATTTGAACAGATACATAATTGCCTTGTGAAACCTTTATTTCTTTATTAAGTAATAATATCTTATTTTTTTCATCATCTTTAAATAAAACAGGAAATCGTAAAATATCATATTGAAAAGTATTCAAGGCATCGTTCAATGAAAAATTATTATTATTCATTTTTTGTACACTTTCAGAAGTTAAAAAGTTTTGAGTTAAAAAGTTAATTATTTCTTCAGAAGAAGCCAATTTTGTTAAAAAATCAATAGATAAATTATCTTTTTTTATCATATACATATCACAAATATATTGTATTTTATCACTACCGATTTTATTGATAAGCATATCTCTTTCTGATAATTTTGTGTTATCCGCAGCTACTTCTTTATAGTCTTTTTTTCTTTTTTTAAATCCATCAAATAATCCCATAATACCTCCCTACTTGTTATTTTTCTCATTTGCAAAGCCAATAACACTATCACCAAACTTATTTCTAATGTCATCAATTACTTCTTGTAGTTTATCCTCTTTTTCTTCTTCAACTATTCTTTCATCAAATAAAGAAAGCTGCACTTTTCTTTCATTAGATAGGCCACTGACAAATACACATACACTTCTAATACCATCTTCACCATTCCATAGTTCATTAAAAATACTAAAAGCCTTTCCTGCTATTTCTTCATCATTTGCGATACTATTATCTAGTTTAACTTGTTTACTAATCTTATCAAAATAAGTATATTTAAACCAAATACCCATAGTATCAGCATATAATTTATTGTCTCTTAACTTTTTACCAATTTCCTTAGATAAATCAGATATAACATTCTTTATCATGCCAGAATCTCTATAGTTATATGGAAGAACTGTCGAGTTAGAAATACTCTTAGCCTGTTCTCTTTCATACATAACTTCACTATTATCAATACCATTTGCATAATCATGTAACATCTTACCCATAGATTTAAACTTCTTAGTAAGTTCTTCCATTGGTGTTCTAGCAAGTTCTCCAATTGTAGTAATTCCCATTTCTCTAAGTTTTTTAGCAGTTGCTCTACCAGTCATAAATAAATCATCAATAGGCAGAGGAAACATTTTAGTTTCGACCTCATTACTAAATAGCGTATGTACTTTATTAGGCTTTTCAAAGTCAGAAGCCATTTTAGCAAGTAATTTATTATTACCAACACCAACATTGACCGTAAATCCAAATTTTCTATAAATCTCATCTTTAATTTTATAAGCTACTTTTACTGGATCACCAAACAGCTTAACACTACCAGTGTAATCAAGAAAACACTCATCGATAGAATACCTTTCAACAATATTAGTATAATTACATAAATATTTATACATCATATCTGAAAACTTTTTATATACATCATATCTAGGAGGATAAATTTCTAAATAAGGACACTTTTTTCTAGCTAAATAAATTGCTTCAGCAGTCTTAACACCTTTCTTTTTACACAAATTACTCTTTGCTAAAACAATACCTCTTCTTTGTGTTTCATCTCCAGCAATAATAGCATACCTATTTCTAATATCTTTTTCATAACCATTCTTTAATAGCCACACCGCAGACCAGCTAAGAAAAGCGTTATTAACATCAACATGTAAAATTATTCTTTCCATTTTACACCTCGATATAATAATCTGTCCTATATAGTTTATCTTTTACTTTAACATAAACTGTATATTTACCATTAAGCCCCGTATCATTAATATAAAAAGTATCAGATACTTCATAGACTCTCTTATCTAAAAACTTATCAAGAATAACATAAACTTTATCCTTATTATTATTCTTAATCATTATTCTATCTACTTCTTTCTCAAAAGAAATACCTACATCATTACTTTTATCATAGTTAATTAAAGATATCTTCTTTTTACTTTCAGTAGTCTCATCTAACTTACCATATCTAACCGAAGGCGCAATACTATAATTAGAAGTATTATTATAAAAACATATTACTTTTTCTTTATATTCAAAAGTAGTATCTTCTAATTTATTATTATCCACCACCTTATAGAAGTCATTATCTTTTCTTAAAATAATATTACCATCTACATTATCAATATAATCATAATCATCTTTCTTAAAATACTTCTTTATAGTATTACCAGTCTGTAAATCAATTGAAATAACATCATTAGAAAGTACACTAACTATTCCTCCATAAACAGTATTAACTCCATAATAATTATTAACTATATATTCATTATAAACTTTACCTAATAGGTTCATTTGATATAAAGATATTACATTACCATTCTCATTATATCTATCGCTACCAATAACAATTGAAGACTCATTGGTCATACTTATATTACCATAATAATTACTATTTAAATACCATCTTACTTCACCATTACTATCAATAGCATAAGGGTAATTACTATTATAAAATATAAAATTATCATAAGTCATATTATCTACATAAGTAAAGTCTTCAGGTAAACTACTAGTCTTAATATTAATAGTTTTACTTTTATCTTCACTTGATAATATAACTGTATTATCATAATCAGCATATAATCCATATATTGGTATTAAATGATACTTATTTTTACTAAATGTATAATTTATATCACTATTACCATCTTTACTTAATATTTTAATAGATACTTCACTATAGTTATCTGTTTCAAACATTACTAGTGCTGTTAAAGGACTATTACCATAGGGATTAACTACTATATTAGGATTATCTATACTATAACCATAAGGTTTAAAATATACTTCTTTATTGCTTTGCACTAATAGAATATCTTTATCTTCACTTACTTTAATATTACCTGTAACTATGATACTACCTACTATTGTAATAATTATAATAAATATTAAAAATATACCTATAAATATATAACTTTTTTTCATACTATCACAATATATATTATACTAAAAAAGTATATAAAAATAAAGGTATTTATTAGTTTTTCATCTCACACTTTGTTGTTCGATGCTTTATGAAGCCATTAAGTCTTCATAAAGAATTTTAGAGCTTATAATCTCTAAAATTAATATTTTTTAATTATTTAGCCATATTAATAATATAATAAATAAAGGAGTATAAATATATGAATTTAAAGAAAATAAAAATACTTGGAGTAGTTATTATAACTATATTATCTTTTATATCACATTTTGCTTATGATATTTTTCCTAATATTATCTTTTCTTTTATATTTCCAGTAAATGAAAGCATCTGGGAACACATGAAAATATTATTTACTTCAACACTAATATATAGTTTGATAGAATATATTCTTTTAAAGAAATATAATATTACATATAATAATTTACCATTTAATACATATTTCATTCCACTAATGCAAATACCATTATATTTAGTAATATATATACCTCTATATAAGTTATTAGGAGAATCTATGTTTATATCAATAACCCTCATGATAATAGTATATATTATAGGTCAAATAGTAAGTTATAATATATTAAAAGAAAAAGAACTAAAAGTATTAAATACACTTTCAGTTCCTATAATAATTATAATATATCTAGGTTTTATTTATTTAACTTATAATCCACCACATAAGTTTATCTTTTATGATACATTAAATGAAAAATATGGTATTGATGAATATAAGAAAATAACAAAATATAGATAATTTATCAACAGTATTTGTGGATAAGCAAAAAAGAAAGCACTATATTTTCAAGTATTTTCTTAATCTATCTTTCTACTATTAACCAAAGTTTTTTTCATAATCTAAAGTTATTTCAATCATTGTTTTACTATCAGACTTTAAATATGCAGAAATCTTATCAATTTTACATGACTTAATTTTTACATTTTTCCAATCAACTTCAGCATTCATCTTTAAAGTACCATCAGAATATCTGACATCTCCAGTTTGGCTATTAATTGTTTCAACCATTCTAAGTTCTGTATCACTATTATAATAACTTATTGCTCCCGAAGGGCCAAAAATAAAATATTTCTCATTTTCACTACCAACACAATAACCAGAAAGCATTACAGGAAAATATACATTTTCGTCATAAGATATTTTTAAATTACCAGATATCGTCAAATGGTTGTTTGGAGTATCCTCATTAATAGTAATATCATTTATTGTTAAGTTTTCTATTTTTATTTTATAGTTTTTATCTTCAGCAACATCATTACTATGTACTATTTTATCATAAACAATATAGCCACCAAACAATAACGATATTATAATAAAAAAAACTACCGCAAAAATTAAACCAACATTCTTTTTTTCTTTCACAATTATCCTCCTATCTATAAAAATAATATCATATTCAAATAAATTTATCAATAAAAAAGAGACTAAAATGAAAATATTTAAATTGTTAGATGTTGAACAATTAGAGTAATTAAAAAAACATACAAGTTTAAAAACTCATGTGTTTATTCTAGACTAAAATATTTTAGTAAAAACCATTAACAAAATCAAAATCTTTTTCATGATCTAAAATGTAAGAAACCCTATCTTTTTAACACTTTACTTACTGGTTTATGATTAACCTCTTCAGCAAAGGTATCGGTTTCAATTTTATTACTCGCATCACATTTAGTTTTAATTTTTTTTAATACTTGAATCAATTCATCTCTTTTCTTACTTAATGGAGTAACTTTTTTATTAATATTTAATTTTCCTTCATAAAAGTTTGTGTTATTGCAAGCAATCACAGGAGAATCAACAACTAAATTAGAAATTTCATCACTTGTAATAATAGCGCTACCTTTGGCAGTAATATTACTATTAACAGCAGTAATTTTTTCAGCAGCAATAGAAACATCTTCACAACAAACATTAGTATTTTCAAATAAAATACTATTTGACGAAAAATAAAGATTTTTTAATCTATAATAAGAAATGCCTTCAACATTTATATCATTTAAAGTTAATTGATTAGTCGCAGAAATATAAAATTTATCATACGCAAAATCTATCATTGAAGAACTTAAAAATAAATTACTAGCATTAATATTACAAGATAAAGCCCCCTGAAAAACACAATTTTCAATTTTGCAATCACCTTCAATATCTATACCGCCATAATATTCAAATTTACAATTAATAAATTCAGCATTGACATCACTAGCATATCCATTAATAGAGCAAGAACATTTTAATCCATCAAAAACATAACGAAGTGGTTTATTAATATTAAATTTTCTAGCAACATCAATATTTTTAATACTGTTGCAGCTATATAAAAATATGATTCCATCTTTCAATGAACTCTGCTTTACATAACAAATTATCTCATCATCAGTTTCAACAACTTTTCCAACATTATTAGTAATTAACTTAAGAGCCTTTTTTCTTTTGTAATTATTTAATATATTCATAATAAAAATCACTCCTTAATACGCTTCATATTATAAACGATTTGATTTTTTTTGTCAACAGTACCTGTGGGCAAAAAAAGAAAATACTATATTTTCAAGTATTTTCTTACTGCTTGATAACTACCTATCATACCAACAACAATACCAATAGCTACAAGTACACCAGATACTTGATATATAAATGGCATTGGGTTAACTAGTTCGGCAAGGCCAGAGCCAAATAATTTACCACCAAAGTAATCATATAAAGAAGTATAACCAAATATTGTAATAAGTATTGGCATTATAGAACCAATAAGTCCTATAAATAATCCTTCAATAATAAATGGTATCTTAATAGATATATTTGAAGCTCCTACTAGTCTCATTATTTCAATTTCTCTTTTTCTAGAGTATATAGCAAGTTTGATAGTATTAGCAATTAAGAATGCTGTAACTAGAACTAGTGATAAAACTGCTACTATACATATTTTCTTTACCACATTAAATACTTCAATTAATTGGTGTACAATATCTTCTCCATAATTAATATTATTTATCTTATCTTTAGAAAAAGATAAGTTTTTTACTTCTTTTACTGTATCATCTATTTGAACGATATCTTTTACTTTAAACATATAACTATCAAGTAAAGGATTTGTTTCATCAGTCCATCTATCAACAGTAGTGGCAAATATTTCATTACCATTTTTTAATTCATTAGCAGACTCTTCTTTAGTCTTAAGTTCAATACTACTATTTTCAATATTTTCAATACTCTCAAGTTCTTTTTTTATTTTAGTTAAATCTTCTTTTGTAGTTTCTTTCTTCAAAAACATAACTACAGTTACATCTTTTCTAATTGAATCAGAAAAATGCTCAACATTATAAGATAAAATTAATGATACTGCCACTACTATTAAAGTAATAGTTATACATGAAATTGATGCAAGTGATAAAGAAAAGTTTCTAAATACTCCATGAATAGCATCTCTAAAATATCTTCTTATACTTCTAAAACCTTTCATTGCAGTAGCTTCCTTTCTCTATATCTTTAGCAAGTCTTCCTCTATCAAGTACTATAACTCTTTTCTTCATTTTATCAACAATATCTCTATCATGAGTAGCCATTATGATTGTAGTCCCCATTGCATTAATTTCATCAAGTACCTTCATAATTTCCATTGAAGTATCAGGATCTAAGTTACCTGTAGGTTCATCACATATAAGAAGTTTAGGTTTATTAACAATAGCTCTTGCTATAACTACTCTTTGTTGCTCACCGCCAGATAACTGGTCTGGAAACTGTCTTACTTTATTTTTTAACCCTACCAAGTCAAGAACATCCATTACCCTTTTATGTATTTCTTTTTTGTCATAACCAAGTACTTCCATAGCAAAAGCTACATTTTCATATACTGTAAGCTTAGGTAATAGTTTAAAATCTTGAAAGACTACTCCTAACTTTCTTCTTAGAGCATATACTTTTCTATTTCTAAGTTTTGCTACATTAATACCACCTATTATTATAGAACCTTTATCAGGTTTTTCTTCCCTATATAACATTTTTATCAAAGTAGACTTACCACTACCTGAAGCACCTATTACAAATACAAATTCGCCTTTTTTAATACTAAGATTAAAATCATATAGTGCTACAGTACCAGTTTTATAAGTCTTTTGAACATCACTAATTCTAATTAACTCCACTTTTACTACCTCCATATCTGTATAATTAATTATACCATTATTTCAATATTTTTTAAATATCTATCTATTATTTTACATAATTTTCCTACTTAGATACTGTATAACTGTCAGTAACTAAGAAGAAAGCCCTTTCATCTATTGTTTTAATAACTTCTTTCATTTTTACATATTCAACAGTAGGTATTACACAAAGAAGCATAGTCTTTTTTCTATCGCTATAACCACCTCTAGCCTTAACAACAGTAACAGTATGATCTAACTTATTAATAATATATTCTTTAACTTCTGAAGGTCTTCTAGTAATAATATAAAAAGCCTTATTACTAGAAATACCAAGCATTATTTTATCGCCAAAATAACTAGTCATATATAATCCAATAATAGCATATATACATTTATCTATGCCGAAAGTAAATATACTAAGTATTATGATTATACTATTACATATCAAACTAGCTTTACCAATAGATATTTTAAATCTTTTATTAATAATATCATATAGTACATAAAAGCCACCGAGACTATAATTACTTCTTTTAACTAGTCCAAAACCAATGCCTGCAAGTACTCCGCCAATAACTATAAGTAGAAATAAAGAAACCCCTTCAAAATTAACAACCCTATTTATTAAAGTAGCGCTCTTTAAAAATACTGGGAATAATAATGTACCGAGTATATGTTTTGATCCATAATTAATACCAAATACTAAAAAGGATAAAACAAGTAACATTGATGATAAACATAATACCAATAATGATAAATCTATATTTAAATATTTGTTTAATATAATTGCAAGTCCTGTACTACCAGTAGTAACTACTTCATTAGGAGAATAAAATACACTGACAGAAATAGCACTAAGTGCCATACCTATTATAAAAAGAAAGAAATTATAATAAGTATTTTTATTTTTAATGATTTTCTCTAGTTTTTTAGTATCAAACTTTTTCTTTTTATTCAATTTCATGATAAATCACCATTATCACTTACTTCGTAGGAGTCACAAACTAAGAAAAATATATTATTATCTATCTCTTTTAAACCTTCCTTTACTATAAAATAACTTCTCGTAGGAACAACCGCTAGTAAAAGAGTTTCATCTTCACTAGAATAGCCACCTTCAGCATCTATAACTGTTGTTCCAACATCAGGAAGCGATATAAGAAAATCTCTTACCATATCATCTTTTTCTTTATTAACAACTATATAAAATGCTTTACTCTTAGATATACCAAGTAATATCTTATCAGTAAATACTGATATTAAATATGATACTAATATAGCATAAAGTACTATATCCCATCCAAACACAAGTTTACCGAGTAATATAATGCATCCGTTAACTATGAGACTAGCAGTTCCCATAGACGTTTTTAAATACTTATGAATAATACCTACGATAACATCAGTACCACCAGTAGAGAAATTACTCTTATATATTAATCCGTAGCCGATACCTGCAAGTACACCACCTACTACAGCAATAACAATCATTTCAGTATTTCCTAAATCTATATATTTAGTAATATAACTAGTAAGTTGTACCAATATAGGATATATTAAAGCTCCAACTAATTGGTTCTTCGTATTTTCAAATCCTAATGTAAAGTAAGCAAGTATCATTAATAAAATGTTACACCCTAAAATAAATATTGAAGGATTAACACCAAACTTACTTAGTACTATTGATATACCGCTTACTCCAAAGCAGGCTAAATTATATCTTAAAAAGAACAAATTAAAAGAAAACGCTACAATTAAAGTACCAAGTACAAGCATACAATATCTCCTACCGATATTTTTCTTGTTAACCTTAGTTATAATACTATCTACCTTTTTCTTTCTAAAATAATCAAATATTCCCATATAAGTCACCCTTTATTCTTTTATTCCAAATTCTAACATTTCCTCAATTTCACCGTCTAATATACCACTTACATTACTACTTTCATATCCACTATTGTTATCTTTAACTAAAGTATAAGGACATAATACATAACTTCTCTTAGCACTTCCCCAGCCATTAGATAGCTGCTCCCCTTTAATACCATTAATCTTTTCATCTTGCTTTTCTTTTTCCAGTAATAATAATTTACCCTTAAGTACTTCAAGTGCTTTTTCTTTATTTCTAATTTGACTTCTTTCATTTTGACAAGTGACAACAATACCTGTAGGAATATGTGTAATTCTAACTGCACTATCAGTAGTGTTTACGCCCTGTCCTCCAGGACCACTACTACGATAAATATCCACTCTAATATCATTATCATTAATTTCTACATCAATATTATCATCTATCTCAGGCATTACATCAACCGCAGCAAAAGAAGTATGTCTTCTCTTATTTGCATCAAATGGACTAATTCTAACTAATCTATGTACTCCTTTTTCATGTTTTAAATAGCCATAAGCTAAAGGTCCATTAACTTGGAATAATACCGACTTAATTCCAGCTTCTTCGCCTTCTTGCTTATCAAGTTCAGTAATAGTATAGCCATTACCACTAGCGTATCTAGTATACATTCTATATAACATTAATGCCCAGTCACATGATTCAGTACCACCTGCACCAGCATGTATTTCCATAATAGCATTAGAATTATCGTATTCGCCGCTTAAATAAGTATCTAAAGTAGCCTTGTCTATTAATTTATTAATATCATGATATTCATCTTCAATAAGCAATAACATTTCAGTATCACTATCTTTTACATCATTAAGCATATCAATATTACTATTAATCTTACTCTCTAAGTTATTAATATTATCTATAATATTTTTATCGTGCTTAAGTTCACTAACTAACTTTTCAGAAGAAGCCCTATCATCCCAAAATGAACTATCAAGCATTAAATTATTAATTTCTTCTACTCTTTTAATTTTACTATCTAAGTCAAAGAGACCTCCTAAGATCAATAATTTTATTTTCTAATATTTTATACTCTTTTTTTAATTCATAAAGTTCCATATAATCACCTATTATTAGTATACATTAATTTTACACAAAAAGAAATATCTAACACAAAAATATTGACACAATTTTTTCTTAATGATAATATTAACTTAGAATATAAGGAGGATATATGACTAAGAAAAATTATATTGTATTAGGAGTAACTGCAGTCATTCTACTAGGAGTAATAATAGTTATTTTAATTAATAAACAAAGTGGTAACTGGACTAAAGATATATTGAATACTAACTATGATGTATACTATGTAGATTGTGAAAATACCGAAAATAAACTAAATAAAGAAGTATTAAACAAAATAGATACATACTGGAAAGAATTATCTAATAATGGTCCATGGACAGGTAGTAATGATAAATGCTATGATACTTTTACTATAAGATATGATAATAATAATGTAGTACAAAAAATAGACTTGCAAATAGTAGATAATGATAGCATAGTATTAAAAGCAAGTAATGGTAATACATACTATAATCATGCTAATAATTTAGTTACTTATTTAAGAAGTATCAAATGAAAATTTGTGAATATCATCGTACTGATTTTATAGTATGGTTACATTCATTTTTTATATAAATTTTCAAAATAATAAACAAAGTTAATAAAGTTATAACATAGAATTTATTTTAGATAAAAACCATTATTATAAAAAGAGAGACAACCAAATTGTCTCTCTTTTATATCATACTTTTATACATATCAAGTATATTTTTAAATTCATCAAGAGCTGTATCTACAACACTACTATTAGTCAAATCAACACCAGCCACTTTTAAAGATTCAATTGGAGATAATCTAGAACCACACTTTAGAAAATCAATATAATTTTCCACAGCGTTTTCCTTCTTATCTAGTATACCCTTCACAATAGCGGTCGCAGCACTTAAACCCGTAGCATACTTGTATACATAGAAGTCGTAATAGAAGTGTGGTATTCTCTCCCATTCATATCTTATTTCATCATCAACTACCACACCATCACCAAAGTAAAATTTATTTAAATCATAATACATATTAGATAATTTATCCGCAGTAAGAGCGCCATCATTATCAATAATACTAGATATATCTCTTTCAAATTCAGCGAACATAGTCTGTCTATATATAGTAGCCCTATATAATTCCATTAAATTATTTAAAATATATTTTTTTTCTTCTACATCGCTACTATGTTCAAGTAAATAATGACTAAGTAATAATTCATTAACAGTAGAAGCAACTTCAGCGACAAATATTCTATATTCACTATTTTGATAATCATTATAATTTCTAGAATAATAACTATGCATAGAGTGGCCCATTTCATGAATTAAAGTAGACATATCATTATATTTATCTTGATAGTTTAGTAAAATATATGGATAAGTATCATAACTACCACCAGAATATCCACCAGTCCTTTTGTTTTTAGTAGGATATACATCAATCCACCTATTATCAAGAGCTTCTTTTACCTTAGTTATGTATTCATCTCCAAAAACTTCCAATACCTTAAGTATAACTTCTTTTGCTTCTTCATAACTATACTTCTTATCAAGAATATTACCAATAGGTACATACACATCATATAAATGAATATCATCTAAATTAAGAATATCTTTCTTTAATTTATAATAATCATAAATATAATTAATATGTTTATGAACACTATCTATTAAATTATTATATACTTTAATATCAACATCATCAGCAAATAAACTCATTTCAATAGCGCTATTATATTTATTAATCTTAGCTAATGTAGATAGTTCTTTCATATTTGAAGATATTAAAGAAGCAAAAGTATTAGTATATTTTTTATATTCTTTATATAAAGTATTAAAAGTATCTTTTCTTACCCTTCTATCTTTACTTTCAATATATAAACTATAATTACTATTATTAAGTTCTACTTTCTTACCATTCTCATCTTCAATACTATCAAAAGACATATCACAATCTTTAAATAGTTCATATGTGTCATAAGAATTTCCTATCATCTTACTAATACTTGATAAAAGTTTTTCTTCTGCATCAGAAAGAATATGTTCTTTATATCTATATATTTCCCTAATAGAAATTTCATAATTTTTAATTAAAGGATTCTCTTTAATATATTTTTCTATAACACTATAATCATTCTTTAAAATACTAGGTACTATGAAATAACTATTCTCACTATACTTACTTCTTAAATTAGATATTTTCTCACATAATTCTTGTTTATTATTATTTGAAGTATCTAAATCAAAAGATAAATTAACATAACAATATAACTTATCAATCAATCTTTCTATTTCAAATGATAGTTTAATAGAATCATAAAAATTATCACTATTATCCATCATAGTATTTTCATATTTCTTTAAAGAATTAATTTTATCTATTACTAAGTCATAGTCTTTATCAAATTCTGTAGTATTACTATAAATAACATCTAAATTCCAAGTATACTTCTTATCAATATCTTTTCTATCTTTCATATTTACCCTTTCTATACATTAAATCTAAAATGACAAATATCTCCATCCTGCATTACATATTCTTTTCCTTCAATTCTTGCTCTACCAGCTTCTCTAACTTTTAGTTCACTACCAGCAGCCACTAAATCATCATAAGACATAACCTCAGCCTTAATAAAACCTCTTTCAAAATCAGAATGAATAATACCAGCACATTCAGGAGCCTTCATACCTTTTTTAAATGTCCAAGCCCTAACTTCATCAGATCCAACTGTAAAGAATGTAGCAAGTCCAAGTAATTTATAAGTTTTATCAATTAACTTATCAAGACCACTTGAAGTAATACCAAGTTCATTTAAGAATAGCATTTTTTCATCATCATCAAGTTCAGCGAGTTCACTTTCTATCTTCGCAGAAATAATAACTACTTCACTACCATCATTTTTAGCATACTCACATACTCTATTTGTATACTCATTACCATTAACAATATCTTCTTCACTAACATTAAGAGCATATATAATAGGCTTTAAAGTAATTAAATTAAATGAACTAATAATTTTCTTTTCTTCATCATCTAAGCCAAGTTTTCTAACGGGAATATTCTTTTCTAATGCGTCTTTTATTTTTTCTAATAATTCTATTTCTTTAACATCATCCTTGTTTTTAGTAGTCATAGCCTTTTTACCAATTTTACCAATTCTTGTAGTAATAATTTCTAAATCCGAAAGAACTAATTCTACATTAATAACTTCAATATCTCTTATTGGATCGACACTACCGTCAACATGAATAATATTTTCATCATCAAAACACCTAACAACCTCAACAATAGCATCTACTTGTCTTATATGTGATAGAAACTTATTACCAAGTCCTTCACCAGTACTAGCACCCTTTACTAGTCCTGCAATATCTGTAAATTCATAAGTAGTAGGAATAGTTCTCTCAGGAACATACATATTTTCTAATACTTCTACTCTCTTATCAGGAACAGTAACTACGCCAACATTAGGATCAATTGTAGCAAATGGATAATTTGCAGCTAGTATATTCTTTTTAGTTATAGCATTAAATAATGTACTCTTTCCAACATTAGGAAGGCCAACAATACCAGCAGTTAAACTCATTTATATCACTTCTTTCTTACCTAAATATTATAACAAAAATTAACTATAAAATAAACATTTTTATACAAGTAATTATAAATATTTTTTACTTATTTCACTTTAAGTCAAAATCTCAAAGTGTTTATCTGATCCAAAGTATTGTCTCAAATAAATATATCAGCCATATATATTAAATATAAACTGGGAGTATAAAATTTAAAAAAGTCATACCAAAGTATAACTTTTAATTTATAGCATAACATTAGAGCCAAATCCTATAGGAATACCAATAATATAAAACGCCAACATTATAACAAAATATAATATTACAAAAGCAATAGTATAAGGTACCATTAATGACATAGCATCAGTAATAGTAATAACATCATTCTTTCTCTTATTATAAATGTGTAAGAAACCAATTAGTATAACAAAGTAACTATATACTGGGGTAATGCCTTTAATACAAGAATCACCAGCTCTAAAGACAACCTCAGCAAATTCAGGAGTCATAGAACTTTGCATAAACATTGGAACAATTACTGGGGACAGCATAGCCCATTTAGTCGAAGCCATAGGAACAAAGAATGTTGATAAGGCCACTATTAAGAATGTAATAACTACAAGAGCAAGTCCAGATAACTGCATACCATTAAGTAATTCAGATAAAGATGCAACAACAAATAAACCTATATTAGTTTCTTTAAATATCATACAAAATTGTGAAGCAAAAAATATAAGTACTAATAAAGAAGCAACATCTTTTAAATAATAACTCATTCCTTCTACTAGATCTCTATTATTATTAATTGTCTTAACTCTCATACCATATATTAATGAACTAAATATAAGTAAGAATGAGAATATAGTAACAGAGCCTTGATAAAAGTACGAACCTTCGCCAAAGAGCATATCAACATATTTACTTTGACTAAGATCTAGGAATAGCCCCGAGAAAGGAAGACCCTTAATAATACAATACACAAGAAGAATGCCAATAATTAAGGTAGCAAGTAATGATATAGCAATACCTTTTCTTTCTTTTTTAGAAACCTCACCTAGTTGTGATGGTTCTTCTTCATCAAAAGAATACTTACCAAGCTTTGGTATGATAAATCTTTCTGTAACTACCATACCAACATAAGCCACAAGTATTGTACTAACTATAGTAAAAATAATATTGCCATACAAATTAACATTATAAGATGAATCAAGTATAAGTGCAGCCTTATTTGAATAAGTAGTTAACATACTATCTAATCTATTAACAACAACATTACTACCATATCCAAAGGTAATACCTGTAAAAGCAGCACAAATACCCGCAGATGGATGTCTTCCTAAATTCATAAATAATATTGCCGCTAAAGGAATTAATATTACATACCCAACTTCATAAAACATCGAAAAGATAACCCCAAGAAGTACAACTAAGAAAGTAAGTACTTTTCTTGGTAACTTTTCACCAATTACCTTAAATAAAGAATTAAGAAAACCACTCTTATATCCTACACCAACTCCAAGTAAACCAATAATTAAATTACCAAGAGGAGCAAAACTAATAAAATTGTTTAACATATTACTAATCAAATATTGAAGCCCCGTTCTATTAAATAGATTATGAATATTAACAGTTTGTGTTGTTAAATCCCCAGTAACCTCATTAACTACATAATAACTAGACTCTAAATTGAATATACTACCCAAACTACTAAGTATCATAACAGCTAAAGTAAGAATTAAAAATACTAAAGCTGGGTGTAGTCTAACTTTCTTCTTTTTCATTTTTAACCACCTTTTTTATTTTTTTATTAAAATCCACTCTAGGAAGCATTATTACTCTACTACAATTAGTACATTTTATTTTAATATCTGCACCTAATCTAATTATTTCAAACTCACTAGAACCACATGGATGTACCTTTTTCATGATAACTTTATCACCTAAATTATAATTCATTACAATTCACCTAGTTCCATTATATCATTTATTTTATACTAAGTAAATTATTTTTATTTTAATTTTATTAAATATAATAAGTAAAAAAGCATTATACTTAACACTTAAAATAAAGACATAAAATATTATAAGTGAACTATTGTAAAAAAATATTAGTTTTGATATAATTAAATGGTAAAAGAGGGATGATGAAGTGAGTAAAGAAAGAAGTAAAAGAAAAATAAGTGTACAAAAAATATTTAATCTAGTAAGTCTAATGTTCTTACTAGCATGTGTTATTTTTTATGGAGGAAGATTTATTAAATTATACATAGAAAATAACAAAGTAGAAGAAACAAATTCTATGGCTAAAAACATTAAAGAAAGCAATAAAGATAATAAAAATTTTAAAATAGTTAATGGTGAATACTATTTTAGCGGCACTAACATAAATAATTACGTCTCATATTCAAATTTATTATGGAGAATAATAAAGATAAATAATGATAATACAATTACTATGATATCAGATAGTAGTATAACATCACTAGCTAAAGGAGAAAGTAAAGAATATAATTCTTCATACATAAGTAAATGGTTAAATAAAAAAGATAGCGAAGAATATACTGGCATACTAGAAAATAATTTAAATAATATGAACAAATATTTAACATTTACCAAAACTTGTAAAGATGTAATCGAAGATACTAAAAACATATCATGTAAAGATTTAACTGAAGATACTTACATAACAATACCATCACTAAATGATTATGTAAACACTGGTGGTAATGATAGCTTTATGAATAATGAAGAATACTTTTATTTAATAAACAATAATAAAGAAAATAAATCTTGGTATATAGATAATGAAGGAAAACTTGGTAAAAGTAATGGTGCTGATGTAATAGGAGTTAAGCCAGTAATAACAATTAAAGCAACAATAGAAGCAACTGGTGGGGATGGTACAAAAGATAATCCATACACATTTGAAGGAGAAAATAGTTTATTCGGAAGTTATGTAAAACTTGGTAATGATATCTGGAGAATATATGAAATTAATGATAAAGAAGTAAAATTATCACTAAATAATTATTTGATAATAAATAATGACGAACAAAAATACAATTATTCATCTAATGGATATCAATATAATGACACAAAAAATAAAACATTGGCTTACTATTTAAACAATACATATCTAAATAAATTAAGCTATAAAGATTTAATTAAAGAGACAAAATTTGCTAATGGCTTATATAGCAATACTACAAGCTTTGATTATACTAAAGTACTTAAAGAGACAATAGATACTAAAATGTCACTACTTTCACTAGGAGACCCAATCTTAAATAATAAACTAACAAATTACTTTATGTCTACTGGAATAGATAAAAATAGCAATAATATGTATGTATTTCAAAATGATTTCAAGTTATATACAAAATCATCTTCAACAAGTTTAAAAATAGTACCAGTAATATCTATAGATAAAGATAAACTTACCAAAGGTACAGGAACTATAGATAGTCCTTTGGAGGTAGAATAATGAGAGAAAGAAAGAAAGTAAAAATATATAAAACAACCATTTTATTTATAATTCTAGATTTAATTGCAGCTTGGTGTTTCTTTATGATGTATGGTCCTTGGGATAAAGTAAGAAATATGTATGTAAATACTGCGATGAAAACTATGCATCATCAATATTTTGCTAATATTTTCTATAATCAAAAAACAATAGATAAAATAATGGCTAGTAACTACTTCATATCATTTGAAGAAGATGCCGATACAGATGCAATAGTAATAGATACTAAAGAAAAATCAAAATATAAAGATAAATATGAGGAAGAATTATATACAAGAGAAAATCCTGATGATGACTACAAAGTAATTGATTTAAAAGTAGGAAATTCAAATGGATATCTAGTAGCCATCTATAAACCTGAAAAAGTAAGACTAATTTCCACAAAAGAATTTAATGTCGGTGGTAAAGGAGAAAGAATAACCACAATGTGTGAAAGATATGGTGGTTCAGTATGTATTAATGGTGGAGGCTTCCAAGACTCTGGATATGGTTCAGATATACCAATTGGAGTGGTTATTCAAGATGGAGAAATAACTTGGGGAGCAGATACTGTTGATACTGCTAGAGACAACATAATAGGACTTACTAAAGATGGAAAATTAAAACTGATGACCAATGCTACTGCCAACGAAGCATTAAAAGAAAATATAAATGATGCTATGGTATTTGGACCATTCCTGATAGTTAATGGAAAACCACTTGAAATAGTTGGAGATCCATGGGGTTATGCTCCAAGAGTAGCTATAGGACAAACGAAATCAGGTATAATATTATTTCTAGTAGTTGACGGGGAAAACTACATCAATGGTGCCAGTCTTCAAGATATGGTAGACATTCTAACTAGATATGGTGCATACAATGCTGCTAACTTAGACGGTGGTCAATCATCATCATTATCAATAAATGGCAAACTATATAATAATCCCCCAGCAGCAGCTAAAAGACAAGGTGGAAGATATGTAGTAACTGGATGGGGATTAATAAAATAATAACAAAATATCACTAGGATTTAGTGATATTTTTTTCATATTCATTTAACTTATCAATATAAACATCCTTAATATTATTAATAATAGCTTCCAATATAACATTTTCTATTTCTCTAGAAATAATTTTATCAAGACGCCTTGCCCCAAACTCATAAAAATCACTTTCTTTAATAATTTTATCAATTACATCATCGGCATAAGTAATATTAATATCAGAATGTTTTTTATTAATTATTTCGAGCTTATTAGAAATAATCTTTCTTACATCATTATCACTTAGTCTATCAAAAGTCATAATACCATCAATTCTATTAATAAAGGATGTAGAAAATCTATTTTTTAAACAATTAATATTATCATTATTTTTATTGAAACCAATATTGTTTTTTTCAAATCCAACATTAGAAGTCATAATAATAACCATATTATTAAATCTAATAGTAACACCTTTAGAATTTTTTATTTTTCCCTCTTCTAATATCTGATAAAATAAATTAATAACCGAAGGATGTGCCTTATCTATTTCATCAAGTAATAATACTGAATTAGGTTTATTTCTAATTTCTTCCAAAACATTTTTATTATCATCATATCCAATATATCCAGGAGAAGAACCAAGTATTTTATTAACCGATGTGCTATCACTATATTCACTCATATCAAGTCTAATAAAATTAGTCTCTCCTACTAGAAGTTTAGCATACTCTTTAGCCAAACATGTCTTACCAACTCCAGATGGACCTACAAATAACATAGAATAACATCTATTATCACCATATTTAATTCTTTTAGTAATATTCATAAGACTATCAATGACATTATCATGACCAATAATAATACTCTTTAATTTTCTTTCCATTTCATAAATACTATCTATATTATTACTAAGTATATCTTCAGTAGGTATTTTTACTCTATTACTAATAACCGAAGCAATATCAAAAGTAGTAACCTCATTTTTCTTAGCACTACAAGATAATTCTAACTCATTAAGTTCTGACATTAACTTAGCCTCTTTCTTTCTAATATCAAAAGCCTTATCAATATCATTATCAATAATAAAACTATTCTTTTCTTTACCTAGTCTATTAATTTCCTTCTTAATATTTTTTAATCTATCATTGCCAGTTTCTTTGATACTAACCCTAGCACAAACCTCATCTAATACATCTATTTCTTTATCAGGTCTATTTCTATCAAATAGATATTTTTCTGAAATATCAACTAAACTATTAAGTATATCATCACTAATAATGACATTATGATACTTTTCATATATATTTCTTATATTAAATAAAATATTTTTAGTTTCATTAATACTAGGTTCTTCAACAAATACCTTTTGAAATCTTCTTTCCAAAGCAGAATCTTTTTCAATAAACTTCTTATATTCTTCAGTAGTAGTAGCTCCTATACATCTAATTTTACCCCTAGCTAAAGAAGGTTTTAATATATTTGAAGCATCTATTGCTCCTTCAGCACCACCTGCACCAACCAAAGTATGAATTTCATCTATAAATAAAATAATTTCTGTATTATCTTCGATTTCTTTAAGTACTTTTTTCATTCTTTCTTCAAATTCACCACGATACTTAGTACCAGCAACCATTGTAGCCATATCTAAAGAAATAACTCTCTTACCTATTAATCCAGATGGAACGCCTTCATTAGCAATTAATCTAGATAACTCTTCCACGATAGCGGTCTTACCTACACCAGCTTCACCAATTAAAATAGGGTTGTTTTTAGTTCTTCTACAAAGTATTTCCATTACCCTTCTAACTTCTTTTTCTCTTCCAATAACTGGGTCTAATTTACCATTCTTAGCCTCATTGGTAAGATCAACTCCTAAATCATCTATAAGCAGTTTTTTCTTCTTATTCTTCTTACTTTTCTTTATAAGACTAGTAGAGAAATCATCATACATAGACTCAATATCAATATCCATTCCAATTAATATTCTAATAGCAATACCTTCACCTTCTTCTAGCATAGAAAAAAATAAGTGTTCTATAGTTACTTCGCCATCATTATTATCTTTACTATCCATAATAGCGGATTCAATTATCTTTCTAAGTAATGGTGTATATAAAAAGTATTCACTTTTCTTTTTACTAGTACCTACAACTTTAGATAGTTCTTCTTTAAAATTATCATAATAAAGATCATAATTATTTAATCTTTCAGTAATATTACTATTCGTTTTTAAAATAGAAAGAAGTAAATGTTCTGTTCCTATATATGGATGTCCTAAATCCAACATCTCTTTTTTTGCATTCATTAGTACTGTCTGTGCTTCTTCATTAAAGTTTCCAATCATATTATTATTTCTCCTCTCTAACATATTCTATGAATATAATGATATAATTTTCTAAATTTTAATCAAGAAAAATAGACTTTTTTTATTTATTCTTTATGTTCCCTTCAAGCCTTATTTTATAAGTCTTTCAGCGCTATTTTTAGCTTATAATCTAAAAATAGTGTATCAGCCATACCTATCATATATAAGCCAAAAGCATATAAAAAAACACCTAAAATAATTTAGATGTTTTTTGTTATTATAAATAATTATATTAATGATAATACAAGTAATACTAATATTACAAGTAATAATAACATCAATACAAATCTCCATATATATTTTACCCAAGTAGTATATGGAACATCAAAATATTTAAGAGCAAATATTACTAACAAACTAGTAGGCCCTATAATACTAACAATACCATAAACACTTTGGAATAATAAAGCATATACAGAATATAATGATTCATCAGTTACTTGAGCTATCATTGTAGAGTATACACCAGCTACAGTATAATATAAATCAGAATGAAGAAGTGTTCCTAAACCACTGATTAAAGTTCCTGTTAAAACATTTAATCCAAGTTTAGATTCAGAAATCAAACTAATAATATTAGACATGAATCCAAAGTTATAAGCACATACTAGTATAGCAGATGTAAGCATAACTAAGAAAACAGTTGGTATCATCTTTTTAGCACCATTCATAAAATTATCAATAGCTTCATCAAATTTAACTCTATAAATAAACTTAAGAATTAAAGTAAATAAAATTAAAGTGATAATTATAGACATATATGAACCTAGACTAGCCCAATTACCTAACGAATATGCATTAGAAGTAATAACATTAGAAAATACTTCAAAATTTCCAATCTTTATTCCAAGTAGCAATTCATTAAACTTGTCAAAACATTCTATACCAAATAACTTATTCCAAGGTAAATATCCTAAAATAAGAACAACAAGTATTACTGATAGAACAACAACTATAGGCCATGTTCTAATGTTTTTGTAGTCTCCTTTAACTTCAGAAACCAATACTTCATTACTTTCATTTAATTCATATTTAACTTTCTTATCTTGAACATTTTTAATATATCTTAAAATAAAGAATATAAGTAAAGCAACTCCAAGAACAAGAAGAACTAATTTAGCCCATATATTAGAATATAAATCTAATGAAGATAATCCTTCAATAGTAGTGGCACTATACCCATAATAACCATTAGGATCTCTAAATGTTATATAGATACCTCCTATAAAACCTACTAACATTGAAACAACTGTTGAACTAATAGCAACTAACTTATCATGACCCATTGCTAATATAATTGCAGCAACAAATGGTACAAATACAAGAATTGCTCCAACAAGACCAGTAACTGAAGTCAAAACAGCAAATAATATAGTAACTATTATTATAAATAAATTACCATGAGTTTTAACTTTACTAGCAATATTATCAACTAGTTTCTTATAAGCAGGTACTTCTTTTAATACACCATAAAAAGCACCAAGTACTAATAAATAAACAGCAGTATCAAAGAAGTAATAGAATGACTGAGTGAAATTAATTAGAGTATCACCAATTGGAATCATCTTAAATACATTAAGTTTTTCAACAAATTGACCTGCTATTGCAAGACCTCCATTAATTAGCACAAGTGCTCCAAAAACAATCAATATTACTTTAAATAAACTATGTTTTTTCATAATAACCTCCTCTAACATTAATTATAACACAAATGAACTAAAAGTAAATAAAAAAGAGAAAATTTCAAGTGTTTTCCCTTATTTTATAATACTTTAAGTCTATTTTTTATCCTTCATTTGAGGAAATAATACTACATCTCTAATTGAAGGTTGATTAAATATAATCATCATAAGTCTATCTATACCAAAGCCAAGTCCACTTATCGGAGGCATTCCTTGCTCCATTGCAGACAAGAAACTTTCATCTAATTCCATAGTTTCATCATCACCTTGAGCTTTAGCCTTTAATTGTTCTTCAAAAGCCTCTCTTTGAGTGATAGGATTAACTAACTCAGAATATGCTTTACAAAGTTCAGTACCGCAAGCAACAACCTGGAAGACATCAATAATTCTTTTATCCATATCATTTCTTCTTGCAAGAGGTATAAGAACAGCCGGATAATTATATATAATTGTAGGTTCTAGAACATCAGTTCTAATTTTTCTCTTGTATATAAAATCAATAATTTGACTAAGTGATTTTACTTCTTCAAGTTCTTCATAAGTAAATAGACCTGCTTCAACAACCTTATCCTTAAGTATTGAAGGTTCTTCAATATCAAGAAAATCAAATCCTAATACTTTTCTCATTTCTTCTACATAGTTAATTCTTTTCCATTCAGCACCAAAATCAATAACATTGTCTTGATATTCAATCTTAGTACTACCAGTAAGTTCAGTAAGTAAACCTCTAATAAAACTTTGATAAAACTTAATATTATCTTCAAAGTTCCAATAAGAAGCATACCATTCAACTTGCGTAAATTCCTGAAGGTGTTCTGTATCCATACCTTCATTTCTAAAGCATTTTGCCATTTCATATACTCTATTAAATCCACCAGCAACACATTGTTTTAAATATGTTTCAGGAGCTATTCTAAGATTACAATCCATATCTAATGCATTATGATGAGTATAAAATGGTTTAGCACTAGCACCACATACAGCATTTTGTAATATTGGAGTTTCTACTTCCAAGAAACCATTCTCACCTAAAAACTTATGAATATAAGCATATAATTTACTTCTGCCAAGAAAAACTTTTCTAGTTTCTTCATTCATAATTAAATCTACATATCTTTGTCTGTATTTCATTTCCATATCAGTAAGGCCATGAAATTTTTCAGGAAGTGGTCTAAGTGCCTTTCCTAAAAATTCAAAACTATGTACTCTTAAAGTTTTTTCACCAGTTTGTGTAGTAAATATTTCACCCTTTGCGCCAATAAAATCACCAGTATCAACTAATTTCTTAAAGAAAGCATATTTATCTTCACCAACCATATCAATTTTAATTTCAAGTTGCATGTCTCCTTCAATGTCACGAATTCTTACAAAAGATAATTTTCCCATCTTTCTCATAAATACAATTCTACCCGCAATAGCTACATCAGTAGTTCCATCTTCTAATAATCTAGCATCTTTAATTTTATGAGTAACTTCATATCTCTCTGGATATGGATTACAATAATTTCTTATTTCTTCTAATTTATCTCTTCTAACTTGTTCTTGTTCACTAAATTGTCTTTCCATTATTTTTTCACCTCTTCTATTACATTAGTACCAGCAATCATATCATGTAAACCTTTGCCATCTTTCTTATAAGTTACCATAAAGAATGATACTATAATAACAAAGAATTCTACATATCCAACAATTGTATAAATATAAGTAAATGTATTAACACTTAATATATTAACAAATATTATACTAAATAAAGCACTAACTATGTTATATATAAATAAGCTTCTAAGTAACATATTCCATATACTAGGTTTCTCTCCATCTTTATTCACTACTTTAATTTTTAATAGTTTTTTACCTAATGTTTGACCCTTATTTAAAGTTGCAAACACTACAAAATATCCAATATATAAGGTTACAGAAACAATGTTAGTAGTTAAATTACTCTTTTGTAATTCATAATTAATTTTATAAGTTTCATCTTTATATTCATCTATAGTAATTTCACCACTTTGATAATCACTTAATAGTTTACTCATTTTATCTGTTAAATCATTAGTTTTATTACTACTAAATCCCATTGTTATCAAAGAAACAATAAATATAACTATAAAATAGTCTAATATAAATGCTCCCATTCTTTTAAAAAAACTTGCCTTCATAATTTTCATCTCCTAGTAAATATTATACATTATTTTTAAGTTCTTTTAAATAGTTATTAAGAATATTTTTTAGTTCTTCGCTAGTTTTTGTTCTAAATATTTCATTTTTAACGCTTTGTGCTCCAGGAAGACCCTTTAAATACCAAGCAGCATGACTTCTCATTTCAAGTACTGCTACTTTTTCATCTTTAAATTTAAGTAAATAATCTAAGTGATGAAAACACATATTTATTTTATCTTCATAACTAGGTTTTGCGATTATCTTACCAGTATCTAAATATGTAATAATTTCCTTCATTAACCAAGGATTCCCAAGTACCCCTCTACCTATCATAATAGCATCACACCCAGTATAAGCTAACATCCTTTCAGCAGATTCAACACTAGTAATATCTCCATTACCTATTACCGGAATAGATACAGCCTCTTTAACTTTTTTTATTACGTCCAAATCAACACTTCCAGAATAGCCCTGACTCCTAGTTCTTCCATGAATGGTAATAGCACTAGCTCCAGCTTCTTCACATATTTTTGCAACCTCTACAGCATTGATACTATTTGTATCCCAGCCACTTCTGATTTTAACAGTTACTGGAACATTTACTGCTTCTACAACCGCACTAACAATGTCTCTTATTTTATTTGGATTCTTGAGAAGTGCACTTCCAGCCTGTGACTTTACAGCAACTTTAGGTACAGGACATCCCATATTAATATCAATAATATCAGGATGCATAATTTCTTCAACCATTTTAGCAGCCTCTACAAAAGTATCTTTATCACTTCCAAATATCTGCTGCGCTATAGGCCTTTCGCATTCTTCAAAATAAAGCATGTTCTTTGTTTTCTTACTATCATAAATAAGTCCCTTATCGCTAACCATTTCAGCATATACCAAAGGACATCCCATTTCTTTTATAATTTTTCTAAAAGCACTATTGCATACACCAGCCATCGGAGCAAGTACCACATTGCCCTTAATAACAATATTACCAATTTTAAACATAATATCACCACACGTTACATATTTTACCATATAATAAATAAAATTAAAAGAAAAAATTAAGTAATAATTTACTTAATCATATATAAAAAATCATATATAAAACTACATACCAAATAAGATAAACCAAATATAAGAAGAATATAGAAAATTCTAGCTTGTACTATCTTATTTTTTTTAAATATATTAGTAAAGTTAATACTATCTATAGCATAAATAACCAATGGAAGCACTAACAAATATAATAAAAATTTAACCATTATTTTTCTAATTCCTTAATCATATCATTTCTTCTTATATATTTACTTACATTAGTAAAAGGAGTATTAATAAACTTATCAACAATATCTAGCATTAAATCTTCATCTAATTCTTCACTCATCGCTATACAATTAGCATCATTATGTGCTTTACATAAAATAGCTTCACTCTCATTTGAAACTTTAGCACAATATACACCTTTCATTTTATTTAAAGTAATACTCATACCTATACCGGTACCACATATAGCAATTCCTAAATCAACCTCGCCATTTTGAATAGCAGTTCCTAATTTTTTAGCATAAATTGGAAAATCAACACTATCCTCAGTATCAGTTCCATAATCAATAACATCATATTTATATAAACTATCTTTCAAAAATTTTTTTGCTTTATAACCACGATGATCACTAGCAAGACCAATTGTCATATTATCACCATCCTTCAACACAATTATACTAAAAAAATGAATTAAATTAAATATAATTTATTTACTTTGACATATATTTTACACAAAAGAAAAAAGACATTATTGTCTTTCTAGCATATACAAATTATCTAAAAGTATTCCTGTACCCTCAGCTACACAAGTAAGTGGAGATTCCGCAATAAATACAGGCACTTTAAGTTCTTGACTTAGTATTTGAGCAAATCCATCTACTAAAGCACCGCCGCCAGTAAGTACTATACCTTTATCAATAATATCAGCAGATAATTCTGGAGGAGTTTGTTCAAGTATACCTTTAACCGCATGAATAATAGTATAAACACTTTCTCTTAATGCTTCTTCTACTTCATCACTTGTCAAAGTAATTGTATGAGGAAGACCTGTAACTAAATCTCTTCCTCTAACTTCCATTTTTTCATTTCTAGAGCCAGGAAAAACAGTACCAATACTTATTTTAATATCCTCAGCAGTTCGCTCTCCTACCAACAATTTATATTTATTCTTGATATATTTAACAATATCATTATCAAAAGCATTACCAGCAATTCTAATTGAAGCACTATTAACAATACCGCCCAAAGATAAAATAGCAATATCAGTAGTGCCACCACCAATATCAATTACCATATTACCACTAGGTTTAGATATATCCATACCAGCCCCAATAGCGGCTACCTTAGGTTCTTCCTCTAAAAAAACTTTTTTAGCCCCTGTTCTTTCAGCAGCCTCCTTAATAGCATTTTTTTCAACCTGAGTAATATTAGATGGACAACATATTAATATTCTAGGTCTAGAAAAGAAACTTTTACCATTTATTTTTTTTATAAAATAATTAAGCATAACTTCAGTAGTGTCATAGTCGGCGATTACACCATCCTTCATTGGCTTAATTGCTTTTACCTTACCAGGAGTTCTACCAAGCATTTCATGTGCCTCAGATCCTACCGCTAAAGGTCTTTTCGTATCAGCGTCTATTGCAACAACAGATGGCTCATTTAATACAATACCCTGTCCTTTAATATATATAAGTACATTAGCAGTTCCTAAGTCAATTCCAATATCTTTGTTAAACATAAAATCACCATCCTCATCTACATTTTACCACAATTTAACATTTTTTAATAGAGTAGATTCCCTTTTTTTATCTAAAAACTTATCTTTTGTAGCCTGTCCCCCTCTAATATGCTTAATATAAGTATGATATTCCAAAACACTTGACACTTTTTGATATAAAGTACTGTCAAGTAACAACAACTTTTCTCTCATATCCTTATGTACAGTACTCTTAGATACACCAAATATTATAGATACTTCCCTAATAGTTTTATTAGTATCAATAATATAATTAGCTTCTTCTATTACTCTAGAAATAATCTTCTTATTCATATATGCTCCCCTATAAAATTATATTTATAAGATAACATATTATGTAAAAAAAGGCTTATTGCCTATAATTCATCAACAGATTTATTATAATATTCTTCTGGATTAACTATAGAGCCTTTATAATATAATTCAAAATGTAAGTGATTACTTAACTCTTTATTAATATTAGATAAACCACTTTTAGCAAGTATCTGTCCCTGAATAACATTATCTCCCTCTTTTACAGTAACCTCAGACAAGCTTTGATAAACACTAATAAGTTCATTGCTATGTCTAACTTCAATAGAAGTACCAAGAATTTGATTCTCATAAACATTTATTACTGTACCATCAAGAATACTGATTACATCAAATGAACTATCGCTAGTATAATCTACCCCAGAGTTTTGCATATAGGTATCTTCATAAAGAATAATAGATTTTTCCTGATTATCAGCTTCACCTTGATAGTCATAAAAAGTCTTGTAAATAGAAACCTTACTATCCAAATAAGGTCTTACAATTTTAGAACTAGTACTAACTACTGGTATATCCTTATCATATTCTGATACGATCTCACCATCAACATAATTAGTATTTTTCTTATCTTTAAATAGTAAATCATTAGATAGTCTACCTGCAAAATACATACAAAACAAAAATGCAATAACACATACTCCGTAAATCATAGGTACTAAGAGTGGCTTAACTCTTTTCATTTTCATATTCTCACCTCTACTATAATTGTTTCCTAAATTAAAAAATATATACATTAATTTAATAATTTTTTAATTGAAGTACCAACATAGTAATGAGAAAGAATATCTTTATAAGAATAACCCTCAAGTGCCATACCTTCAGCACCATACTGACTCATCCCAACTCCATGACCATAGCCGACAGTATCAATAATAATAGTATCTCCATCTTGTTTCAAAGAAAAATCAGTAGATTTTAAACCAAGTTTATCATATAATTCTCTGCCAGTAAACTCCGTACTATTAATACTAAGATTAAGTATTCTATTAGTACTGCTTCTTTTTAAAACCTTAAAGTTTAATATATTAGATTTTTCTAACCCTAAAGAAGAATAAAAATCACTACTAGAAATTTTTTTAGTACTCCTAAAAGCACTACTAGTGGAACTATCCCACATAGATGTAACACTCTGTAAATACGGTAAATCAATATTAAACACCAATGAAGAATTCTCAGTATATCCATTACTTGTAGAAAAAAACAATGCATCAATAACTTCACCATTATAATCTAAATATTCTAAAGAAGTATCATTAACTGCCTCTCTTAATTTATTAATATTATCAACATACTTATTACCCCAAGCTTCTTTTAAATAATAATTATCTAAATATACCTGATTAAGAACTGAATCAACTACATCATATTCATTATCTTTATTATACTCTATTTTTTTTAATGCATAACTACGCGCAGCCACTGCTTGTGCCTTTAAAGCCTCTTTTTCAAAATAAATGGGCATTTCACCAGCAAGCACACCAACAATATATTCTTCAAATGGCAAATACTCAATTTCACCACTACTTAGTCTTTTTACTCTAATAATAGTATTAGACTCATAATTTAATTTTATTTCTTCTTTTTTATCAATTTTAAAAAAACTTACTATAACAAATGGAATAAATATAATTATAACTGTAAATAATATTATCTTTTTCATATTTTTACCTCTATATAATTATATGATATAAAAATTAAAAAAAATGTCGAAAAAAAAGAAGTGTTATCTACCACTTCTTAAAACTTCAAATTTAACATTATTTGTTTTACCTAATATATTAGGATCCTTTTCTGTAGTGAAGGCCAAATCAAATAAAGTACCCTTTTGACTATCAAACATTATTTCACCACTTCCAGAATTTCTATACCAACCAACATCTCCACCTCTATCAAGTACTATAGCAATAAATGGTTCAATTCCTGGAACATTACTTATTCTAATTATAGAGTAAAAAGGAAAATATTTATCAGCAGCTACAATTCTAATAGTGCCATACTCAGCATCATCATAATATATATTCTCCCTCAAATCATATCCAGTACTAGTTCTACCACCACATCCATAACAATCAGGCCCATATCCTGTCAAACTACCAATAAATGTTTCTAAGGCCTTTTTATCACTAAAATCTGGTTCTAAAAGAGTTACGTTAGTTTCTTCTTTTTTAGGAGATTCTTCTTTCACTTCTTCCTTAATCGTTTCCTGTTTAACTTCTTTAATTGCAGGTTCTTCTACCTTATCAACAGAAGTAAGTTCAACAACAACATTAGAATCAGCTTCTTCATCTTTAGTTTCTAAACTATTAAAAAGAAACAAAGTCTTATCAGCCATTTTATTAAAATTATTATTGTTTACTACCACACTTCTATCATTACTATTTCTAGTTTCACCAGAAAATAATAAGAATAAAAACACACTAGCCACTAATAACTGTGAAAAAATAGTCATTATTTTTGCAGCTACTTTTTTCATATTATGTCTCACCTCATTAATATTTTAAAGCATATTAATTGTAACATCTTTTTTATAAAAAGTCAAATACCTCTTCCGCATTAGCAGTCGTAACCCTTGCAACATCTATATTTGTTACGCCTTTAATACTAGCTATGCTCTCGGCAATAACTGGTATATTAGAAGGATCATTTTTGTTACCTCTATAAGGTTCAGGACTAAGATATGGACTATCAGTCTCTAATAAAATATATGATAAATCTACATTTTTTACTACTTCTTTTATATTTTTAGCATTTTTAAAAGTAATTATACCCCCAACTCCCAATTTATATCCTAATTTAGTAAATAATTTAGCCATTTCTAATGAACCACTAAAGCAATGTATACTACCTTTCAAATTATATTTACTTAATATATTATATGTTTCCCCAATAGAATCTCTACTATGAACAACAACTGGTTTATTAAACTTTTCAGCAATTTCAAGTTGTCTATTAAAAACCATTCTTTGCACTTCTTTATCAGTATCTTCATAATGATAATCAAGTCCAATCTCACCTATACCAACAATTTTACTATTATTAATATTATCTATTAGAAAATTAAAATACTCTTCCTTAAAAGCATCTAATTCCGTAGGATGAAATCCAATAGTACCATAAATAATATCATACTTATTAACTAATTCTAAAACTTCCATATTAGATTTCATATCACAGCCACTAACTATAATCTTGGTAACATTATTTTCTTTACATTTTCTAACAATTTCTTCAATATCATCATAGTATTCACTAAATACATGACAATGTGTATCAATATACATAAAAGCACCTCCATTAAAAAAATCATACTAATATAGTATAATTATTTTATTTTTTATTAGCTACATATTTAAAAAATAGCACAACTATTATACCTAAGTATAATAAATCAAGAATATTACTACCTACAACAACAAAAGAAACCAATACACCAGCTAAAATACCACAAGATATCTTAAAAATAAGGTTCCATTTTCTAGTACTAAGCATACCTTTTTCTCCTTTTCCACTGCAGGTACTACATTAAAAATATATCATAATCTAATAAATTAGTAAACACCTTTTCACTTATTTTACACTAATAAAATGTAAAAAGAAGACCATTAAAGTCCTCTTAGTTACTTAGTTTCAATTCTTTGGAATAACACTTCAGGAGTACCAACTTTAGTACCACTCTTATATCCGCCAAACTCTTTTACACTGTCATAAGAAGTATTATCAGTATTAATTTGCTTAAATATCTTTTCTGTTGTTTCAGGTATAAATGGTCTAAGTAATACCGTTCCAATTCTAATTCCCTCAGTTAAATTATAAAGTACCGTAGCAAGTCTATCTCTCTTACTATCATCTTTAGCAAGTATCCAAGGAGTAGTTTCATCAATATATTTATTTAATGATCTAAATAAATCAAATATGGAATCAAGTGCTTTAGGTACTTCAAGTTTGTTCATATAATTTTCTACCTTTATATATAAACTTTCAGCTTCTTTAATCAAATTATTATCAATTTCTTCAGATACACCTTTATTAGAAACTTCTCCATCAAAGTATTTATTTATCATGCCTATAGTTCTATTAACTAAATTACCTAAAATATTAGCTAAATCTCCATTAGTTCTATTAATTAAAGCTTCTTCAGAAAAAGAACCATCACTACCAAAAGGAACTTCCCTTAAAGCAAAATATCTAACAGCATCCACGCTATAAGTATCAATATATTCTCTAGGATCTTTATAATTTCCAAGACTTTTAGATATCTTACCACCATCAATAACAAGCCATCCATGACCAAATACCTTCTTAGGTAGTGGTAAATCAAGAGCCATTAACATAATAGGCCATACAATAGTATGAAATCTTATAATTTCTTTACCAACAATATGTAAATCACAAGGCCAATACTTTTTAAATAGACTATCATCATCACTTAAATATCCTAAAGCAGATATATAATTAGTTAAAGCATCTAACCAAACATAAACAACATGCTTATCATCAAAAGTAACAGGAATCCCCCAATCAAAACTAGTTCTAGACACACACAAATCAGCAAGACCTGGTTTAATAAAATTATTAATCATTTCATTTTTTCTAGACTCCGGTTCAATAAAATCCGGATTTTCTTCATAATATTTAACAAGTCTATCTTGATATTTAGATAATTTAAAGAAATAAGCTTCTTCAGATACTTCATGTACATCCCTACCACAATCAGGACATTTACCATCAATTAACTGAGTTTCAGTCCAAAATGATTCACAAGGAGTACAATATAAACCTTTATATTCACCTTTATAAATATCACCTTGTTTATATAATCTTTCAAATATCTTTTGTACACACTTAACATGTTTTTCATCAGTAGTTCTAATAAACTTATCATAACTAATATCTAAACTTTTCCATAAATCT
>OLHG01000246.1_pt1 | contig 39070 bp, 59 predicted proteins | sample 1605971 | NCBI WGS metagenome assembly OLHG01 (sample SAMN03283289) | human gut metagenome | biome: human-associated habitat; material: feces | host: Homo sapiens | place: Peru | collected 2012 | reverse complement strand
ATGGCAACAGCAGCGTTTCGGCGTATGGCAACAGCAGCGTTTTGGCGTATGACAACAGCAGCGTTTTGGCGTATGACAACAGCAGCGTTTTGGTGAATGACAACAGCAGCGTTTTGGCGTATGACAACAGCAGCGTTTTGGCGTATGGCAACAGCAGCGTTTCGGCGTATGACAACAGCAGCGTTTTGGCGTATGGCAACAGCAGCGTTTTGGCGTATGACAACAGCAGCGTTTCGGCGAATGATTACAGCAGCGTTTCGGCGAATGGCAACAGCAGCGTTTTGGCGAATGACAACAGCAGCGTTTTGGCGAATGACAACAGCAGCGTTTCGGCGTATGGCAATAGCAGCGTTTTGGCGTATGGCAACAGCAGCGTTTCGGCGAATGGCAACAGCCAAATCGTGGACAATACGCAGAGCAACAATATCAAAGTAAGCGGCAATGCTCGCATAGTTTATAATCCGACGAACATAGAGGAATATATAGACTTTCACGGGCTTGATGCGACTGATGCGACGGTAAAACTGTATAAAGCGGTGCATTTCTACAACGACGCATATCACGCCGACTACTGGGGCAGTTTTATCTACGATATAGGCGCCATTGTTACACCCCGCAACGGCTTTGACGAGGACGCACTGCATAGCTGCGGCGCCGGTATCCATCTTGCGCACAAGGCATGGGCGCTTGCGGATGGCGCAAACTGGGATGATGTTGCGATTCTCGAGCTCGAATGCAAAAAAGCCGATGTGCTCGTGCCTTTGCGCAGCGAGGGCAAAGTTAGGGCGCGCAAAGCGAAGGTGCTGCGCGAAGTACCGCTCGAAGAATGCGGGCTGCAAGGCAAAATGATTGCGAAAAGGCGGGCTAAGGCATGAGGAGATTTGAAATCATGGCAGCGTTTTTGTGCATGACAATCGTGGCGCTACTTGTGCTGATAAGCTGTGCGCTGGACAAGCCCGCCGAGCCTGAGCCGCCGAAGGTGGACACAAAGGGGCTTTGCGTGGTGGAGGTGAAAGAGCCTGAATACGAGCTGTATTTTACCGAGGCTGATGTCACGGCGCTCGCGCAGATGCTATACGGCGAGGCGAGAGGGTGCACGGTGGACAATCAGCGCAAGTGCGTGTGGTGCGTGCTCAATCGCGTGGACGATCCGCGTTTCCCCGAGACCATCGTCGGCGTAGTGAGCCAGTCGGGGCAGTTTTACGGCTACAGTCCGCACTTTCCTGTGTGGGACGAGCTTCGTGCGGTGGCGCTCGATGTGCTCACGCGCTGGAGCATGGAGAAGCAGGGCGCGGCGGTTACAAGGGAGCTGCCTGATACATACTGCTGGTTCACCGGCGATGGGGAGACAAATCACTTTCGGGAGGCGTACTGAATGTCCAACAAAAAGATACTTGATGTAACGTGTGGATCTCGCACAATGTGGTTTAACAAAAATCATCCTAATGCGATTTATTGCGATAAACGGGATGAAGCATTAACAGGGATATGGAAAAGCACAAACGGGCTTAGTGAAAGAACGTGCTATGTACATCCTGATATTCAGTGTGATTTTACTTGCCTACCCTTCGACGACAACAGTTTCTCACTTGTAGTTTTTGATCCGCCGCATTTAATACGCGCTGGGGATAATTCGTGGATGGTTAAAAAGTACGGCAAGCTCGATCAAGGTTGGGAACAGACAATTCAAAAAGGTTTCACGGAGTGTATGCGTGTATTAAAACCAGATGGCGTGCTGATATTCAAGTGGTCGGAAACACAGATCCCCGCGGATAAACTATGGCGAGCAATCGGGCGAAAACCGCTATTCGGGCATCATAGCGGCAAAAAATCAAAAACCTTTTGGGGCTGCTTTATGAAGGGAGTTACGTAAGTGGGTATCTGTGGTTTTACCGGCAACGGCTCGGAGAATGTGTTCAGGGGGGTGTATTGAGTGTGAAGCCTGCGGATTGGATAGGCAACGGCAACAGCATCTACAAGACCCTCGGAGCCTCCAACCATACAGAAAACGAACGGGAGGCCCATGACTATTATGCGACCGAGCCTAAAGCCGCCGAACTACTCTGTGAAGTCGAAAGCCTCTCACCCGCTATATGGGAGTGCGCCTGCGGTGAAGGGCATCTTGCCGAAGTGCTCCGCAAGCGCGGGCACATCGTTAAAGCAACCGACCTGATAGATCGGGGCTATGGCTGTGGAGGTGTCGATTTCCTCAAGGAAAACGTACATTTTCACGGCGATATAGTCACCAACCCGCCCTACAAGTACGCCAAAGAGTTTGTGGAGCACGCAATAGACACGGTGGCTGATGGCTGCAAGGTGTGCATGTTTCTTAAACTGCAATTCCTTGAGGGCAAAGCTCGCAGGGCACTGTTTGAGAAATATCCCCCCAAGTGCGTGTATGTAGCATCCGGCAGGCTGCTGTGCGCGAAAAACGGCGATTTCGAGAAGATGAAAGCCGGTGGCGGATCTGCGGTGGCTTATGCGTGGTTTGTCTGGCAGAAGGGGTATACCGGCGAGACCGTGATTAGGTGGATCAATTAGTTTAAGGGAGATTTTTGAATGGAGGACATACTGCATGAAAGTTCTGATAGCCTGTGAGGAGAGCCAGACTGTGTGCAAGGCTTTCCGCGCAAAGGGGCACGAGGCGTACAGCTGCGACATAATCGAGCCGTCGGGCGGGCATCCTGAGTGGCACATACTCGGCGATGCGCTCGTTGCCCTGAATGGGGGGGTAATTATTACCATGGACGGCGTTGAGCATGATGTGGGCAAGTGGGATATGCTGATAGCTCACCCGCCGTGCACGCATTTGGCAGCGTCCGGCGAGAGATGGTTTTCGGAGGGGCGGAAACCGCTATATTTGCGGTTTGAGAGCGCGGCGTTTTTCCTCCATTTTGCAGAAGCAGATATCCCAAAAATCTGCGTCGAAAATCCAGTAGGCAAAATGTCATCGTACTACCGAAAACCGGATTGCATTATCCAGCCGTATGAGTTTGGGCATAATGCCAGGAAAAAGACTTGTCTGTGGCTTAAAGGGCTCCCTGCTTTGTCCCCGACCAACATTGTGGATGCTGGAGAGATTTTGCAGGGGGGATACAGCGTCGGAGCAGGCGCGGATTGTGCAAGAGATGAGCGAGGCAAGATCCTGCGATGGAATGATCCTCGCACGGCAAAAATCAGAAGCAAAACCTTCCCCGGCATAGCCAAAGCAATGGCTGACCAGTGGGGATAACGACATTTTAAGGAGGAATAAAAATGGGAGCAAGACGAATTTCAAATGCGACGAACGAGAAGATAATTGCGCTTATGTCGATGGGCAAGACGGGCGAACAGGCGGCGTTCATGGCCGGCGTGAGCGGAAGCTACTGCAACAAACTGTACACTGTGGTAAAGCACATTGCCAATGCGCAGTGGGATGAGCTTATAGAGTATTCTCGGTACGCGACAACCGGGGGGGTGATTTCCTGGGCGTGCGAATACCTCGATACGCAGTTGCCGCAGGAAGTCGCGGAGACTATTGAGGCGGTACGGTATCGCGGCGCAACGCCCAAAGCGGCAGAAGCAGCACCGAAGCCCGAGCCGCCCGCAGAGCCGATTGACAACACGGCGGCGGCAATCATCAAACTGCTTGAAAAGCTCGACGCGGCGGTAAACGCGATAACAGAAGCGGCAGACGATATATGCCAGACGGTGACAACGGCGCGGAAGCTCAACGAGGATTGCATGAACGCGAATTTTGATGTGCTGACCGCAACGGTCCGCGACGGCATCGAGAGCGTGAAAACGACGATAAGGAAGGGGCAGAAATGAAAACGATACATAAGCCGAATAAGCCCATCTCGCTTGAAATTTTGGATTTTATCGAGTGGTTTTCGGAAGAAGCGCCCAACGAATACGAAAAAGGCATCACAACAGGCTTGCGCATTGCGCAGACGATTGCCGAAATCGTAGAGCGGAACTGCGAGGAGGGCGAAGATGGCGACAAAACTGATCTGTGACCGCTGCGGCGCGGACAATGTGCATCAGATCGCGGAGGAAATAGCCGATGTGCGCATAATGCTTGACCAGATGGAACTGCTGCACGGCTGCCGTGTGCTCGTTGCGGACTATGAGCAGGTAAAACTGCTGAGGCTTGAAAAAAGAATGGAGGATAAGAAATGAGCGATGCAATCATAAAGGTGATAGATCATCTTGCCGAGAAAATCGGAGTGGCGGTTGATTGGACTGCCGACAACATCATTCCGCAGGTGTTCGATATCATGGCAAGATATAGAACGTGCGAAATAATAATCAGTGTGCTGATTGTGCTGCTCTGCGTAGGATGGGGAGTAGGCGTTTATATCGCGCTGAAAAGATGGGTTCTGCCGGCACGAAAGCGCTGCGTAGAAAGCCAAGAGGATAACTTTTGGTTTTGGAACTGCGGCGGAGGCATCGAGCCGAATGTAGCCGGAATTATAATCATAGCGTTTGCGATAGGGATATCTTTAGCTGCGATTATACTGTGCATTAAAAACATAGGCGAGCTGACGCGGTGGGCGCTGATACCCGAAGTGCAGTTTTATAAATTGATAAGCGGGTGAGCACCATGAACAATAAGCCGTGCTACAAGTGCGAAAAGCGGCATTTTCTCTGCCACGCCGACTGCGAGGAATATAAGCGGGTGAGGGCAGAGCGGGATGCCGCGAACGCGAAGCGGTACAAGGTTGCGGAGGCGGATGCGCTGATTAAAAGCGGATATGAACGGCGAAAGCAGCGCATAAGACTGAATTTCAGATGAGGGAGGCGGTGCAATGATAGCCGAAGGGCTAAACGGCAGACTCAAGCAAGCGCGATGCGCTGCGGGCTACGGTCGGCGGCGCTTTGCGCGGGCTTTAGATGAGGCTTGCAGTGCGGTGACGGTAGCCCGATGGGAGGCAGACGGAATGCCCCCAACGCCGACACTGTACTACCTTGAGCGCATTTGCGAGGTGTGCGGGGTGACGCTCGACTGGCTCATGTACGGCGATGACACGGCGCAGTACACGGCGGCGCTTTACCCTGACACGGCGACCGACGGCGGCAGCATCGGCGAGAGGATAAAGGCTCGCCGATGTACCCTCAGCCTCAACAAGGCACAGCTTGCCGAGATAATCGGGGCGCAGCCGCCGAAGGTGTACCAGTGGGAGCGGGGGATTTGCAAGCCAACACTGTACTACATAGACAAGCTTTGCGAGGCGCTTGAAATAAGCGCTGACGAGCTGACGAAAGGACGAGACGAATGAACAACTATTTGCCTGAGCGCCCCATAGAGCCGCCGACGGAAAAGCCGGACTATGTCTGCGACAAGTGCGAGGCGTGGCTTTACGGCGACGAGGCGGTATATGAGAGCGGCGGATTGTATCTCTGTGAGGAATGCTTCCGCGAGGAGATCGACGGCATAAGCACGGCAGAGCTTGCGGATATGCTCGGCGTGAAATACCACACGGCGGAGGGGCTGAACGATGATTAAGGACATTCACGACATGGAGCTTTGCCCCTACTGCGCCGAGAGCATCGGCACGGCATACGAGCTGCGCAAGATCGCAGAGGACAAGACGCGGACAAAGTGCGCCAACTGCGGCAAACTGCGCTGGGGCGCACGATACGAAATTAAGGGAAGGAGGACGAGCAATGGCTAAACTGCTGTTTTTTGATACGGAGCACCGCTATACACTCGACGGCGAGGAGCTGCCGAGTGTGTCGGAGGTAACGCGCTTTATCTCCCGCGAGATATACGGCGATATCGGACAATTCAACCTCGATCGAGCCGCTGAGCGGGGGACGGCAGTGCACAAGGCGACGGAGGTGCTCGACAAGTACGGCAAGGTGGAGATATCAGAGGACATAGAGCCGTACATCAAGGCTTATGTGGCTTTCCGCAAGGAGCATGAGTGTGAATGGAAGTACATCGAGCGGCAGAGCTACGAACCCGCGAAGCGCTACGCGGGCACGATAGACCGCTTAGGATGCGTTGACGGCGTTCCGACGCTGCTCGACATAAAAACTACGCAGAGCATATCAAAGCGGCACAGAACGCTTTACAGCGTGTGTCTGACGCTTTACCGCAAGATGTTTCCCGACGAGGACATAAAACAGCTCGTGATTTTGCAGCTCAAAAAGGACGGCACATACAAGTTGCACAAGCTTGTGTCGATGGATAAGCTTGCGGAGAGCTGCGTAATCATGCATCACGCACTGAAAATCACGCCGCGAAAGCGGAAAAAGACCGAGGAGGAAGCCGATGACTAAAGAGGAATACGATAAGCTCAAGAAAAAAACAATAGTCTGCTCGGAGTGCGTGGGACGCAAGGTCTGCGCCTACGCAGCCCGAAGAAATCGGCGGCATTACTGCGGCTGGGGCGTAACGAAAAACGACATAAAGGAGAGCTGAAAAAATGGACGAAACGACGAAACAGGAAAACACTCAGGAGCAGCAGACAACAGCGGTCGTGGCGGTGCAGCAGGGCAAAGCGCCGATGATGTGGACGGACGCAAAGAGCATGAACGCGGCATGGAGAACGGCGACGATGCTCTCAAAGAGCGACCTTCTGCCGGACACATACCGCAACAAGCCCGAGAATGTGCTCATTGCGCTTGATCTCTCTATGCGAATGAACATCTCTCCGATGCTCATTGCACAGCAGCTTTACATTGTCAAGGGCAAGCCGGCATGGTCGGGGCAATTTTGCATTTCGCAAATAAACGGCTCGGGGCGCTTCTCGCCGCTTGAATTTTTTTTCGGCGGAGAAGGAGCAGAGCAAGCGAGCTGCTATGCACAGGCAACGCGGATTTCCGACGGCAAACTCTGCACCGGCACCAAGATCACCATGCAGATGGCAAAGGCCGAGGGCTGGATAGACAAAAACGGCTCAAAGTGGAAAACGATGCCGCAGCAGATGTTGCAGTACCGAGCGGCAACATTCTTTGCCCGCGTATTTTGCCCTGACCTGCTGATGGGCTTACAGACTGCCGACGAGGTGCGCGACACTTACGGCGCCGAAAAGGAAGAAAAGCCCGTAGTTACCTACGAGCTTTAAGGAGGACGGAATGAGCACTATAATCAAGCTTAATGAGCCGCTTGAGGCGGGCTATGTGCGCGGCGGCACCAAGACCAACGGCGAGAAATGGGAGATGATAGTCGTCAAGGACCAGAGCAAGGCGGGGCGCGACATCGTGATTTTCGTTGACAATGCCCCCTGCGGAGTGCAGGAGGGAGGAATGTTTAAAATCGGGAGCATTACCTCCGTAAAGTGGGGAGCGCAAAAAGACAGAGAAGGCAAGTGGCGCGACAAGGTGAGCTGCAATGCCGTGATAGCCTCGGTAGCCTCCGCGACCAAGCACACAGAGCGATTTATACCGCAGGGCGATACCACGGACATCTACAACGGAGTGATGCAGGAGATAACGACGGACGACGATGAATTGCCGTGGTAAGGAGGCGGCGAAATGCGCAAAAACAATCAGGTGCAGCGGATGCTGCGGCATATGCGCGAATACGGCAGTATCACGAGTGTTGAGGCAATGCAGGAGTACGGCATAGCCCGCGCCGCAAGCCGAATACACGACATTAAGCAGCTCGGCTACGATGTCGTGAAAACGACGGAAGCAGGGCGCAACAGGTACGGCGAGCGGGTGCATTACGCGAGGTATTCCCTCCGAGAGGAGGCGAGGCAATGATATACATCGGCATCGACCCAGGCAAAAAGGGCGCGATGGCGATCATTAAGCCCGACGGCATAGAAATACACGCATACTCCGAGGTGGTATACAACGAAGCCCTTGCCGCAGTTGTGTCCCTCGGTGACGGTGTGCGGTGCTGCCTTGAACACGTCGGGGCAATGCCGGGGCAGGGGGTAACGAGTATGTTTTCCTTCGGCGATAACTTCGGCTTTATACGCGGCTTGCTCACGGCTCACGGAGTGCCCTATGAGCTTGTGCGCCCGCAGAAATGGAAAAAGGAATACAGCATTACGGCGGATAAAAACGGCGCAATAGCGGTGTGCTCTCGGCTTTTCCCTGATGTGTCGCTGCTGCCGACGAGCCGATGCAAAAAGCCCTCGGACGGCTACGCGGAAGCGCTGTTAATGGCAGAGTATGCGCGGCGGCATATGGGATAAAACAAAACAAAAACGGCGGTCTTTCGACCGCCGTTTTTGCCAACAAAATAAAGGGAAAGGAGATAAAAATGAAACACCAACTATGCCCAGCATCTGCCCAAGAACACAATACCACAGGTGCAAGAACAATGGCAGTACGCAAAAGCTAAAACTTTGTGCAGGTTTGGCAATGGGGGCTATCGCTCCCATTGCTTTTTATCAATGTCTTTGACAAATTCGGCGCTGCGGCGCTCCTTTTTTAGCGCTTCGAAGCGCGCTATAGCTTCGTGCCGCTGCTTGCCCTCGTATATTTCCGATGCGGTTTCGCAGCGCGTGCCATCCTCGTACACGGTGGTAAAGCGGAGATAGTAGCTAATGCGATCATAGCCACGATACCGCTCAAGTTTAATTTCCTCGTGGCTGCTCATGGTCGCTAGTTCGCCGTACCTGATGACAAGGTCCTGACGGTATGCCGTCAGTTGCGCGATAAGCTGTTGACACTCGGCAATGACGCGCTTCGCCTGCCCATCATAACTCGCGACGCTCTCCACACTCTCGATAAGGTCGGGGCGGTAGAAGTGCGTGTAAGAGCGCGAGAACTCCGCCGATCGCGTCGGGCTGCCGTACCGCTCAAAGAGCGGCGCATAAATTTTGTTTAACTCCATATGAAAACCTCCTTGATAGTCCGCTACTCTGCATTTGTCCGGGCTTGTAACCGGCATAGGCTGCATTAACGGAGGGGTCAGGGGGGCAGGGGGACGGCGTTAAGCCGTCGCCCCTATGCGTGCGTGTCCGGTGCGCTCTCCGGCTGCGTCGATTACCTGAGAGCCGTATTTGCTGCGGATGTCCTGCATTGTAGCCTTGCCGCGGTGCCACTTACGGCCATCTTCGGCGTGATGCCAGTACCACAGGCATTTATTTTTGCTCCAACGGCAACCAGCAGCCTTTAGCGCGTCTTTGTGCTCGCGGGTATTGCCGCCGATCCACAGCCACGAGCCGCACAATTCAACCGTCAGCCCGTCAAGGTGCATCAGGGCGTCCACGATGTCGCGGAATTCTTCGGGGGTCTCGGTGGTCTGGTGGTACTCGTCCGCAGTGGCGTTGTGCTGCTTCTTCAGCAGTTCAAACAATTCATCATGCTCGGCGTTGATTGCCTGCATGGTGGCGGTGTCTCCGCCTCTGTCGGGGTGGTGCTTTAGGCTCAGACGGCGATACTCCGCTTTGAGCTCATCGAGGGTGGTAATTCCGTTAAAAAATTTCATTTTTATACTCCTTTTCAATACCGGATAGGGGCTCAAATTTCCGCATTTTCAATGCGGTCTATAAATTCCCTGGTGCGCGCTGCTTGCTTCTTGAAAATCTGATAGAGCGAATTTGCATCTTCTGATATCTCGCTGGTATTCATCATTTCTATATATTTTCGCTCAGCGACCTCTAAATCGTGCTTAATGGCTGCCCATTCCTTGAAACTAAATTTCATTTGCGTGCTCCTTTCAGATTGTACATACATCGATGTATGTTATTATTTAACGGGGACTGGATTAGTCCCCGTTTTTAGTCGCTGTTGTTGATGTGATCGATTAGGGCTTGCCGGATGATTTGCGTTGTGCCTTTGCCGTCGTCGCCCTTGTGCGCGTCGAGGTATTCGATCAGATCGCCGTCGGTATCATACCGCAGGCTAACGCCGTATCGTTTGTAATTGGCGTTGATCCAGCGGCTTTTTACCTCGCTGCTGGTGGTGGTTTTGCGTGCCGTTCGGATCACCTCCTTCCATGGTGTAGGGGAGGGGCTTGCGCCCCTCAGATTTAAGCGTTAACCGCGTTGAGGTAGTCGGCAATGCGTCCGGCTTCGTCTTCGTCGATATCGTACCATGTGGTACTTGACGCGATTTCGTCTTGCAGCGCCGCGATGTGATTCCATGCGTCGCAGGCTTCCAGCGAATTTTCACATTCGTACCCGGCATTGGTTCCCGCCAGCCAGCCACCGGCAACGACATCATCGTTAAAACCGTTGTATAAATACTCGCGGTCGCCACTGTAAATGTTTTCGGCGAGGGTGCCGTCCTCGGCCCATGCGATGGGGGTTTTCTTCACGCCCATGTTAATGATTTCTTCGGCGGTGATTGTGAATTTAGTGTTGCTCATTTTTCTGTCTCCTTTTCATTTTTCGTTTTCGTTGTGGGTGTTTTTGCTTTGTGGCCATATCTTAACGCCATACATCGCAGTATGTCAACCCCTTTTCGCCACATTTGGAGGATTGCACAAAGACAAGCTGTCGAAATGGTGCAGTTTGCACAAATGCGCACAAGCTGCACGCCGTCGGCAACGTATCGCAAAAATTTTGCGTACTTTTTGCCACATAAATGCGGGGCTACTATGTGTGTAGTAAATGCTACACAAAAGCAGAGGAGGTGGACAAAATGAAACAGCCGTACAGGGATTTAAAAGTTACTGGAAGTGTAGTAGATGCTACAGTTGAAAGGCTCCTGGCAGAGCGCGACGAAGCCAACGCCGCCGAACCCGCGAAGGCGTACCCGCTGTTGATCGAAGAACTATTAGATGCACTATCTATATCCCGTAGTTATTGGGATAAATACAGAGATTTTAACGATAATCTATTATCTCCTGATAGTTTTACAGAGAGTAATCAAAATGCTAAAGATAAAGATTATAAAGTGTATATAGCATTGTATACACAAAGAATAGAGCTTCAAAAATCTATAAAAAATGCGGAAATAAAACTTGGAATTGGTGTAATTCGTACAGGTTTTATCAACCCGAAGTTACAAACCTACTGCATATGGCTATCGAAACAAAAATATTACGGCGGGTATTCAGATAGGGCAGACGGCAGCACCTCCGGCGATGTGAAAATCAGCATTAAATTGCTGGACGATCAGGGGCGGCAGATGTAAATTTATCCGTTTCGATTTACCAATTCCGCGATGCATATTATTCATTTAGGCACAAAACCCGCAAAGCCTTGCAATTACTGCATTTCTTGCAATTGCGAATTAAACATAATTTATATTTTGTTTAATAACTGCCTGATATACCCCAATATCAATGCATAATCAGTGCATACACGGGGCGATGTATTCAGCACCGCATCAATGGCGATTTGTCCCGCTCCGCGCCCTGGGCGATGCCCTGCCCCGCCTCCGGCGGCAGACGGTCCCGCCGTCCTCGTGCCTGTGGTGGGGGTGCCGGAAAACAGGCGGTGCCTTCGGGCGAAGGGTATAGAGATATATACATACAGCCACAAACTCAATTATAGGAAACTATAAGGGGGTAGGGGAAAAGAGGGCGTAGGGCTTTACGAAATGATAGCGAGAAATTTTGAAAGATGGGGGCGTGAAGTGATTGGCAAGAATTAGCACAGCGAAAGCGGCGGTGAAGGCCAACGGCACGCAGATAGACCTCGGAAAACTCAACCCCAAACAGGTGGAATTTCTCAACAGCAAAGCGAAGTATTGCGGGTATGGCGGGGCGAGAGGCGGCGGCAAGAGCCATGCTGTCAGGATAGATTCAGTACGCGGAGCGCTGAAATATTCAGGCATCAAGATACTCATCGTGAGACGGCGCTACACGGACTTGCAGGGCAACTATGTTGAGCCCCTCAACAAACTGATACCGAGCACCATTGCAGAGTACAACTCGCAGCTTCACCAGTATTATTTCATAAACGGCTCGACGATCAAACTCGGACACTTCCAGTCGTATCAACAGGCGGCAGATGAATATCAGGGGCAGGAATTTGACTGGATATTCATGGATGAGGCGACGCAGTTCACAGAGGCAGAATTCAGGCTGTTAGGCGGCTGCTTGCGAGGCGTCAACAGGATACCTAAGAAATTCAGGTTGACGATGAACCCCGGCGGTGTCGGGCATCGCTGGGTGAAGCGCTTGTTTATAGACAGGCAGTTCATAACGGACAGTGAAAACCCCGAAGAAAACGAAGACCCGAACGAATACGAGTTCATACAGGCGCTTGTCACAGACAATACGGCGCTGATGAATTCCGAAGGCGGCAAGGGTTATCTTGCGATGCTGTCCCACTTGCCCGAGAACATCCGCAAGGCGCACAGGTATGGCGACTGGGATGCATTGAGCGGAAACTATTTTCCTGAGTTCCAGACGGCGACGCATACTTGCAAGCCGTTTCCAATCCCGAAGAATTGGGTGCGGTACAGGGCAATTGACTATGGTCTTGACTGTCTTGCCGTAGGTTGGTTTGCGATATCCCCCGACGGTCGAGTGTACATGTACCGCGAGATAAAGGAAAGCGGACTGATAGTGTCGGACGCTGCGGACAAGATACTCGAATACACGGGGCTTGACGAGAAAATCATGTGCACATATGCCCCTGACGATATATGGTCGCGGCAGAAGGACACAGGCAAGACGATGGCAGAAGTGTTTCTGCAAAACGGCGTGTCCATCGTCAAGGCAAGCCGAAGCCGCGTTCAAGGCTGGCTTCAAGTCAAGGAGTATTTCAAAAACCTCGACGACGGAAAGCCTGGGCTTATCGTGTTCAGCAATTGCCGGAACATGATAGACGACATCCAGGCGATACAGGCAGACGACAAAGACCCGAACGACTGCGCGAGCCAGCCGCACGAAATAACGCACTTGCCCGATATGCTGCGATACTTCTGCATATCCCGCACACTTGCGGAGGCTGACGAAGAGCGCGGCGGGAATGTCGCAGAAGATGACATAGATGACGCCGACGAGGACTATGAGAGCTACATGACAGGCGGCTGCATCACGAAAAGTTACATATTCGCTTAGGAGGACAAATGATACAGATAGCCATAGCGGCGCTCTCGTTAGCGCTTGTAATCACACTGTTTGCGCTCAGGCGCGTATCAGTCAATGCCGACGATGCAATAGGCATGGCGGCGAGCCTTGCCACTGAAATAGGCAAACTCAAAACGCGCGTCACAGATTGTGAGCAGCAGATAGGCGAGGCACAAGAGCTGCTTAATAAGGCGCGGGAATTGATAGACGCGGCGAAAGACGCCGCCGAAGAAGAAGCGAAGGCAGCAAAGGCAGCTCAGGACACTGAGCGCAGATTACAGGAGGGCATCAACTCCATTCTCAATTACAGCAGCCAGAGCTATGGAGCGGACAAGTAAGGAGAGCCGATGAGGGATATATGCGCTAAGGTTTGGAAGCAGTACGAAAAGGGTCTTGAATTTAACAATCAGATACGCCTTGCCGACACAGCGAAGAACAACGAAAACTTCTTCATAGGCAAGCAGTGGGAGGGCGTATCGAGCAATGGGCTCCCGACGCCTGTTTTCAACATTCTCAAGCAGATAGTTCTGCATCAGGTGGCGACCATCACCTCCGATAACTTCACGGTTTCTGCAACGCCGCTCAGAGCTACGGCGAACGACAAGCAGCTTGAAGTGTTGTCGCAAATCGTCAATGCCGAGCTGCGGGCGCTGTTCAAAGTAAATAAGCTGCCGAGGCTCGCGCGTATCATGATGCGCAATGCCGCCGTAGACGGTGACGGCTGTCTGTTCACATATTTTGACGCTGACGCGCCGACAGGCATAGACGGCGTTAGAGGTGCTATATGCACCGAAGTCATCGAAAACTCGCGCGTCATGTTCGGCAATGTAAACTGCCGCGACGTTCAGAAGCAGCCGTACATCATCATCTGGAAGCGCCGCATGGTCGATGAAGTGAAAGAGACCGCAAGGGCAAACGGAGTGCCGGAGGCTGAGATCGAGCAGATACGCGGCGACGATGACGACAATGCATCCCGCATGGACGGCTACGCAAACGACAAAGTGACCGTTCTGCTCAAACTATACAAGAACAAGGAGACCGGCACAGTGTGGGGCGTAGAGACGTGCAGAAATGTCCTCATCCGCAAGCCGTATGACCTTGAGATAAGCCTATATCCCGTGACATGGATATGCTGGGACTATGTACAGGACAGCTATCACGGACAGGCGCTTATAACGGGGCTTATCCCCAATCAGGAATTCATAAACAAAGCCTATGCAATGACGATGCTGTCGCTAATGATGTCGGCATTTCCGACGCGAGTTTACGACAAGACGAGAGTTAAGTCATGGTCCAATCAGGTGGGCGCACAGATCGCAGTGCAGGGCAATGTTGACGGCATCGCAAAAATCCTTGAGCCCGCTCAGGTGTCGCCGCAAATCTCGCAGTTTATCGACTCTACGATACAAAACACGCAGAGCCTTACGGGTGCGACTGCGGCGGCACTGGGCAATACCCGACCCGATAATACCTCGGCAATTATCGCGCTGCAAAGAGCCGCGAGCATTCCCGCAGAGCTGACAAAGCAGAACCTGTACGAATGCATCGAAGACCTCGGCAGCATATACATTGCGCTGATGGGCGCAAACTATGGCGTTCGTCCCGTGGATATCCCCGCAGAGGCGGCAGTCGGCGAAGAAGCGGCGCAGTTTGCGGGCGTGTCGTCAGGATCGATGCAGGTCGATTTCGATTTTGCGCTTGTCAAAGACTGCCCGATGACCATCGGACTTGATGTCGGCGCAAGCTCGTATTGGAGCGAGGTTGCATCCATGCAGACGCTTGAAAACCTGTTGCAGCTCGGTCACATCTCCGTGGCGGACTTCCTTGAACGAATTCCCGACGGATATATTGCAAAGCGTCAGGAGCTTCTTGAAAAGTACAAGGCGCAGGAGGCGGCGCAGGCAGAAGCGGCATCAATGGCGGCGATGTCTCCCGACGGCGATGTCATAGCACAGAACAACCCCGAAACGAGCATTCCCGAAACTTCGGGCAACTCACAGCTGCAAAGAGAGGTAGCAGCACAGCAGTAAACAACGGCAGACCAGCCGAAGTTATATTTTCAAAAACACTCGCCCGACCATAGGCGAAAATGCCCGACCATAGGCAGAAAGAGGTACACATGAACGAAACCGTAAACAACGCAGTATTCGACCCTGACGACGAATGGAGTGACATTGTCCTCGACGAGAGCGACGAGATACCCGAAGCAGGGAGCGAAGAAGAAACGGAAGGCGCTGACGGCGAGCAGACCGCCGAAGACGGGGCAGACCAGCCCGACGAGGCGCAGACTGAGCCAAGCGCAGACGAGGGCGCCAAGCCCGAAGAATTCACGCTCAAGCATCTTGACGAAACAAAGACGGTTGGACGCGATGAAGTCATCTCACTTGCACAGCGAGGACTTGACTATGACCGCGTGAAAGAAAAACTCACGGCTGCGAATGCGCAGCTTGCCGCGCTTCAGGGCGCGGACGAACGGCTTGAGTTCTTCAAAACACTGGCGGACAGTCAGGGCAAGACGCTCGACCAGTTCATAGAAGCGACTGCGGCGGCAGTTAGAGCCGAAGAAAAGCAAATCCCCTATGAAGCCGCACTGCGTGAAGTGCAGTTTGACTTCGAGAAGAAGAAATTCGCAAAAGAAAAAACCGACTGGGAGCAGAAGCAGAGCGACCGACAGACCGCAGACGATACCCGAAATGCGGACATTGAAGCGTTCATGCGTCAATATCCCGATGCGGCGAAAGACCCGCAGTCCATCCCCAAAGAGGTTTGGGAAGATGTAGAGCAGAGCGGGAGTCTCGTTGCCGCATACGGCAGATATCTCGATAAGCAGAAGGACGCGAAGATCGCCGAGCTGACGCGACAGTTGGAGCAGCAGAAGCAGCATAACGCTAATAAACAGCGCTCCACGGGCAGTCAGTCAACGGACAATTCAAGCGCAAAGGACGCGCTCTTTGACTCGTACTGGAAAGACTGATAATCCATCTCCGTGGGGCAAGATACGGAGGTTATAAATTATGGCAATAAATCTTGCACTCAAATTCTCTCCCAAGCTTGACGAGAGATACAAGCACAATTCCTTTACCGACGCATGGTGCGGCAACTCCTACGAGTGGGAGGGCGTAAACGCCATCAAGGTCTACACCATCAACACCGGCAAACTCAACGACTACGACGCGACCAAGACCGCAAACCGCTTTGGTACTCCTCACGAGGTCGAGGACGAGGTCAACACCTATCAGCTCCGCCGCAAGCGCAGCTTTTCCGAGACCATCGACGTCACCAACACTCAGGACCAGCTCTTCCTCAAGAAGGCATCCAACTACCTCAAGCAGATGTGGGACTATGCCTATGTTCCCGAAATGGACAAGTACCGTCTCCACACTTGGGCAGAGGGCGCGGGTCTCGGCACGCTCAATGCGACCGCACTCGGTAAAGCGACCGTCGTCAAGGCGATGCTCACCGGTCTGACCGCACTTGACGATGCCGGCGTTCCTTTCGAGGGCAGAGTCATGTATGTGCGCTCCGACATCGCTATTGAGTATCGCCTTGCAGACGAATTCAAGGCTGACGGTCTCGGCGAGCGCGTCAGCAAGCGTCAGATAGGCGACATTAACGGCACTCCTGTTGTCGCTATTCCGCCCACTTTCATGCCGAAGGGCGTCGTGTTCCTCATCAAGCACAAGCAGGCTACGGCAGACCCCACCAAGCTTAAGACCCTGCGCGCGCACGAGAATCCCCCGGGCATTGCGGGCGTTCTCCTCGAAGGTCTTGTCCGTTACGACTCCTTCGTTCTCGCGCAGAAGGCAGACGGCATTTATGTCTATGCTTCCGACGCTGACGCAGTGTGCGCGGCACCTACATTCTCCAATGCGAGCAACAAGGTGACCATCGAGAGCACCACCAGCGGCGCGACCATCAAGTACACCACCGACGGCACCAATCCCAAAACTTCCGACACCGCAAAGGTTTACTCGGCAGCAGTTGCCATAAGCGCAGACACCACTTTCCGCGCCTATGCTTCCAAGACCGGAATGCTGTCCAGCCCCATCACTGCATACGACGCAGTTAAAGCCTAAGCGGCACAACCTAAAGGCGCACTAACCGTGCGCCTTTTTCTGAAATAGAAACAGGAGAATGCCATGGCAGTAGATTTTATAAGCGCAGACAAAGTGTATCAGTCTGCGCTGGCAATAATGAACGAAACGGATGACGACCTGAGCTATAAGGCAAGGGCAGTTCCTATCATAAACGCGCTGTTGTCGCAGTGCTACCAGTACAGCGAAGCATACGACGGCGACCCGCGCTCAAATTGGCAGCCTATCGAAGAGCCCACGGATGTAATAACAGGCTTTGACCAGACGATACTGCTCGGCGTTATTCCCTATGGGCTCGCGGCGGCGCTGTACCTCGACGAAGACCCGCTTCGGGCTAACTCGTGGCAGCAGCAGTACGAGGAGGGGCTTCTCAATGCGCGGCGCATCCCTCACGGCTTTGAGCCGATAGAGGATGTTTACGGCTGCGTTGACCCGACAAGTTACGCGAGGTGGTGAACCTGTGGCAAAGCTTAATGCGAACATAAACCGCGCAACATACAGCATAAAGAAATTCCTTGGGCTCAATCAGAGCGACAGCGGCGAAACGCACCTCAAGGCGGGGGAGGCATCGAAGCTCGTCAACTTCCGCGTGACGGACGCGGGCGAGCTGACCCCGCGCCCTGTTCTCAGCAAGAAGATGGTCAGCGAGACATCGGCGCCTGTCGACTTTGTCGTGTCCGAGAGTGCGCCCCTGACTCTTTACGGGGACATCGAGGAAACAGGCGGCAAGTTTTCGGTTGTCGGCGAGCCGATATGCACGGTGACGGATCTATTCGCAACGCCGATGCTCCCGTACTTGGGCAAAAGCTTTTTCGTGAAAAACGAAAAAGTCTATGCGCTCACGGGATATAGCCCGATGTACAACAGGGTCTACGGCGACGAAATGCAGCCTGCGGGGAAAGTGCTGACGCTGTGGAGTGGATATTTTAACGGCTATGTCAGCCTCCTCGCGGTTACTGGGAGCGGCTTATTCAGAGTGTCTGAAAGCGACAAGTATTTTTCGCTTTACAAGCTTGCTGCGTTCACGGACTTTGCGAGCGCCGACCATGTTGAAGTGTTCGGCTTTGACGACAAGGTGTATATGCTCGGCGGCGGGCATTACATCGTCTATGACGGTGCGACCGCAACGGAAGTGCAAGGCTATACGCCCTGTGTTCTCACCGCTTGCGAGCCTAACGGCTCAGGCACGACGCTTGAGCGAGTTAACAATCTTTCGCTTTACCGCAAGGCTCGGTATTCGGCAACAGGCGACACAAAGTCATTCAAAGTCCTTGAGGCAGATGCGCTTATCTCGGAGGTATATGTGGGCGGTGTGAAAGCCGAAGGATGGTCGCAGTTTGACGGTACGGTCATGCTCAAGGAAAACCCTCCGTCAGGAACGGACAATGTCGAAATCGTCTACTCGATAATGAATCCCGAGAAGTCTCAGACAATCGCATATGAAACAGACTATGCGGTATATGTCCGTGACGGTGACGCGAAACTCGTTATCCTCAAGGTGCATTACAAGACCGCCAATGGCACGCTCGTCAATGTCGCGGCGGGCGAGTACAGCTATAATGCCGAAACAAAGGTGCTGTCTATATCAAGACTTCCGCCCGAAGCGGGTGCAACGCTGCGCGTAGAGTACCGCAAGAGAACGCCGCGAGACGACCTTCTGCAAATGAAATATACCGAGATGTTCAACGGCGCTCAGGATAACCGCATATTCCTGTACGGAGACGGAAGCTGTAAGACCTATTACAGCGGCATAACGGAAACAGGCAGAGCGTCCGCGGAATACTTCCCCGACCTGAACGAAGCCGAGATAGGCGCGACGAACGCGCCGTTAACGGCACTTGTAAAGCACTACAACAGGCTTTTAGCGTTTAAGGATAACGAGGCATACAGTATATATGCGAGCGTTATGACGCTTGCTGACGGCTCGGCAACGACGGGATTTTATATAACCTCCGTCAACAAGGACATAGGCTGTGCACCGAGCGCACAAGCGATACTCGTCGAAAACCGAATACGCACTCTTGACGGCTGTGATATATACGAGTGGCGACCGACATCAAACACCGGCAACATCACATACGACCAGCGAAACGCCGAACGCATATCGCAGAGGGTACAGCGCACGCTCGGCGGCTTTGACCTTGCAAAGAGTGTCATGCACTATGACAAGTACAGGCATGAGTTTTACTGCATCTACGGCGGCTCGGCGCTTGTGCAGAATATTGACGCAAACGCATGGTATGAATACGGAGGCTTTGATGTTGCGCAGATATGCGGCCACGAGGGGAAAAACTTCTGTCTCCTCAGCGACGGCGGGCTTGCAACAATGATCTATGACGCGCAGCCCGACTCTGAAGCTGTGTTTGAGAGCGGCGACATTGACTATGACAAACCGAATGTCCTCAAGTATTCCCCCGAAGTATGGGTGAACATAAAGCCCGAAAACGGCAAGGCTTTCACAGTAGGCGTGTCCTCCGACACAGGAGATGCCCGAAGTGCCGACCTTGCTACGCCGACCGTTGGATCGGTAAAGCCTACAATGCGCACAAGGCTCAAACTGCGCAAGCTCACAACAAGCAAGCTCCGACTTTCGACGACCTCGCGCATGACGATAACAGGAGCGCAGATAAACATCGCATATGCGAACAATGTCAAATAGGAGGTTGAGCAATGTTTATAGCAACAACGCCGACGCTCAAATTCTCGCTGCCGTTCGATTCAAACACGATCGCGGCGGGATACATAACGCTGACGCAGAAAAACAGAAATGTGATCGAGAAGCCGCTTGAGGAGTGGACGCGAAGCGGGACGGAGGTTTCCGTCAAACTCTCGCAGAAAGAGACAATGCTTTTAAGCCCCGATTCCAACATAGAAATACAAATGCGCATACGCCTTAACGATGGTACTGCGCTTGCCTCTCGCATCTTCTCAGCGACTGCCGAAAGGGTGCTCAAGGACGGTGAGATTTAATGCTCACATTCAACGCGCAATTTGAGCCGCGAGACGAATTCGACGTGCAGTTTGCGTCACAGGATGCGTTCAAGACGGAGTTCGACGCAGACACGGCGCTGGACACGGATTTTGAAAACCTTATGCTTGTGCACACAGGCGGGGGCGGTGAGCTTCTGCCCGCGACGAGGACGAGACTCGGCGGCATTATCGTCGGCAGCAATCTCAATGTGACCGAGGACGGCACGTTGAGCGTGGATATGGCAAGCGACATCGAAAAGGACAACACGCGCCCCATATCATCGGCTCATGTGTACACATCAATAGGCAACATTAACGCTCTGCTCGGAGCGATATAGGAGGCTACGATTTGAGCACAGCAACAGAAATAACTCGCCTGACAGGAGCGAGAAATACTATTCGCGACAAACTCATCGAGCTCGGGCTTGCAACCTCCACGGCGAAAATGGACGCGCTCGCAACGGCGGTGGACGGCATCGAGAACAAAGGCGCTGTGTCTGCATCGGTGCAGGAGGGCGAGACATACACCATCCCCAAGGGCTACCACAACGGCAGCGGTACGGTATCGGGTGTAGCGGGCGGCGGCAACTACAACTTGCAGTCCAAGACCGTCACGCCGACCAAGGCACAGCAGAGCATCACGGCAGACCAAGGCTTTTACGGTCTATCTGACGTGACGGTCAAAGCGATCCCCGAAGCATATCAGAACGTCTCAAGCGTAACTGCGGCTGCGGGGGATGTGCTGGCAAACAAAATCATCGTCGATGCGACCGGCAAGTCTGTCGCAGGCACTATGCCCAATAACGGCGCAGTGAGTGCGACGCTTGATACCAAAACGACGAGCTACACAGTCCCTGCGGGCTACCACAGCGGCAAGGGCACCGTCGCGATAGTCCCCGAGGACATATCCGTAAGTGCCCAAGATGAAGTTACTCATGTAACCGCCAGCGACGGCAAGGTCATCCGCAAGGTCACGATAAAGCCAATCCCGCCGCAGTGGAAAGATGTAACCGACGCGACCGTGCGAGCGGGCGACCTGCTTGAAGGCGTGACCGCATACGGCGACGACCCCGAAGGCAGCGGCTACGGATATAAATATACCGGCACGATGCCGAATATCGGCAGCGTTACCAAAGTGCTTGATACCAAGGAGGGAAACCAGAGCTACACTATCCCGAAAGGCTATCATGATGGCACAGGCAAAGTCAGCATTAAGACAGTGGACAAGACTGCTACCCCGCTTGAGACGCAGCAGATCGTGTCTCCTGATTCCGGATGCGTGCTCGGTAAAGTAACCGTGACTGCGATACCCGCTAAGTATAAGGACATCACGGTTGTCACGGCGGCGGCGGGGGACGTACTCGCGGGCAAGAAAATCGTTGATGCTACAGGAGCGACCGTTACAGGCTCAATGACGAATAACGGCGCTGTGTCGGGCAGCATCGACGGACTGACGGTGACGAGCTACACGATACCTGCGGGCTATCACAACGGAACGGGTAAGGTGACGCTTACCGACGACATCGCAAACGCGCTTGCGGCGATATGAGGTGCGCAGCATGGACATTACATCTGAAATCGACAGAATTAATAATGCGATCTCGGCTGCGTACACTGCTGCGCAGGGCAAGGGTGCTACCATGCCGGCGACGCAGAATGTGGCAAGCCTCGCCTTGACGATAAACAGCATTTCGGCGGCAGCGTCGGACGAGGCAGACTATGTAATCGAGCAGGGCACATTTGGGCCGCGCTGGAATTACCGCAAGTGGGCGAGCGGCATCGGCGAATGCTGGGGCACTTTTGGCGATAGTATGGTGGAAATTAAAACCGCGTGGGGCGGCGTATACTACGGCGGCTGGATGAGCTCGGACGCGAATAAGGCAGGGCGTAAATATCCCTTTGCCTTTGTCAGCGAGCCGTCCGTGACAGCGCAGTATATCGGCGGCAACAGCGACGCGTGGCTTGCCTCCAGCATGGGCAATAACATAAACGCGCTGACTCACGCTCCCGCTTTTGACCTCGTCCGGCCGAGCGCGGGAACAATTTATAACCCGAAGTTATCGTACTATGTCATTGGGCGCTATAAGTAGAATGGCGAAGATAGATTTTGAAACTGACGGAAATTTCGAAGTGCAATTTGAGACGCTGCACGAGATACCGCCGTCGGACATAGATGTTTACGACGGGGCATACACTGTCGATCCGGATTTTGAACGCCATGTGCTGGGCACAAAGTCAAAGCTCATGCGCGATGATGTCACCGTCAATGCGATAGAGGTACAGCGAGTGTCCAATGCGGCGGGCGGCAGAACAGTCTACATAGGAGGCTTAATAAATGGCTGAAAATCAGTATAACAACAAAGTCGTGCTATCAAGCGGCGAGGTGCTCATAGACCTTTCCGCAGACACCGCCGATGCCGCGCATGTTCTCAGCGGCTCGACATTCCACGACAAGTCCGGCGCGCCGGTAACGGGCACTTGCACTTATGACAGCGACACATCGGAAGATACCGTTGCTGCGTCGGAGATGCTTTTAAACAAAACCTGCCACGCGCGCGGTGTGAAGATAACCGGTACGATGCCGAACAATGGTGCTGTAACGGGCGAGATCAGCACCAAAGACGGCAGCTATACGATACCGCAGGGCTATCATGACGGCTCCGGTAAGGCACAGATAAGCGCGGCAGAGAAGGCAAAGATAATCCCCGCCAACATCAAGGCGGGGGTAACGCTTCTGGGTGAGACCGGCACATACGGCGGCGAAAGCGTAAGTGCACAGTCAAAAAGCGTTACACCGTCGTTTGCGCAGCAGGTAATTCAGCCGGATAACGGCTATGACTATTTATCGTCGGTCACGGTCGCGGCTATCCCTGTTGCGTATGCGGACAACGCGGCAGGCGGCAAGACCGTGACGATAGGCTAAGGCTATGGCGGTAAATCATGTTGTTATAAACGGTGAGCCTGTAGTTGACCTGAGAAACGACACCGTGTCGGCGGATAAGCTCCTCAAAGGCGCAACCGCGCATGATAAGACCGGCTCACAGATAACCGGCACGGTCGCGCTTGCTACGGTTTACACCGGCTCCGGAGCGCCGGCGGCAAGCCTCGGCTCCGACGGCGACATTTATCTTGATATGGGGTGACCAGATGCAGACCGTAGCAAAAACACTGCACATAACCGCCAGCAACGTTGACAGTCTGTGTACTGCGCATACATTAAGGCTTAACGAAACTGTTTCAGGTCACGGCAAAAAGGCGTTCAGACTGTACCTGAACGGCGCAAAATCCGGCTATGGCGAATTAAACTCATCGGCAAAGGAACATCTGTTCCCAACCGTTGCCGCAAAGCCGTATATGGCAGATATCACGCTTGCAAATGCGGTAAGGCAGTACGGCTCAACATCGGATAAAAATCAGGGCTGGATCACATTTAACGGCGGCGAATACTGCCGAACGAACCTGACAACGGACGACACCGATTACCCTGTTACCGGCATAACGGATGCACACATTACATCGGCAACCCGCGCATCGACGATACAGGTGCATTTTCGGTCATCCGGCACAACGATAGTTAATGCCGGTGACGCAATATTCACGCTGTATTTCAACGAATACACCTGTTCGGCAAATGTAGCCGGTAACGGTGTCACGGCGGCGAGTGTTGACAAAGTTGAAGCCTATGACGGCGAGAGCGTGACATTTACGGCGACGCTCAAGACCGGCGCTACGTGGCACGGTTGGTATTCGGATGCAGCGTGCACGCAGCTCGTGAGCACGGAGCAGACCTACGCCGCAGCCGCCGCAGACCTTACGCTCTACGCCAAAGCGACTATCGACGGCACCGGAATGTATGTCAAGACCGGCGGGGCTTATGCGCAGGCTCAGACGGCTTATAAAAAAGTGAGCGGCGCATGGGTAAAAGCAGACACCGCCGCACTGAAAACCGAGCTGCAATCGGGAAACTACACAGTAAGGAGCGAATGACATGGAAGACGATGAGAAAGTATATTCAGGGCTTTTGGAGGAGGACTGATATGGAATATACAAACTCTCCCCTTGTGTCGTATACTCGGATAAGCCCAATGAGGTCAAGCCGAGGTGGACACGCAATAGACACTATCACGATACACTGCTCGGCGGCTCAGGCGGCAGTTGAAACACTTGGCAAGCTATTTCAGACAAAGCGGGCAAGTGCAAACTACGGCATCGGTCCCGACGGAAGGGTAGGGATGTATGTCGAGGAGCGTGACTGTAGCTGGGCGACCTCTAACAGTTACAATGACCGTCGAGCCGTGACCATTGAGGTGGCGTGCGATAACAAACATCCCTACGCAGTGAGGGACAGGGCATACAAGGCGCTGCTCGATCTCGTGACGGATATATGCGAGCGCAACGGCATTAAGAAACTCGTGTGGAGCACCAGCAAGGCAGACCGCGTAAACCACAAGAATGGGTGCAATATGACGGTGCACCGCGACTACGAAAACAAGGCTTGCCCCGGACAGTGGCTTTATGACAGACACGGCGAGATAGCTGCCGAAGTGAACAGGCGGCTTGCCGAAAAACAGGAGGATGACGATATGGCAAGGTACAAGACAATCGAAGAAATGCCCGCGTGGGCACAGGCGGAAGCAAAAGAGCTCGTAGAAATCGGAGCGCTCAAGGGTAACGGCGACGCAAGCGGCTTTGATATTACGCTGGATATGCTGCGCGATCAGATAGTGTGTCTGCGTATGTGTAAGGCACTCATCGCGGCGCTCCCTGACAACAGCATCGACAAGGACGAGCTGTTTGAGGAATTCAAGAAGCGGTTGAAGGTAATCGTGGAGGTACAGTGAACTTATGGGCGATAGCATAATTGTCGCCATTATAACCGGCGTGCTCACGCTAATAGGCGTGCTTATAAGCAACAGCAAGTCACAGGCGGTCGTGCAGACGCGAGTTGACGAGCTGACGCGAGAAGTCAGGGAGCACAACAACTTCGCCCGCCGTATGCCTGTAGTCGAGGAGCAGATAAAGGTGGCAAACCATAGAATATCTGACCTTGAAGCAGAAATGCGAAATCACCATCACTGAGGAGGTACATATGCTTAAAAATCTTGCAAACCTTATAAAGGTTAAAACAATCGTGACACTTATCGTGCTGGCCGTCTGGGCATATCTCGCCGTGACGGGAACTATTAACGCCGATGCTGTGGACAATGTCGCGCTCATGGTCATTGCGTTTTACTTCGGCACACAGCACGAGAAAACAGGCGGGGCGTAAAACCCCGCCGTTCTGAAAGGAAGTGCATATATGGCAACAACCGACGAGCAGTACATAGAGAAAATATACGACTCGCAAAAACAGTCGGCACTTAACGCACTCAAATCTGCATACGACAGCAATGTTTCGTCCGTGGACACTGCAAAACAGAACACGGACACAACCGCATACAACGCAAAGCGAGAGGCGGCGGGAAATGCCGCCGTCACTCGTCAGCGGCTTAATGAGACCTTCGCCGCAAACGGGCTCAACACGGGTGCGATGGGGCAGGCAAATCTTGCCCTGCTCAATCAGAAAGCCGCGGAGCTTAACGACATAGAGGTCAAGCGTGTTGCGGCTCAGGCTGAGTTTGACAGGCAGAAAGCACAGCTCGCGCAGACCTACCAAACCGAGGTCAAGAACGCAATTCTTAACAACGACGCTGACAAGGCGGCTGCGCTGTACAAGCTTTATCAGCAGCAGCAGCAAGAAGCGGCGGCAGCGGCAGCGGCGCGGCGAGTTGGGAGCAGCACTGACTCCCCCTTCGACCTCCCTGCGTCCACAAGCAGCAGAGTAAAGCGTATCTCAACGAGAGAAGAAGCGAAGAAGGAACTGGCTAACCGCCGCAATAACGGCGAAATAACCGAAACAGAATACTTGATGGCTCTTAATGTGATTGACGGGAAGGTCAAGGGCGGCAAGAAAGCACAGATAGCCAATAAGCAGATATCGGGCGGCAAGTACGGCGGCAAAGGCGGTACAGTGTGAGCCGGTGAGGTAGCAACATGAATGTTGATAAAATTATAGCCGATGTGCGCAAGGAGATAGGCGATACTAAGCCCGCGGTCGATGCCAACGGTCACGCCGTACTTGTCAAGGGCACAGGCAAAAGCAAAGCCGCGGATGTTACATTCAACTACGGCTCGCTCACGAACGGCAAAAAGAAAGAGGAGGAGCGCAAGCCCGGTCAGATAAACGCAATGGGCGCGGGAGACTACGGCGCGTCTAATCCCACACGCTTTGACAAAACCGTTAACGCGGCTATATACGGTGCGGGAGCGTCGTTATCAAACCTGTTTGGTCTGCTCGATGAGAAGGACGCGCAGACCAGAGCAAGAGACGAGGCAGACAGTGCAAGGCTCAGAGCGGGGCGCGAGGCTTCGTTGCAGGGCGAGGACATCAACACACGCGAGGGCGGTCTTAAGAAGCAGAGCGAGGACAGCCGAAAAGACTTTGACGAACGCGCGGTAAAGCTTGCCGGAGCGGGACAGAAAGCCTTTGACAGAGCAGACAGATTGCAGCAGACCGCCTATGATTATGAGCAGAGCGCAAAGGCGGGACTCGGCAAATTCGGTCAGGGCATGGTAGACTTCGGGATCGCCGCAACGCAGTTTGCCGGCGATGCTGTCATGAACGCCGTTCTTCCCGGCAGCGGTCTTGCAATGATGGGCGCTCGTGCAGCCGGTGGTGCGTCGCATGAGGCGAGGCTTGCGGGAAAAGACTTAGATACTCAGCTCGTCACCGGTCTTAAAAGCGCGGCGATAGAAATAATGACCGAAAAACTCTTCGGCGCGGTTTCGCACGTTGCTTATGGCAAGGGGATTATTCGCAATGAAAGTCTTGTAAACGGAATAGTAAACAAGCTTGCGAAAACGGACGCCGGCAGAACAGCGCTCAAGGTTATCGTGGGTGCGAACGAGGAAGGCTTGGAGGAAGTCCTTTCGGATATTCTCAACCCGATAGCAGACAGAATACTCAAGCTCGACGACGGCAATGGTGACTGGTCTACCATTGGCAACGACTTTGACGCTGAGGAGATGGCAAAGGACTACATTATCGGCGCGGCGCTCGGTCTTGTCGGAGCTGGAACAAATGTTATAAGCGGACAGTACAAGGCAGAGAACGCACAGCAGCGGCAGGAAGAACGAGAGCGAGAGACCAAGCCAAGACGGCGCAGCGCTTCAAGAGTAATAGCGGACATGGTAGCCGCAGAGAGCGGCACACGCAGCGATACAGCGGGGCAGGATGAGAGCACTGTCGTCAACACTAACCCGAGCGAACACACCGCAGTTGAGCAAAGGGTGATAGACGAATATCAGTCAGCCGTTGACGAGGGGCTTACGAAATTCGTTAGTGACGTAGCATCAAAACGGATAACAAAACAAAACGCCCGATATGAACTGAAACCAGTATCAGACCGAGCGGCGAAGGACATTAAGCGTATCACGGGCGTGGATGTTTCCGGCAATAAAACCGTCATTGAAGCTCGGCAGGTGGCTCATATCCTCAAAGACCACGGGGAGAACGGGCTCGCAGATCAAACTATGCGCGATATAAATGATATTGGACGCATACAGTGGGTCATTGACAATTACGACTCGTCAAAGGACGGCGGGACGACAAAGGCGTATGTGACTGTTAAGCCAAACGGGAAGCACGGAAGGGCTCGCACCGTAGTATTTGAAAAAGCCGTGAACGGCACATACTATGTAATTGAAGCCGTGCCGGATACCGCAAAGAAAACGACCTACATAGTTTCTGCCTATATGTCGAAAAATGGCGCAAAAAAAACAGCCCCCTCGTCCGCCTATGGCAATAATGCCCCAAGCGTCACGCCCGGACACGCAGCGAGGGTTGCTGTTAGTAACACTGTATCACAGGAGACTGCTGATGTCAACCCCCGCAACGAACAAACTTTGACTACGGCGCTTGAAGCAGAGCAATCCAATCTCCCCAAGGGCACAGGCGCGGCAGAGCTCGGATTTACGGAAAACCGCGAGCTCAATACGTCGCGCTATCGCTCAAATACCATTGAGCGCTCATATGACCCTGAGAGTGTCGCCGACTACGGAATGGAGGCAGATAACCCTTATTTCCAGTACGAAGTCAAGCACGAAGGTACAACGCAGAGCCGCGCACAGTCTTTGTTCGACCAACTGACGCAAGAGGACGGAATAAGCGCCGTTACGGAATGGCTCCTTGAAAAACAGGAGTGGACAGCGGAGGATACCGACCTTGCCGAAATTGCTACGAGAGAGATAACGCGGCAACTTGAAGATGGGCTCAACGACCCGAATATGAGCATAAGCGAGTACAACGAGCTTGCCGAGACGAGGGCTCTTATCGCACATACGAAGGCTGCACATATGACCAATGCCGGACAGGTCATACAATCGCTTGCGAAGTGGACGCGTGAAAGCGAGGACTCGGGAGCGGCGGCGGGCGATACAGCTCTTAGCGCCATAATCGAAAACGAAAACCTTAGCGAACAGGAGCGCTATGACGCGGTACGACAGGTTGTCAGATGGCAAGCACTTCTTGAAAACTCGAACCCGAACACCGAACAAGGGCGTTTAGACCTGACGCGCACCATAATGGAAATAGGGGAACAGCGCGGGGTGCTCAACTGGGCGACCATTCGGAGCAAGCGCGCAGAAATCACGAGGTCGATGGTTGAAAAATCGCTCAACGCTCTCAGCGGCGAGGATTTGCAGGCGCTCGCGTACAACTCCCTTGCTCAGGTCGGGAACGATCAAGTATATTCTGCCGATGTGGGCAAAAAGATGAAGTGCATCCAAATGCTTGCGATGCTGTCTAACCCGAAAACGAAGCTCGTGAACGTTTCCGGCAACTCTGTGTTCTCTGTTATTGACACTGTTGCAATGAACGGCTCGGCGCTCGCCGACCAAATTATGAGCAGCATGACCGGCACGCGAAGCGTAGCCGCGGACAAGGGCATATTTGATGCCGAGGGATGGAAAGCCGCGCGGACGGCATTGAACAGAACGATAGCGGAGATAGCTCTTGATGTAGACATGGGCGCAGATAGCCGATATCAAAACACAGGGTACACATTTAAAGCTAACGGCAATATATTTGACCGCGTTTTGCACGTCCTCGAGCGAAATCAGAAGTACGGCATGGTATTGCCTGACGAAATCGCAAAAGGTTTTGCCAGTGGGAGACACAAAGCGGCTATGGAGCGGCTTATTGCCGAAGGCAAGGTTGTAGACGCCGATGCGGATTATGCCGAAAATTACGCCGATAAGATAGCTAAATATCGCACATTTCAAAATGACTCATGGCTCGCAACAATGCTGGGCGGAGTACATGATGGGCTTAATGTTATCGGCGTGGGCGACAGCGGCAAGCGTATTAAGGGCAGGGAAAAAGACTATAAGGTCGGCTCCTTTGGCGTTGGCGACATGGTTGCGCCGTTTACCAGAGTTGCGGGAAACCTCGTATCAACGGCAGTAGACTATACTCCTATCGGCTTTGCGAGAGGCTTTGCCGAAGCGTGCAGCGTTGTGTATAACGCGAAAAGGAGCGGGAAACCAAACCACAGCAGACAGGCCCAGGCAGTACAGCACATGGGGCGCGGCGCGACAGGCACTGCGGGGATAGCCCTATTTGCCGCAATATCCGCAGCGGGCTTGCTGCGCAGGGCTGATGACGAGAACGACCCCGATATTGCCGCACTTAACGCTGCCGAGGGCATCGCCGGTACACAGCTAAATATATCTGCACTGTCGAGGGCTCTTGCCGGAGAGAGTACGGAGTGGAGGAACGGCGACGAACTGCTCGATCTATCCCGCTTTGAGCCGGTGAACTCCATCATGGCGCTCGGCACTATCGTGTCAACGTGGGACGAAGACACAACGTTCGGCGACAAGGCATCCGCCTCGTTCAATGCGCTGCTTGAAAGCGCCGCAGAGCTGCCCGTTATTCAGAATATACAGACGCTTGCTGTCAACACGATTAAGTATAAGCAGGACTTCGGCGAAGCTCTCGCCGAAATGTTTGTAAAGACCGCAACGAGCTCGGTCATCCCGAATGTTTTCCGGCAGCTCGCAAGAGGCATAGACCCATATTACAGAGATGTGTATTCAGGTGACAGCCTCGGCGAAAACCTCATGGACAACGCGAAGAATTCACTGCCAGGGCTCAGAGAAACGTTGCCGGTCAAACTTGATCCATTCGGCGATGAGAAGAAGTATGGAGGCTCTACGCTCTCCAACGTATTAAACGCCATGGTAAACCCCGCTGGGTTAAACACCTACACCAAGCGCGATGTCAGCAAGGAGATGGAACGCATTAAAAACGAGACATCACGAGTTGATATGTACCCTGACAAAACCGCTCCGACAAAAATCGACTATGGCGGCAGCTCATACGCCATGACTTATGAGGAGCGGCAACAGTATTTGCGGACGGCGGGCAAGCGTACCGAGGAACTGTATTCACAATTCATGAACAGCTCCGCATATAGTAATTTGAGCGCCGACCAAAAGGCTGACGCTTTGGCTGACCTTGCGAAGGCGTCTCGCACTGAGGCAAAGATGGAATTCCTTAAATCTCGTGGCATCGTCGGCAGGGGCGAAGAAGCGAATGTTAGTTCGTGGATAAAACTCGCTGAGAACAACCCCCGCAAGACTGCTGAGTATTTCCTTGACTCGCAATATCTGCAATCTGCCGACACCGACGGCAACGGCAATTTCAGCAACGCCGAAAAGGTGCGCGGTTTGATTGGCGGCGGCTACTCGGGCAAGAAGCTTGTCGAAAAGGTGCGCGAATACATGACCACGGAGAACGGCAATTGTCAGCTCGGCGATATGCTCGAAAGAGCGCAGCGCGTGAAAGTACCCGACACCGTCACGCTCGATGTCTACGAGTTCTACAATAATGCAAGCGGCAAGGACGCAAGCGGAAAGACCGTTTCGGGCTTGAAGAAAAAGAGAGTACAGCGGTACATCTACTCTCTCAAGTCCCTTACGACCGAGCAGAAGAACGCGCTTTATTACTCGCTTTACAAAAAATAAAAATCCCTTGTAGACCACGGAGGCTTTAATGACTGCAACCATTAAAGAGTTTTGCCGTATTAACGGCATCGACGAGGCATCCCCGTTTCTCGCCGATTTGATTTTTGAGGCTTTGATAGGCGGTGAAAATGCAAACTCTGGAGAACATAGCGCAGCGAGGGAGGAAGGACAAACTCCAATTTCCGACGGCGCTGCGCGAAAGGCTGATTGCTGAATGTGGTTTTACGATCGAAGAAAAGACGGTGCTCAATCTTCGCGCCGACGGGCTGTCAATCATTGAAATAGCGGATAGACAGCATTGCAGCGCGGAGACCGTCAACCGACGCATACGCAGTATCAAAAATAAAATAGCCGCGCTTGCGGCACAGTGACAGAAAACAGACCCGTAACTGACACGTTGCGGGTCTGTTATTATGTAATAATGACTACAGCAAGCGGTGCGCACGCTTAAATCACATGAAAGGAATTATTATCATGGAGTATGCATCTAAATCTGTAGGCACTGCCGGACTGACGACCGGCATCATCGGCACTGCGCTCGGCGCCGCGGCTTCGGGCATCCTTCCGATACTCGGCGGCAACTATCGCGGTGCAATGGGCACAAACTGTGCGGAGCCTGTTTCCCGCGAGACCTTCGACCTTGCCCTCAAGCTTTCGGCAAGCGAGAGCTCGAACGCGCTTCTCTCCGCGGAGCTGAACACCGAGAAGAAAATGGTCGAGGTTTTCAACAAACTCAACGACAAAATCAACAGCGTTGTTTCCGAGCAGGCGGCGATCAACAGCGCTCAGGCAGTTACCAACTGCGCAACGACCTCCGCTCTTGCGGTTGCTCAGAACAACATCGCGCAGCTCATGTCCCTCACGAAGATAGTTATCCCCAACGGCAATGTTTGCCCTGGCTGGGGTGAGGCTACCGTGTCGGTCGCTCCTGCGACTGCCGCGGCATGAGAGGTAGCGCGGCATGACAGTCACAAAGCAACAGTTAGTGAGCGGGGTGGCGAACTTCGTAACAAGGGAGGTCGTTCCCGCAGTAAACGATACGGCACTGAAAGCAATCATCGTGGCGGGAACAAAACTGATGCAGCAGTCCGACGCGGCAGTTGACGGCATTTTGTCCAACGGCGTTGTGAAAACCCTGCTGCCCGAGAGAAACGGAAGTTACGAACTTGACGCAGCTCTCGACGCTATGCGTTCTGCCCTCGCAGAGTGCGGCACATTCCCAATTACAATATCGCCTATCCCGCTTATCCTCAAAGAGGAGAAAACGCTCAGTTTCGGCGTGGCTGACATTGACGCGCTGACAAGGTATTTACAGGAGGCGGCAAATGGATAATATAACTGCTTCGCTCGCTGACGAACTGCAAGATGTCGTAAAGTATAGCGATATGGCACGGCACAGCGAATACGGCTCTATGCTCAAGGATATTGCCGGAGAGGAAATGCAGCACGCAAAAAATCTTCGTAGCATTCTTGAGATGGAGGGCAAGCCTGTACCCGACCTTACCGAGGAATGGAGGGCGGCTCGCGCGGCTCTCTACGGCGAGTTGTCGTAAAGTTGTCGTAAATCTGTCGTAAAATTGCGTAAAATCGACGCTTAAAAAGGCTTAATTTTGCACATATTATCTGCACGATGCGCGGAAAATCTGCACATCAAAAAGTCAGCAAACCCTTGAAAAACAAAGAAAATCCCGTAGTTTCAATGACTACGGGATTTTTTAAAGCATGGAGCGACAGACGGGGATCGAACCCGCAAAATAACGGCTAAAAGCCTTGATAAATCAAGGCTTTTGAGCGGGTGTCGTAAATAATGTCGTAAAATTTCAATTGAAGAACGCCTTCATGCGGTTTATATCGCTTTTTTCATCGGCATCGGCAAGCTTCACATAAATGTTGTGCACGGTTTTGAAATCTGCCCAGCCGCCTGTTTTCATGGTTTGGCGTTCCGACCAACCGAGATGATATGCCAGTGACGCAAAGCTGCGCCGCAGACCGTGAACGCCGACCAGCGGCAGCCCGTTTTGTTCGCAAATGCGGTTTATTTGTTTGCGCAGTGTATTGTGATTGAACGGGATATACGGCGTGCCCGGTGGCGTAGTGCTCTCAGCAAGCAGTTCGGCAAGCCGCGGTATCATAATGTCAACTTCGCGCCGCGAAGTAATGTTCTTGTTTTCGGACTTGATAACGAGCTTTCCGGTTTTGTCAACAACTGCACTACCATAAACCAATATTCGCCCATCTTGTATTTTATCCGGTGTTAATGCAAGGAGTTCGGAACGCCGCAGACCGTGAAGCGCGAACAATGCCCCCAGCTCACAAGGGGCGCCGTGCACGGCTTCGAGGAATATCTTTATCTGACCATAATCAAGCCATGGTAATTCGTTGCGTATCACCTGAGGCAGCGATGTGACATCGAAATCAATTTTGTTTTTCTGCAACACCGTTTTTACAAGCCGCCATTCGTTCTGCAAGGTTTTTGCCGAAACGCGCCCTGCTTCACGGTTAACGACTGCCTGCCAGTTGCCGACCTCGTGGATATCATGGTCCATCACATCGGCAAAGGCGTTGCGCTGGATAGTGTAGTAGCCGCGTATGGTGGCGGGCGAGAGGGCGTTGTCGCGGTCGCTTATATATTTATCTATCGCTTGCCGCAGCGTCAGCGGTGGGTGCTTCTGCTCGGCTTTAATAAAGCCCGCGCGAATGGCTTTTGCTTTTGCTATTGCTTCGGCTTCGGTGTCCTCAATGACCGTCACACCCTCGCGCCGCAAATCTATATACCACCTTTGCCCGCGCTTTCTCGGCGAGGGTATCCTTATATCGTTCTTCTTTTGTTTCTCGCGGACGAGCCGTGCGCCGCAGTAGCCGCAGTATATAAAATGCAGCTCGTCGGGCAGCTCGCTCTTGCAATTCGGGCATTTCATTTTTATCTCCCTGTTTTTCGAGTATCGCGTATCACGGTTTTTATCGCAAACACCATCACCACCAGCGCCGATAGCACGATAACGCCAAGCGTCACCGCAAGAGCGGTAAGCCCGCCTGATTGGAATAAGCCCATATGTCTAAGCTGTATATCAAAAATGATATAGCCGATTATCACGCAGATGAGCAGTGCAGCCACGCTTACGAGGCCGAGAATAAATTGACGGCATACCGCTCCGACGCGCTTATAGTGCTCTACGCTCCCGCGCAAGCACGCATTATCAAGCTCAAGGCTGTGTATATATCCCGCCTCATCAGTATCTCGCAAGCCCGCCAGCTCATCGAGCGATATGCCCAGAGCGGCGCACAGCGCGGCGGCATTGGCAAGCGTCACTTGCTTTGCCGTGCAGCCTGTGATGGTACACACAGAGTTATACGGGATGTTTGCGATGTCGGCGAGCTCCTGATTGGTGAGCCCTGATGCGTCCTTTGCTTTGCGTATCTTCAAGAGCATATCGCATAGGTCGGGACAGTTCTCCTGTGTTGACAAAATACACACCTCCGAATTGTTATTGAGAACGCCGAAAAGCCAGTAAATCCCCCATTTCGCCGTTTGCGGTGTAGCTTTCGGCAGCTCTTTTTGATAGGCTCTATATACGGCAGAAGCGTCTACAAGGGTACTGCCGCAGTTCTGCCCGTCAGGTTGCAGCGGCGGGCAGAACGTCTTACAAAACTATAACAATATTAACACTTTTTTCTTACAAAATCCAATGCGCCTTGATATTTCGGCACATTGACACAACAATGCGCATTAAATCTGTTAAATATGCTATAAATTACGCAAAAGAATAATAATCGCTTGATTGTTTCCGAAAAACAATGTATTATCTTAATCAGATAAGCAAAGAGGCGATAATATCACAATGAGATAGAGGAAGGGCAAATGGAAAACAATGAACGAAAAGAGCTATTGCTTGACGAGCTTATGCGGTGCGCGTCGCAACTGGACGCGGAACGGCTTCGGCTTCTGCTCAAGGTCGCGCTGAAGCTTTGACGGCAGAGCGGACAAGGAAAAACGGAGAGAACACTTACTCGGTGTTCTCTCCGTTTTCTTTTTCGGAAAGTGATATTTCGCCGTTGAGTTCGGCGAGCTTTGCGCGGAACAGTTTCCATTGTTCGGGCGTGGTTTTCGCTATGACGGATATGAACGCGATTTGTTCGGGAGTGCCGCCGCCGCTGAGAATCTCCGCGAGGAAGTCCGCGACAGCTTCGCGGCGCGTCACATCGAGGTGCATCTTTCCGTCACCAGTCCTGAGCCAGATCTCATCAACATGAAATTTGCTGCAAATGTCCGATACGGTGCGACTGCTCGGGACTTTAACACCAGAACATATCTGACTTAGAAACGGCTGAGATATTCCGACTACCTCGGCAAACTTCGTCTTAGTTAACTTGGAGTCAGCAATAACCTCTGAAAGTCTTTCTGCAAATGTGCTCACGTCTTTACCTCCTTTCGGTAAAGACAATAGCATATTATAACCCGCTCGTCAAGAAAAATATTGCCCGGCAATAAAAAAGGCTTGACAGCATACCTTAGCAATGATACTATATAGCCGAGCAATGAACTAATGAAACTCAAAAACAGTTCTTGCAGTGAGAAAACCCATATTCACACGCATCGCCGTAGCTCATAACTGTGTAGTATTTCATGCCACTGCAATGCGGATTGATATGGATTTTGCCGCCGCTATCCGATACATAAACGGTCATTTCAAGAGAATAGCCTGAAAGAGGTCGAGTTGCGTAATGAGTTTGGACTTTTTCAGGCGCAGGAGTTGGAGTGTATGCGGGTGCAGGAGTTGGGGTATACGCTGGTGTCGGCTTCGGCAAGACCATTCCTGTTGTAGCTGCGGGGGTTTCTTTGCTGAGTGATTGGTCACTGCTGCAAGCCGAAAGAGAAAGTGCAGAAGTGAAAATCATACTGAGCGCGACGAGGATGCTAATTGCTTGTTGTTTGAAATTTTTCATTTTTTATCCCTCCTATGTCGATATTACCATCAATATCACGAAATAACAAGGATTAACAATGAAAAAGTAGCATTGAAGATACAGCGCGAGGAGGTGAACAGGTTGTTAGTCGATAAGCTCGATTTGCTCATGGGGCTTTTGGCGGCATTCGGCGCGGGCGTGGGAACAGGAATGTTCATCATACTTGTGATTGCGGAGCGCACCATCTTCTCAACGAAAGAAGAGCGCATAAAGCGAAAGCAGAAAACTGCATATCGCAACGCCCAAAGACGCAAGTGAAACCCGGCGCGAGAACCGGGCGAACTCTTCGGCTTTCGCCTTGTCGCTTTCTTTCTGCCGATGGTATTCGGCATAGCGAGAGCCCTCGAGGGTTATGACAAACTCGTCCGCGCGCTCTGACAGCGCATAAGGCGCGATGAAGCCGAGAGACAGAAGATGCTCGGCATCTACCGGATGCAGGCGCACCACTTCGGCAGTGGCGACCGCTAAAAGCACGCGAGTATCCATGGACGAGAGAAACACTTTATCAAAATTCATGGCTGCTCCTTATTAGTTGAAGATACAGAAACTTTGACAATGCATACAGGACTGCGGAGGAGAACATGACGGACAACGGTTTTGCAGCTTTTCACTCGCTGCCCGCCATATCCCCCAATTTTCGCGCAGAAGCGGATGCAGATTTCCACCGCTATGGTCGGCGACAGAAATCAAGCGGCAAAACACGCTTTGCTTATCCGCTCGTTTCACTCACGGTTTGAGTTCCGCGTATCCACGCATCAACGGACTGTGGTTTTCAGTCCCTGCGCACGGGAAGAGTCAAAATTGCTTTCAAACTTCAACACCTCCCTTATTATACGGCGCGGGCCGCAGGATGCAGATTAACGGGGCTTCGCAGTTTTGTATGCATTTCATTCACAAGCGCTATTGGAAACAACATACTTTGACAATCTGAAAATCTCCCGATGCGAGAAGGGAACGACCGTAGCTGTTCTGCGGTCACTCCCTCCCCACATTTTTCCCGATGCGGTTGCAGCACTTTCCCGCTGTGGTTGGCGGTTCGGTGCGCGTCGAACAGCAACGCTTCTTGACCTTGCGTCTTCACTCCGTGGGTGGCTCACGGTATCCACGCATCGGACAGTCGGGTAAGGGTCGCCCAACTTCGGGTACGGGGCGGTGAAAATCCTCCGCTTATACAGGCAGTAAGTAAAACCTCTGCTGTTGCGATAGGAAACACCCCCTTTCTTCCGCCGCGTCAGCGTCGGGGATAAAGAATATTGTATCGGGAGATTTTCAGGTTGTCAAGGACGGACAACACAAGGAGGTGAAACCATGAGCGAACAGGAGAGAAACGCGCTGAGGGAGCTTGCAGGAGCTTTTGAGAAGCTGCCGCCCAGCAAGCAGCAGTATTTCAACGGCTACGCCGACGCGGTGGCAGACCTGATGGAGGCAAAAGCCGAGGACAAGGACGACAAGCGCGAGAGCGCTTAATCGAAAGGAGAAGATAAAAATGGGAGCTATCACACTTTGCAAGTGCGTGATGATACTGATGGGAGTTTTCTTTATCATCGGCGGCGCGATACACGCGATGGTAAGCTTTGCGGACGCAGCCGAGCGCGAATGCGCCAAGAGGCGCGAACGCTACAACAAATAAGGAGGATATGCAATGCCCAAGACGAGATTTGACAAAAAGCCGCGCGACCCGCTCAAGGAGCTTGTGCTCGGTCGCAAGGCAACACTCGGCATGACCAACACGGAGCTTGCCGAGAGAATGAGCGTGACGCGCTCGCAGCTTGACACGATGTTTCGCAAGCCTTCCGATCAGTGGCGAATAGCGGCAGCGCTCTCAATGGCTGCCGCGCTCGATATTCCTATTGCGGAAACGCGCGACGCGATAAGCCGAGTGCAGAAGGCATAGCCGGAGGCGGTCCGGCATGGAGATTAACCGAAGCGGCATTTCATACTTTCCGCTCGATGTTAGTCTCGACTCTAAGATGGAGCTGATAGAAGCAGAATTCGGGGTAGTTGGCTTTGGTATAGTGGTGCACTTGCTCCAAGAGATATACGGCAAAGCGGGATACTACATTGAATGGGATAGTGAGGTTGCGCTCTTGTTCTCGCGGAAGATTGGCGAGGGTGCGGGCGTCGTTTCACAGGTAATAGCGGCTTCGATTCGGCGGGGTATGTTCGACAAAGACATTTATGAGAAATACCATGTGCTCACCTCCAGGGGTATACAAAAAAGGTATTTCGGGGTTGCGTCCCGACGCAAGGTTGTTGATGTCGATTACAACATACTCTTAGTGGATGCTACCAATTTTTCGAGTCGTGTCAACATCAACCGCGTTTATGTCAACATTTTCTCGGAAAATGCAAGCAGAAACGAACAAAGTAAAGTAAAGGAAAGTATAGTAAAGGAAAGCAAAGTAAAGTGTGTATCTACTATCGTAGACACACACACCGCGTGTGCGCGCGAGGCGCACTGTGTGAGTGACAAGTTTGATATGTTTTGGAATGCTTATCCGAGACAGGTCTACAAGGACGAGGCGAAGCGGGCTTTTGAAAAGCTCGGTACCGTTGATCTCGACGCAATGCTCAAGGCGCTCGAAGAACAGAAAGCCTCCGCACAGTGGCAGAAGGAGCGAGGGCGGTTCATTCCCGCTCCCGCGCGATGGCTCAAGGCGCGATGCTGGGAGGATGCTCTCCTGAGCGCGGAGGAAACGCAGGGTACATGCGGGCGCCAGACTGTGTATACTGAGGCGAATCTAAAAAACCTCGAAGAAATCTATCGGAAAGTAAAAGGGGAATGACAAATGATGAACGAGATAATTTGCACAACGCAAGCAGAGCTTGACGCTGTGAGCGCGGACTATAACGGCAGGGTGATAATTAAGTTTGGCACACCGAATAACCGCGCGGTGCTGAACAGACGCTTTAAATACCCCGTTTTGGCGTATGACAACAGCAGCGTTTTGGCGAATGACAACAGCAGCGTTTTGGCGTATGACAACAGCAGCGTTTCGGCGTATGGCAACAGCAGCGTTTCGGCGTATGGCAACAGCAGCGTTTTGGCGTATGACAA
>OLHG01000244.1_pt1 | contig 39246 bp, 49 predicted proteins | sample 1605971 | NCBI WGS metagenome assembly OLHG01 (sample SAMN03283289) | human gut metagenome | biome: human-associated habitat; material: feces | host: Homo sapiens | place: Peru | collected 2012 | reverse complement strand
TCCTCCACATACAGTGTGCGCCCGCCCAAGCTGTCCAATGCAATGTCAGCAATGCGCAGTGCGTCTTGCTGTTCCGCGGTGAGCTCAGCGGCATAATTATGAACGATATGCTTTGTCTCTGCGGCAAATTTTTCTTTGCTTTGTACAGTGTTCTTTTTTTTGTTTTCGCGGGTGTCCGTACCAACATTTTTTTCGTCTTGCAAAGCGCTGTTATCCGGTGTGCTTTTTGAGATAGAAACAGAAGGCGTATTTTGGCCTTTCTTGCTTTCTTTTTGTTCTTCGTCGCTCATTTCCAGAGCTTCTTCCGGCACAACATACGCATTATGCCCGCTGTAATACGCGGAAAGAGCCTGTGCCTCGCTAAGTCCCGCTTTCTTGGCGTATTTTACAACTGCCGCCTCGCTTCCGCCTGCTTGTGCTTGGTTATATGCGCTGACCCATGCTGCCGTATACGCGCCAATGTCGGAGCCGTCATAAGAACTTACGAACGCTTTCCCTCCCTCCGAAGAAAACATCGACGCATTTTCGTAGATCTGTGCCATACGCTGGTCGGTGAAATCCAGATTTTCCAGCGAAGTAACAGCACCATCGGACAGGCGAACGAAAGTTGTGCCGTCTGTGTCGATATGATCCACACCCGTAACCCGTACCGAAGAATTATCGCCAGCATAGCGCGCCTCTGCATAGCTGCGTAAAGGAAAGCTTTCTCGCTTCACCTGCGCTGTTTTCGGGCGCAATCCGGCCGTCTCTGCTGTTTTGTAGATTTGCCGTGCCGGTTTCGCCTCCGGAAAACGCGAAATATCTTCTGTATCGACCGCCGGGGTTTCCGCTCCCAATGGCGCAGAGATTTGTGCCAGACGAGATTGCTCCCTGGAATCTGCCGTTTGTGAAGCTGTCTGCGGTGTGCCGTAGGTGTCCTGCATCATGAGCGGATCCTCTGCATAAGCTGCACGCATTCCTTCAATCGTTCCGTCCGAAGCGTTGCGTAATATCTCCATGTCCAGCGAAAGCTTGCCGATCTTGCTGTAGCTATTTTTATCTTGCTCCGAAAATTGAAAGTCCGGGAACACCTGCGCAGCGTCAGAGAGAAGCGCGTTCAAATTTCCGTTCTGTACAACCTCGCGGCCACGCTGCACATTCTCTGCTCGACCCATCAGAGAGGAATGCAATGCGCCAGCATATTGTGCGCCAGCCTTCCCCCCTGCCATAACACCACCGGAGACAAAACCGCCAGCCGCTGCCATTCCAATATCTTTTGCCACATCGGCGGCTGCCCGTTTCTTTGCCTCATCCTCAGACATGCCTTCGGCGACATACTGTGTTACTGCTTGCTGATATTTCGACAAATCTCCGTTAATGAACCCGTCTGTAATGGTATTTGCCAGCTCGGTAAGGGTTTCCTCGGATGCTTCGATTCCGGCCTGTGAAAGGACATTTTGGAGCACATCACGCACGCCATGAACATCTTTAAGCTGTATAAGATTTTCCAGCGAGACTTTTTCAAACAGCACTTCTGCTACGCCTGCTGCTGCCCCGCTCCAAGCCGCCTGTTCATTACTGCCGCCGCGTTGTAGTACATCGCGGGCGGTGTCCGATGCGCTCCCCAGTCCCATAAGAGCTAACGATCCGGCCTTCCCAAAACCCATAAAGAACAGATTTTGCGCAATGGAAAGCCCTGTCTGTGTCAAGAATTTCCCCGCATCCCCCATATCCTGTGTCAAGCCCTCTGCCGTAGCGTCCGACACTATGTTCGCGCCAAAGAACGGACTATTGGGGTCGATTGGCTGATATTCGTTCTTCAATTTGTTTTTGGTGTTTTGGAAAACTGTATAAGCATAGCCAAGCGGCTTAAACAGCCCTGAGCCGACATTTATCATAGCCCCCGCTATCGGATGCTCGTTCGCTATTTCCCGCAGGCGTGCGCTGTCCTTCTCGGCAAGACGCATATTCAGTTCCGGATTAAGATAGGAAAGATATTCCTTGCCAGCCTCTAATCCGCCATGTGCGACTGCAAGGTTATAAGTCTGCCTTTCCTCGTCCGTCATCAGAGTATATTGATTTTTGATGTCCGCCCATGTCTCGTTGACCAATTGATAGGTGCGGTCTTTTTGTTCGGGATCGTACACATTCTTGCCAACATTTTCCTGGAAAAGAGCATTATATTTACGCTTCTTTTCCTCCCGCTCCTTTAAATAAATATCGCGGTTGATTGCGTCCAACTGTTTCTGGTTGGCGTTTTGGCGGCTTATTAGGGCGTCGATTTCTTTTTGCTGCGAAACCGTATCATATTGCAACTTTTCCTGGTCGATTTTATTCTTGTTGTTGGTATACGCTTCTCTCGCGCGATATAGATCTTCCAGATTTAACCCGGCGATTCGTTGCTGTTCCGCTTCCGCCGCCGCCACCTTTTGTTTCTGCACATCTCTCTGCGCAGCAAGAGAAAGATCTTTTCTCGCCATAGCGCGTTCTTCTCGCAAAGCTTTGAGTTGCCCGCGATACCCCACATACGCCTGCTGTGCAGCGTTTGGCGCAGGGGAATTTTTCTGCAAGGTGTCAATCTTCTGATCCAGCTCGGCAATGCGATTCTGTAGAGTTCCTATATCCAAGCGAGAAATCCGTTCCGCCTCATCGGCATCCTGTTTCGCTCTTGCGTATTCCTTCTCATTATCCCACTGCCCCCAGTAATCCTGCAGCGAAGTATCTGAGGCTATCTGTGAAAGCGCGCCCGCCGTTTGCGTTGCCTGCTTTTTATATGCCGCACCTTCCTGCGAAGAAAGGTTTCCGGAAGCTACCAGCCAATCAATCGTGTCATACTGCGCATTGCGCTGATTGGCAAGCGCCTTGAATCTCGGTGCATTTTGTGTGGCATACAACGCCGCCTTTTTTCCGGAAAGATAATCTGTTTCCCCAAGCAAGTTGGCATATCCGGAGGCGATTTTTCGTGATGTATCCGCCCATTTGTTATATGCTTCCACGGCGGATGAATCCGGCGTGGCTGTTTTCATATTCCGATATTCTTCAAAGGAGCGCCGCTTAAAAGAATTCGAGGGCGTGACCGTCGTAAGCGCAGCATCATTTACGGCCTGCGTTTTCTTTTTACCGGTTGTTCCTTGATTCCGATATTCTTCATAGGATTTTCGTTCGAATGCCATATTCCCTTTCCTTAGCTCCTTTTCTGATTGCTGGAAGTGAACTGTTGCAGGTAATCCCAAACCGCATCGGTGTCTATGCCTTTCTTTGCCAGTGTGCTCATATAGGCATTGAGCTTTGCGTCATCCGGCTCCATCGTATAGTACGCCAAAGCCTGTAGGCGCTCATCACGAGAAGCTTCCTTTGTCGGTTGCGAATAAGAATTGTTCTTAGAAGAACTGCTCTTGCGCGACGAACCACCTCTGCGACCGCCTCCGCTGCCGCTCTTCGCGGCCTGCGCTTTTTGATATTCCCACTGCGCCTGCTGGAAATCGTAATCCTTCTGATTCCAATAATCTGCATTTTCGGAGGCCGCCAATTGCTGCCAATAGGCAAGCTGATCCGCGTATTTCCCGTAGTCAAAATTGCGTTCTGTATTGTACGCATCATTTGCAAGCGCGTATTGGTTATAATAGTCGTTCAGCGCATCCATATACCGGCCATAAGCAGTGTTTTCTCGATCTGCCGCAAGGTCGTATTGATTCCGCATGTCTTGTCCCTCTTGTAGATACCGAGCATAGGCGTTTGCCTCCAAATCTGGCACAATATCATTGAGATGGGTCAAATACTGCTGATATGCCTGATTGCCTGCTGTAGACGCATAGGAATTCCCGTACCCGCCTGTAAGCGCTGCGGCGTTCCCCATCGTGTCCTGCATGGCCTGTTTTCCCAAGTTAACATACTGTTGCCGATACTGCTGATAGGTCGGGTCTGCGTTTAGGTCATAGGAAAAATCTTTACGATTCATGATTTTGTCGTAAATATCCTGGATCTGCGAATCATACGGCGAAGTATAGGAATCCGGCTTTTTGTTCAAAACATCCTGTAACTTCTGATAGGCCGAGTTGACGCTCTCAGACGGAGCGTAGCCCCCCTGTAACTTCTGCAGGTTCGAATTTGTGCCAGGAGACAAACCGGACATCGATCTCGCTGTCTGCTGTGTGCTGGAACTCATCGTCTGTTGTGCGCTGGGGCTCCCGGCGCTCCCCTGTGTGGTATTGCCACCCCCGTTGAGCTTTGTCCAAGTGTTTGTGCCTACAACGCCATCCACCGACAAACCATTTTTTTGTTGATAATCCCGCACTGCCGCCAATGTGTTCTTCCCGAATCTTCCATCTACCGACAGGTTGTATCCGGCGTTATTCAACCGCGATTGCAGTTGACGCACATCAGCTCCGCGAGAACCGTTTCGTAATGTGGCTGCCATAAAAATTCCTTTCCTCTTCGAGTTTTGCGTTACTCTATTCATACTATATTCTGCTTAAAAATGCGCCCACATAAGAAAAGAAGGCCAAAGCATTCTTTCTCATGCTGTGCGCTTCCAAGCATAGACTGTTAGGTACGGCGGCATGTGTTCAACAAAGCTCGTAGCGCCTATCGCCTTTTGGCGGGTGATGGTCGTCGTGTCCGTGCCAGCCGAAAGGCCACTGTTTTTTGAAATGCCGCTCGCATTTCCGTCCCAACTGCCCGCATGCCATGAAATCGTGCCGTCCGCGGCGTAGTCGCTCACGCCGATTGCCTCTCCTTCGCCCACAAGCGCGCCGTAATACGGGTGAAAACGCACACCAAAGGCATGCTGATGCGTCCGGTTCCCGCCCGTCTGCCCGCTCTGTTCGCTCGGGAGGAGGAACGCCCCCGTGATTGCTTCCCAAGTCCCGCCAAGCGTCTCTGCGGGGCTTGCGTTCTGCATGCTCATATAAATGCTGCCCACAGGATAGATAAGATCCACAAGCGCAACGCCGGCGATTGTCGGTGCCTTTGCGAAGTCCGCCGCCCACGCGACCTCTAAACCTACTTTTTCACTCATTTTTCCAAGTGCCAATCCCTTCCCGTCCGCACGGATATTCACAACGCGCCCTGCGGTTTGGAGAATGCTTTGATAACTGCTAGTCGTGAAAGCGTCCGTTATTTCAAGAGAAAGCTCGTAGGTATTTGCAATTGAAAAGCCAGATATTAGGCTTGCCTGCCCAGGTGTCAACGGTGCAGAGGTGTTCCAGGAAGTGGCTCCCGTCATGCGATATTTCAAGACGGCCTGCGCTGTATTGTGTCCCCCACAAGAAGAGAACTGCTGCAAGAAATATATAGACAGATAAGTTCCTTCTTCGCTTGGGTTTCCGTCGGCTGTACAGCGCGCAATTGAAATATTTGAGCACTTGGGAACATCGTAGGGCTGTACGGTAATGGAAATGGTTTTCTGCGCCGTCTGTCGTCCTCGGCTATCTTTCGCATATGCAGAAAAGGAAACGGCTCCGGAAGAAAGCAATAACCCTGTAATAAATGGATTGCTTCCTCCGCTGAATCCTCCACCTGATATGGAATAGGACACAATGCTACTGCCGCCTGCGCCTGCGGCATCCTGCAAGGTAAGTTTCGCCCTACTCTTCCCCTGCACAAAAACGCCCCAAGCGGAAGGCACTTCCGTGGCCACTTGTTCTGCCAAAAGCGCGCCGCTAGTCGGTACCATGGAATCAGGGATGTAAAGCGTTAACCCAACCGACTGGCTACCGATCAGAGTTTCGCCGTTATAGGTATCGCAAATGATGGTTGCTGTCCCATACTCGCTGTTTGGAATCTCGCTGGCCACGCTAACCGGGAATGTATATGTGATTGTTCGTTCCGCCGTTACCCCTGTGATTCCGCCTGTGGCATTTCCGAAGCGCCAACGCAAACTGTGCGTAAAGCTTTCGGATGCGGGAGATAGAGTGATTGTCGTTGCCTCTCCCATTGTTGCAGGCACCACCGTCGGCACGGTCGCTCGGGGTATCGTAGGCAATGCGACAGCGCCGGATACATTGCCACCGCTGATATAGCTAGATTTTGTGGTAAACGAACCGGCGATTGTAATACTTTTGCTTCCGTCAGCATTGTGTGCGACTGTCCCGGCAAAAGTCCCTAGCGTATGAATGTTTGCGGAGGAAGTAAAGTCGTAGGCACCATTCGTCACGCCGCTCCCCGATGTGCCATTGACCGAAAATGTCGAATTCAGGCCGTTCGCATATTTGGTCGATGTGCTTTGCCCCTCGCGCAGTGCTGCGTAGAAATATGCACGCACAAAGCTTGTGTTGTTTGAAATATCTTGGCTCTCCACCTGGTATTCCGCCCAAACATCAATCTTTCCTCCGTTGCTCCCAGTCCCAGCACCATTTAGAATAGCGTACCCATCATGAATTGGTATGGTTCTTGCCATTTACGACCCCCTCCTTGTAAGAGATAGACTGCCATTGGATTCCAGTTGCCAGTCATAATATCCGGCTGTTTGGTTCCCGATCGTCAGCTTATGCGTTATTTCTGCATCCGTAATGTACATCTTGTTATTGCTGATATACGCAATCTCCACGCCGCTCTGCATAAATGAAAGCTTTGTGTTTCCGAGCAGAGAGGTAAATAGGCTTCCTAGTTTGCCAAGCTCAATCCCGTCGCTGTTAAAACGGATATAAGTGCGCATCTCGTCGATAAAGTCATTTAGCTTCCCGTCCACCTCCACTGTATAGGCATTCGCTGTCCCAAAAGTGAGTGTGATTTGTTGCGCTGTTTGCTCAATACGAGATTCCATTTCGCTTTTGAGTGCCGCCGTGTCCGTTTTTGCCGTATAGGTTTCCGAGAAAGTGCTTTGCAGGCGTTGTGATGATGCTGTAATCTCCGCCAAATAGGCGTTCGTTATATCCGACGCAGTATGGACAATCTGATTGTATAAGTCGTCGTACAGTTTTTTTCGCGCTGCGTCGTCCGTGCCAGCGCTTTCCTGTAGCGCTGAAGCAATTTCGGCTGCGGTTTTGGCGCTGCTTGCCGCCGAGGAAAGACTAGCCGCCGTAGCGGCATCCATGTTCTCTATTCCGATGTTGTAAAACATGTATTCCAGTTTTCGGTTCAATTGGAACAGATAGTCTACCATTTGCTTCTGTACAGGTGTATCCGTCCGCCCGAAACTTGGAATGTTTAGATTAAAAAGTGCCATGCAACTCACTTCCCCCTTCGGTTTCTTTGGATAGCGAAAAAATCTTGCATGCGCCAGTACCAGCAATTCGCAAACGCATGTGGTCGCACCGCTGCGGAATGACTGGAATTGTGAAGCTCTGTTTCTTCGTAAAAGTAATGGTACGCATTGCTTTCCACACCCCGGATGAATCGTATTGCATGGAAACAGTAATCGAAGTGCCTTGATCTGCTTGCAGTCGCAGAAGAAACCGAGAGATTGTCTTTTGATCCGGCGAATCCATGCCAAAATCCCCAGTTTCCACATACCAGTTCACAGCTTCCTCTTCTGTTCCTGCATTTCCCCCATCATAAAATCCGACGCTCCCGAGCATTGTTCCCAATGTGCCTCCGGGGGAAAGATAGTATAGTTCTTGCCCCAGGTGAACAAAGTCCGTCACAGCAAGATTATCCTCTCGATGCCACAAACCACGGGAGAGATCGTATACAAATAGATGCACATCCCCTTGAAGATCTTGCATGGATACATAATATTTTCCAGACACGCCACCAGCCACTGCGTTCTTATAGCGCACGCCTCCAAATGGCCGATATAGCGCCGCAGGTTGCCCGCCTGTATAAGCACAGATTCCGTCCGGAGATTTGTACAGCAATGTTTCATCTACGATAACTAGGCTTTTTGCGCTCCCTTTTTCCACGCCGCGCAGAGTTTGTTCCGAGACATGATAATTCGCCGGAGCAGTACCCTGCACAATGTGTACCTTGTCCTCCTTAAAAAACAGCACATAGTCCAAATATGAAACCGCGCCTGTAAAATCACCATCGCTCCCAATCGTAACGGCATAGCTGTCCGTAGACAGACCAGCAAAACAATGCCAGTTGAGTGGATCGCCAAGCTTGCAGGCATAAATCTCGTGCTTCGCAGAATTGCAGCCCCAACAACGATTATTCGCCTCCACAACAAAATCCATATCCGGCACGGTGCGAGAGATTGTAACAGGCGTTTGCTGCATTTGTGTTTCGTCCAGTAAGCCAATCACAACGATGGAATCCTTTGTGCTGGACTGCACTAAAATGTCCGTATTCAGTTCTGCAATCTCTGATCCCTGTATCGTGACCCCATCGCCCTCCCGAAACAGGGTGCCGATATTTTCTGAACCGATCTTGATATAGGTCGTGATAATCTGCACCCACGCCGCGCTATAGGCCGAATACTGCTTTAGAATATGAGGGGAAGAAGAAGTATCCATCCAAAGATCCCCGTCTTTCGGCTCTTCCGGAGCTGTTGCAGAAATGGCCGGTGTGTCGTATGGCGTTCCGTCTTGTTTCGCCAAGGTATATGTAACATTCCCAGAGGTGGAAAAGGAGGCTTCCATGCTTTCCAGAGAAAGCGTTTTAGTATGAAACCGCTTTTTATCTGGGAAAATCAGGACATAAGCACCCATTGAAACAAATTGTTTCGAGCTATCTTCCACCTGTCCAATGAGTGCGCCGTTATAGTATAGATTCGACCCATTTACCCACATCAGTTTTTCCTTGGCAAACAAGCCGTTTGGCTTATCAAACGACGCCAGGACGCCTCTTTTTTTGCGCGGAGACAATAGCGGGTAAAAATCCGAACTCATATTTTGCATTGCAAAAAATTCGTTCTCTTGTGCTGATAACTCGTGATTATACCCCTGGAACTGACGGATCATGTCCCGCGAAGTATTTAACCCATTTAGCGTTGTCACTTTCATAGGCGAATAAATTCTCCTTTCGGCATATATGTGCGCGTGTAAGCGTTGCTGTAATCCGACCACGCCGTATAAAATGCCTGTATACTGTTGTTATACCGGCCAATGTCAGCGTTGTGGAAGTCAATCTGAGCCATTACATACAGCATATATATTCCGTCATAAGGAAATCTCGCCAACAATTCTCGATCCTTGTCTGTTGGATAAACATAGGCAGAGAAAGTTTCCGGCACATCTTTTGCTCTATGCGTCAAAAGGAGCTCCGCATAAATTTTTCCATCCAACTCCGAAATCCATGCTGTCTTTTCCTCTGCGGAATAAGCGTTTGGTTTTACGGAATCCACCTTTTCAATCGCGTCATTTAATGTCATGCGTATCCCTCACAAAAAAAGGCGGCCGTTTGGCCGCCTTTGTCCCAATTAGTATTGGCCGATGCTATGATCTCCGGCCTGTGCCTGCTCGTACTGCTCCGCCTGCGCCTGCATTGCCTGTGCATTTCGGAGCACTTCGGCAATCGGTTTCGGCACCTCAACCGATTCGCCTTTGGGAACCAGGTAGCTTCGGCCGTTCACGGACACATACTGAAATTTCGATTCTCCCGCAGATGCCCGCGGGAGAAATACGGTCTCCTTTTCCGAGAAAGGATCTGTTGGCAAAACCTTTTTTTCTGCCATGTTTTTCTCCTTTGCCATTGCTTAGTTTTCCTGATCGATGTCCCCGGTGGTAGCGCCGGATTCCACGCGCAACATGCGATCTTCATACAGACGCTTCGCCGCTGTAGATACCTTATAGCCTGCCGTAGAAAACTGTTCCAACGGGCCACCGACCTGCGACTTATCCTTCATGATCATGGAAAGGCCAGCGCCTTCCGGGTCAATTTCCGCGAATGCGTCCTTGCCGAAGAACATTGTTGCGTATACAGCCGTGCCAGCCGCACCGCCTTCACCGGGATAGATGACATCGCCATCCGCCGGGTTTGTAGTCGGCGTTTCCGAGATCGTAATCTTTGCATTGCCAGCCGTGCCAGCCGTCGCAGACGCTACTGTATACAGCGCAGTGCCAATCATAATTTTTCGACCAGCCATTGCGGTGGCGTCGTCCGCGCTCAGTGCTTCATCGATAGTGATTGCCTTTGATGCGTAGGACGCAACTGTCAGGTTACGAGCAGAAGCGGACAGCCACTTGCCGCCGAAGATTTTAGCCTGCGTGGATTCCACAAAACGGACACCGTGCAGTTCACCGATTTCGCCATTATAGATCTCGTCCGGCGACGCATACTTGTGAGCCTCAATCCACTGATCGCTTTGCCGCAGGTCATAGGCAACGGCCGGGTGAATAACCGCAATATACTTGCCGTTGATGGTCGGCGCAAGCTTTTTCTTCAGCTCCATAACGGCCTTGTTGACTTCTTCCGGCGTGAGTTTTGCGGTCTTGTCAATCGCTGCGCGACTGGTAACAGCAGTGTGTGCCGTGCCAGACACCTTGTCGCAATACTGTACCGCAGTGCCTCCGCACACCTCATTGCGCACAAGTGTGTCCATCGTCAAACCGGCGGATGCACCGAGTTCTTCGACGATCATGGCAAGCACATTGTCTACAGTGTGCGTTTCCACCTGATCTGTGATCGACGCATATAGACCGTGCTGCGTCAATGCCGCAGTAATTGCCGTAACGCCGAACTTTTCCGCGTCCGGGATTACGCCTTCCGTGAGCTGCTTTGCAACAGGCAGCTTATTCGGCTTGCGGAATTCCACCGTCTTGCCGCGATGTGCAGGCAGCCCCTGCTTGCGACCAAACTGCGCATAGACCAAATTAGGCCGCGCGTTGACGAGCAGAGCGGTGTCATAAAATGTTTTCATCTCTGCCGTCATTGAGTTCTGATCGTCAAACGCCGTCGTCGCCCCCGTATAAGGATCGACATAGTTTTCCGTACCCGTCACGACCGTCGGCCGCTGGGCAAACAACTGTAAATCATACTCTTTAAACATAAAATTTCCCTTTCTTTCGTGCCTACAAGGTGACTTTTTCGCCTCTCCGCACTCTGGCTAGAATTGAGTCAATGTCCTTTTTGGTGTAATTGACCTTTGGTTGTGCCTGTGCTCCTGCCTGCGCAGACAGTCCTGCTTCTCTTGGGCGTTTTGCGCCTGCAGCAATGCTGCTGGAAATACGCCTTGCCGTTTCCTGCGCCGCGAACTGCATTGCTCCATTGGCAAGTTCCGTATGATGCATAGCTGTATATGCCGCCTCCAACGGAACTCCAACAGCTACCATGCGGGCAAACTGTTCGTTGCTCATTTCTTTGTTCAAATCAAACGAAGCATATTTACCCCGTAAAGCCTCCGCCTGCTGCAGGATTTGTCCCCACTGCTGCTGCTTTTCCGCTTCCTGCTGACGCTGCGTTTCTGCGCGCTCTAGGAGCTGTGCGCGCTGTTCCGTTTGATACACCTTGCGCATCTGATCGGCGGTAAAACCGCGCTCTTCCGCCATTTCCTCATAGAATCTGTTGTCATCCATGATATGTGCGGAAAGCGTGTCAATATCCGCGCTGCGAAGATCCTCGATCGACATTCCATATCCACGGGCTACAAGCTGTAGCATCGGTTCCAATTTGGAGACCAGCTCGGTATCCGCTTTGCTTCTGCTCAGCCTCCCCTGCACGATACGGTTAACACGGTCGTTAAAATCTTTCTTGTATCGCCCGGTGATCAAGCTTTCGAAGGTTTCTTCCTGGACAGCGGCGTCCTGTCCTGTCTCTCCCTGGCTGGCCTCGCCGGAAGAAACAATCGCCTCGCTTTGCTGACCGGCGACATCAGCGGTTACGCCCGTATCTCCAACTGCCGCGCCTTCGTCCGCAAACAGTTGCAAATCATAAGAATTTACCATACTGGCTCCTTTCTGTTTTCACTATATCAATCCTGCGGTTTATTTTCGCCCACCAATATGCAATCCGGATGATCCCTTGCCAATCGGCGCAAGCCAACCATGAAAGCGTCAAATACAGCCACCATGTGGGATGAACAGCCCGTTGCATCCAATATCAAGTATCCAGAGGAAATCCTTTGCCGCAAAATACGGCATTCCCCTCGCTCTTCGTATTGAGCAAGATTCTCTGCTAGGCATTGTAGAAGCGTGGACACCGCTGCGCACACCAAGTCTTTCCCCATCGGGGCACTACCGGCATGCCCGTGTGCCCATACACAATTCCTATCCCCTTCTTGACGAATGCAAATACAAATCATGCGTCCGGCTGAGAGACGGACTGCGCCTGTTCACGAGCGTTGCGAACCGTCCCGTACTCCTGTTCTGGTGCATACATTTCTAAATTCGTCTGTGCGCGCGGTATTGAAGCGGGTTGCCCATTGATTTGCTGCGCCAACCCCTCAGCCATGGACGGTTCGTATTTTGCCGCAAGCATCAACGCCATTTGCTGATACAGTGCCAATTGCTGCTGCATCGTCCCATTTTCCGATATTTTCTGCATGATAGCGTCTTTCCCGTCGAAATCCATCATGTCCAGAGTGGCTAACGCCTGATCTGTCATTTGCGGGTTAAAAAAGCCGAGATTAAAGAACTGCAATGCCATTTCATTCTGGCTCACCTTTGTGTAAGGGCTGGCCTTTTCAGCCGACACCTTAATATCGAAAATAGGCTTTCGATAGGCAATCTCTCCGGTTCCATATCCGCCAATCTCCTGCATCTGAATCCTGGCATTGGTGTATTCTACAAATTGTTCTTTACCCATATCCCCTGTAATGCGGAAGCGGCGCGGCATATCATAGAATTGACGGATCCGCTCGATAACCATGGTAATCAACCGCGCATAGGAGCGATAGGCGCTCATGGAACTTGCCTTTGAACTGCGCCCTGCGCTTTCCTGCAATGCGGCAATTGCACTGGCGGCCGTGACACCGGAAGAAGTAACGCCATTTTGTACATCCTGGTTTCCGGAGGTCATCTTCAACTCTTCGATTTTGTTATTTAGAATGCTGAGATAGTTGCCGTTCAGCATCTGCACTGACACCGGTTTTATGGAATCGTCTCCCAAGGTGCCGTCCACATGCACAAAACTGTTGCTCCAATCCGAGAATTCCTTCTCGTTCACACTACCATCTTTGCGGATAAAAAAGCGCGGAGTGCAAGTCATAACCGCATTTTTCACGATTGCTGAGTTCAAATGATCAATTTGTTCCTGCGGCGATTTGCCAATATCCACATAGCCATACCCACACGGACTTCCTTCCACCGGGAAAAGTCGATCAAACACGAACGGATAATCCGCGTCATCATACCACCCGCGCCCAGCTTTTTCCGGATCATTTTCCGATGCATACAACACAGTCCCCGCACAGAACTTGCAATATTGTAACAGGCGCTGAGATCCAGAGTAGGTGTGGTAGTACCAATCCACTACAAGACTTTTATCACTGGTATCCACGCTGTCATCATACGGATACTGAGTGATTGTGGCATCCTGCGTGCCTATTTTCCCTTCTAACTGCGGATACTTTCCTTTTAGTGCCTCGTTGTCCACTAGCTCTGTTACGAATACATTCCTGCTCTTCTGAATGTCATTGATACCCGGTTCCCAAAAGATGTTCAGCGCCGACACCTTTTGAATGCTGATGTCACCAAGCCCATTCAGCTTTTCTGCATCCCAAAAGCATCCGTAAATTGCTGTTCCTTCGATCATCTTTTGCCAGGAAACATCCGAGTACACTTCTTCAAAGTTATTCTGCTCCAAAATAACAGGGATAATGTCTGATAGTATCTCGGCCTCCTGCTTGTCTCCCGCTTCTCGCGGTAAGCAATTGAAAGTAGGGTATGCCGAAATCGCGTCTGCGTGTTTGCCCAAAATGACATTCCAAAGCCAAGCGGACGGAGCTTTGATGTCTCCCGGATTCCCCTTGGGGGCTTCCACTGAAAAATTTCTTAGCTTCCACCATTTTTGGCTTTCCACAATGCGTTTTTCCAGATTCGCTTTTCCAGACTTGTATTTGTTTAGTGTCAAGAACGCTGCGCGAACTTGATCTTCTCCGATCCTTTCTCTGCGCACCTCGTCCACGACCACTTCTCTTTGTTCCATAGCTCCTCCTTAGGTTGAAAACTGATCCAATGGATCGATAAATATCTTTTTCGCCTCCTGCTTGCGAACCGGCGTAATTGGTCGAGACATGCAGAAGTATCTCCATTCGTCCGCCGCATGATCCTCCCCGTCGGTGTCCAGATCTTCTGGTCTGCGCAGATCGAACTGCAAAAGCGGCACCGTGCGGATAAATGCCTTGCAGGTGTCAAACACATACATGCGCGGATACCCCTGCGCATCGAATTGCAAGCGGTAATGACATTGCATCCATCCTGGAATGCGGGCATTGTCCCCTGGCGTAAAAAACACACCTTTCCCCGCAGCAACTTCTGCCGTACTTATGCCATGGGATTTATCCCAAATTGCCGGATCTGCCACACCAGTAACCGAGCGCCCGGCAAGCCACGGATGCTCTCGCTCAATCCGAGCGATTTCCTCGAACTGCTGATCTGGCGACCATTTAACGCCTTCGTTTGGCGTTTGGGTACAGCCATACAGCTCTAGGATGCGATAGATTGTCCCCTCGTAATCAACAGCCCACCAGGCGCATGAAAATGGTTTCCCGTACCCAAAGTCGTAGGAACGGAAGATATTCCACCCGCGTGCTTCGCCGCGCGCCAAATCGAATGCCGGAATCACATGCGTAAACCGCCGTTGCTGTACAGCTTGCTCCTGCGTGATTCCAACTTTTTTGCACAATTCCAGGTCTGGCGTGATGCGAAAATCTTCAAAGAACTGCCCCTCGAAAATATCCCATTTCCCATACAACCAGGCATCCCGCAACTTTGGAGGCAGCGACGCAAGTTCATCATAATATTCCGGCTGCATTTTCATAAGTGCGTGGTTGTCCGTCACAAGCGCTTGCGTAAAAGAGTAGTTTTCGGCAATCTCATTTGCCTCATAGCGGCGATCAATGAATAGGCGTTTGATATATCCATGCCCAGCGCCGCCGGGGTTGCATGTGTAGTATGTTCGCTTGGGAAACCCATTCGGTTCACGCACAGCAAGATTGATTTTGCGAATCCAATCTTCCTTGAGCTGCGTCGCCTCATCCAAGAAGATCACATCGTATTCAGCGCCTTGATACTGATCTAGATCTGAATCATTGGCGCAATACCCGAAAGTGATTGTGCTTTTGTTGCGGAACAAAAAAACCTTGTCTGTCTTGTTGTATCGCGCCATTTTGCTCGGAATCATGGCTCGCAGCGGATTGATGTGGTTGTTGATCAATTCTTTATAGGATTTTCGGACGATCAAAACCTTGATTCCTGGCCATTGCAAGCAAAGCAACAGCGCCTTTACGCGCACTGCCCAACTCTTTCCGCCCCCTCTTGCACCGCCATATCCAACATGTCGGTGCTGATCAGAGAGAAAACGAATCTGCTTTTGTGATGGCCGAGGAATACGGATTGTCAATTCGCCCATGTGTTTTCCGCTCCCTCAATTTCCACACGGAAAGATTCGTTGGAATCTCCTTCGTGGAGTTGTTTTTCCAGTGTGCGAATCCGCGCTTCCTGCTCGCGGATGTCCATGCGGCTCTTAATCATTTGGATTTCCTTCAAATCCCGTAGTGTAGATGCTAACTGCCGATATTCTGCTGCTGAGGCGCGCCCATCCGCAATGTTTTCCTGCCTTAGGCGCTCCTCTACCGCATCCAGCAATGAAGCAGCGATGTCTTGCAAGCGCGCATTTCTTTCTGCCTGTTGATCAGCCGCCTTTTCCATACTCTTGGCAAGCACCCGTTCTTGGTATTTTCGGCGAAGCTCAACCCAGTTTTCCTTCTTCCCGGTTACACCCATTGTAACGCGGGACAAGCCATATTTCTCTGCTAATCTTCGATAAGAAATGCTTGTAGTAATATACTCGTTCTTTACCTTGTCTTTAAGCTCTTCCCATTGCACAGGTATTCCTCCTCTCATTGGAAGGATACCACACGCAAGACACTTGGCTCGCCCACCTGTTCATGTACAAAAAAAGAGAGCCAAAGTGGCTCTCTTATGCGTCGTTATCCAATGTCATCAACCCTGCCAACGGACACTTTGCCCCTTTTGGCGGCATCGGCCATGGATAGCACGCCTCAATGTCGCGAAGAACAGGACATTTTTTTCCTTCTGCAAATGTCTTGTCACAGCAAAAACATTCCATATCGATGACTTTCCCAACTAGCCGCGCCAACGCCTGTTCCGGCACATAACACATGCCTTGCTCCCGCGCCTTCCCCGTAAAGTCCTGCACGACCTTCACTTCACAACGCGCATGTTCCATATCCATTTGGATGTTTTTTAGCTTTTCCAGCGGCACCGTCCGCAGAAGTGCTTCCATCAGTTGTACAGACTTCGCTAATATCAGTCGATAATCTCGCCATCCCGTCGCCGTCTGTTTGCATCGAGGGCGCAGGATTTCTTGACATTGCTCCCATCCATTTACAACGCCAAACAGTTGGCGCAGTGCATAATATTCTTTATTGTTTAACGGCGTTCTCTCCATGTTCCATTTCCTCCTTGATTTCTACCAAAACGCTATCCTCTCCACGCAGGAAGTGATCCTCGAATCCTATTACCCATCGTTGATTATCATTCGGCAATATCCCACACTCTTGCAATGCATCCAGAACGAATTTCTTTGCAAAAGCGATATTGTCGCAGTCTCTACGCGCAGTGCGTTCTTCCCAAGTAAAGGATATTCGGCAAGGGAACTGTACTGGTCTCAGATTGCCGGCAGCTATCGCTGCGCGAATATGCCAACCGATTAGCTCGTCCGTTTTCTTCTTCAAGTTTGCTCCCGCATAACGGTTACTTCGATTTGTTTTGATCACTTCATTTAACCCAGGTAGGCGTTCTGGGATTAGAAAAAATTGTCGTTTCATTACTTCTCCATGCTTTTGCATGCAACATCCATGTGCGTAGACCACCATGAAGGCGTCGCGCAAATATTTCATTGCTGTTGTGCTTTTAGCTTTCTCCGATCGGGACGCCAAACCTCGCACATAGTCCGCCTGCATACTTCGCTGTCCCCGATGATCTGTATAGGCAGGCCGTCGCGGTTCCTCCACAGTAGACACCCAAAAAAAGGTAACAGGCTTGCCGTCCTTACGGCGCTTACCTAGCGGCACACAGCGGAGGCAGCTACAGCACAGCCCCACCATATAGCCGTCCTTCCAAACCCACTTATCGCCCTCCACCTCTTCATCCAATCGTTTCAAATCCTCTTCGTCAGCCATGTGAGCACCCCTCTCCACTGTTTTTCAGCGCGTCATACATCGCATACCTTTCCCGGATAGACAAGAGCCGCTCCGGCGCTTTATCCTTTATGAAGGCATCCCACCAGCCGCAGCCTGTCCCCGGCATCTCCGGGCAGCCGCACCGGTAGACGCAGTTTGGCACGAGGGCGTCCGCGATCTCTGGCGCGATCTTTTGTAAGTCCCGCTTGAGCTGTACGGCATACCTTCTGGCCTCTGGCGTCGCTTGATAGCACAAACGCTTGCGCCAGGCGTCAATTAAATTCTGGACATTCGCATATCCCTCGAAGCTCACCGGCGCGTCCTGCGGCTTTTTGTCCCGCTTTTCGCCCGTGCGATCTGTCCGCTGTGAGCGGACATACTTCTCAAACTTATGCCTGGCCCACTCCATGGCCACCCAGTAGGGCATATCCTCCCAAAGCCAGCTGACATGCAGCTTGCGTATCGGCGTATGCTCCGCGATCACGAGGTCGCGCTTGAAGCGCTCGGTCGCTTCTTTCTCCGTGTGCTTCTTCCCCGCGGTCGTGCGGCAGGCGTTTTTCACGTCCCGCCAGCTTCCTTCGACCTTTACCATCGTGTCTTACCTCCAAAAGTCTCGCTTGTCCTTTCCATCGCACGCCTTAGCCGCTCAAAAGCTCTTGTGGCTGTAATGATCGGCGTTCTCTGTGCGGCCCTTTCCCTGTACACTCTCTGCGCGGAAGCCGTGAAGCTCTCGCGGGATAGGTCTTTAGTGGTCATAGTCTTTCGCCCTTTCTTCGCAAATTTGCACGATGTGCTCACATAGCAGCGCCGGTATTTTTGCTCGACTTGCGGCACCTTTAAGCCCTTGCGTCCCTGTCTCGCTCCCTCTTGGTGCTGCATCGTGACAAGGCGCACCCCTTTTGCACGGCGGTTTGAACCCCGGGCACGGGTGGTTCGTCCAGATGTCGGTGGGTTTTTGCCGTCGCTCTCCGTACTGGCAGTATGTGACAGTATAGCGAGGTAGCCCTTTCATAAAAGACATTTTCCTAAGCCCTCCACGAGGATTCTCGATAAAGTAGTATTTAGGTGACAAGTCTTTTATAAGCTCTATCACGTGCGCATTTACCTTATCGCAAAACGTCGCATACTCTGATACAGGGAGTAAGTCGCCGCTTTCGCTCTTTCGCCTATGCTTGCTGATAGCTGCTATGCTGTAAGTGGTGCAATCCGGAGACGCCCATATCACATCTGGCTCCCCGAATTTTTGGCGTATATCTTCTGCTGTGACCGTCAAAATGTCAGCATATAAATTGATATTTTCGAAGCGCTTATCCCACTCTACAGAAAACACCTCGTGTCCATGCGCTTCGAAAGCTTTACCTATGCTGCGCGTCCCGGCAAAAAGCTCTAGCACTTTCGTTTTCTTTCCTCTCCTTTCCTCATTACGGCGCAATATACACGGCCTTTACACCATCTTTTTGCACAAGCTCAAGGTAAAAAACAAACTCCGCATCATAAAAATCTTGCGTTAAATTATCTTTGCTATCGGTCACGAAGCGCACATCTGCGCTGCCCGGCAGCTTTTCCAGTTTTTCTTTTAGCTCTTTTACTGTCATATCTTTTCCTCCATATCAAAGTGCAGCTTCACCAGCTTTTTATCCACTTTCTTTTTAATCACTTCTCCGACCACTCAAAAGTTTTTCTTTCCGAGTTATACACCACTACCATGCTTGGAAATGGGGCAGCATCCCCTCTGCTTCCATTTTCGCGCAAAAACCGGATTCTTCCACGCAAGAAGCGGATGCTTGCTTTTCCTAATATATACTCGTGAAAATAGCTTGTGTCCGTCCGAGCTGGAATTAACAACACGACAGGCCACGCCATTTTCTGCGCCTCCTCGTATGCTTTTTTACCCACGCTCTTAGCTGGCGGCCGTATGGCGGGTTACAGAAGACCGCTCCGCCGCGGTTCCAGCTTTGGCGTAGTCCATCATCGTCCGGCGTATAGTACAGGCGGCACTTTGCCGTCTCCTCCGTTGCCGCCGGGTCTAGCACAAAGTGATACTCCGCATCCAGCTTTTCAAAAAGCTCCGGCGGCGTCCCACATGTCATGCTCTTTGACGATAGCAATGCACCGTTCATTTTCTCCCCTTCTTTCTCGCTTCCTCTACAAAGCCGAGAACCGTGTCTAAAATCGCCTTATCGATGCGCGATTGCAAACTGCATCTGTTTTCGCAGATGACAGGCATATCGCGCAAGCCGCGTTCGTAGTAAACCGCTCGCCTGACAATCCACTTGCCTTCCCAAAACTCGATAGAATAACCGCTGCTTTTTGCCGCCTCCATCTTCGCCGACTTTGCCGCGCCGGTTTTTACAAAATAGCTTTCTCGCGACACCCATGGGTTTTGATAAATCTTCATTCCTTCTCCTCTAACATCTGCTCTATCTTCATACCGGCGCTTTTTACAAGCTGGAATCTATCAACTTCATCAATATTTTGTATTCCCTTGGCGGTCGCTAAAAGCGCCATCTCTATCATGCAAAGCTCTCTTAGCAAAGCAAGCTCATCATGCGTCAGCATTGTCCAGCCTCCTGTATAACTCCCGCTCATCATCTGTAAGCCTGATAGCATCCGCCAGTTCTTCATAGGTGGCTTTATAGGCGGCGTGGGTGTCATCGATGATGCGGATATATGTCCATAGCTTTTGTGCTATCTCGACATATTTTCGCTCGCATTCGGCTCTCCCGCAAAGCGGACATTGCTTTAGGTTATTCATGCTTTTTATGTCCTCTCCGAATATTGCCCCGCCTTCCAAATCATATTTTTAATGTCATCATAACTTTCATCCGGGGTAAAGTAATCATCCTCCGAAAAAAATATCTTGCATCTATCACCATCGTATTTAATAATCTCTTGAACATTCCGCAGGTTAACAAGCCTCTTCACCAGTATATTGTTAACCTCTATAAAATTAGTCATTTTTACACCTTTCTCCTTCACTGCAAAATCCCTCTGGCAAAATGTTGTAGGTGTCCATCTGCTCGCAATATGTCTCCCCATCTTCGTACTCGTGGAAAAACTTACAGTCCTTGCAGCGTACAACCTCCACCGCATCAACCGTTTCCATCTGCTCTACTTCTTCTTGAAGCGCTTTATAAAACACGGCCGTTTCCTGCGCTCCGCACCCTTGTGCTATCCGATAGACTGCACCGACCCGTCTACACAATGCATCTGCGTCAATCAATCGCACTTTCCGTTCCTCCGTCCATCTTTGACCGGTTGGCCGTTGCCATGTGCCGCATAAGCATCGCCCTTGTCATGAGGCCGACCCCGCCGGGAACCGGCGTAACCTTTAATCGTTCGTGTGAGCCAAAGCAATCACCGACCAACTTTCCTTCTTGTGTCCGGCTGATTCCTGCGTCAATCACCACCGCGCCCGGCTTGCAGTATTGCAGATCAACAACGCCCGGTTTGCCTACACCCGAAACGACAATATCCGCAACCCGTAGCAGTTCGGGTAGATTTTGCGTTTGTGAATGTGCGTTTATGACGGTGCAATCCGCATCCAGCAGCAGACGCGCCATCGGTTTGCCCACCAACTTCCCTCTGCCAATCACAAGAGCGGTTTTGCCTGTCAGTACGCCAATCTCTTGATATAGCAGATACATAATCCCTTCCGGTGTGCATGGCTTAAAAGGAGAATTCGGGCGGAAACCATCAACATCTTTTGCAGCATGTACTTTTCGGAGATAGCGGTTTTCGTTCATCCCACTTGGCAATGGAAGCTGAACAATAATTCCACCAATCTCTGGATCGGCGTTTTGCTCCTCGATAGCCGACGAAAGCACCATTGGAGGAATCTGCATGTGTCGATACGGAACGCCGCAATATTCACAGTCTTTGATTTTGCCCTTTATATATGACTGGGAAGCCGGATCGTCTCCGACGGATAAAATCGCAAGCGTTTTTTTGTTAGGGACGCGCCTTACTTCATCGAGGATTTCTTGCGCGTACCTCTTGCAATCAATTTTCATTCCAAGGCTCTCCCTTCTGTAAGCTCATCAGAATGTCCATATAGCGTTCCGCCTTGGCAATATCTTCTGCTCCATTCTTTTTGTCCGCTCTGAACCGGTATTTATAGACATTGCACATGCAGAAATGCATGACTGCTTCCAGCCCAAAAAGAGCAATCATTTCATCGATGCATTCGTGCTTCCCTTGATAGTGGGGAGGCGCATTGACCATATCGACCGCCTTATTTTCCCGTGCTTCCAAAACCGTTTTCTCCTCGCTCCGTTTCAGTCAGCTCGTCCACAACTTCCAAATCGGGTGTGAAGATCGGCAGCAAGACAATCTGCGAAATCTTATCTCCGGGATGGAAATAGTGGTCTAATGTGTCGTGGTTATACAATTTCACGACAATGCTTCCGGTGTACCCGGCATCAATTACGCCTTCGCCAAGAAGTCCTGCTTTCACATTCAACCCGCTCTTGCTTTTCAGGAATCCCACATATCCCTTCGGAATTTCCATGTGTACGCCCGTATCGAAAAGCGCAGACCCGCCAGCGGGGACACATGTATAGTACCTTGCATACAGGTCATATCCTGCGTCCAACTCGTGCGCCCTGGTAGGTGCTTTTGCTCCATTGTCCAGCTTGATTTTCATGCCTTATAGATCCTCCTTGTATTTGAGAATATAGCCCTGAAATGGGGTGCCTTTCTGGATAGCGCGCGAAATTGTTTGCCCATGCCTAATGTGAAAAAACCTTGCACATGCATTGATGGATTCCCATTCTCGCGCGATTCGCCCTTTGGGCGTGAGCGCCACGACGGGTTTTTTAGATGGCACTATTCGAGGCGGTAATTCAATATCCTCTACTGGAAGAACAATCTTTTTGTCCGGGTTTTCTTTTCGCAAGCATCCCCATGAGCAATAAAATCTTGTTCCTCGCCTATAAGCCCATCTATCCGGGTTTATCAGATACACTCTCTTTCCGCAAACCACGCATTTATAGAGACCGCCATCCAGACATTTCCGTGCCATTTTCTCACCCCGTTTGATCAAAACGGCAAGTCGTCGTCGCCCAAGTCTTGCATATCCGCTATTTCTCGTTCAAATTCCGCCGAGGGTTGCGCGTGCTGCGTTTTTGTTGTGCCGTTGGTATATTTATCCCCCTGCGATGCCGCGCGGCTCTCAAGCAATTCTACAGCGTCGGCGGAAACTTCGTAAAAAGTCCGTTTGGATTTCCCGTCGTCGTAGACTCGGGAAGTCAGCGTCCCCGTGACACCCACTCGGCTCCCTTTGCGGGCATACTTCGCCAAAAACTCAGCGCTTTGCCGCCAAGCCACGCAAGGGATAAAGTCCGTAGTCTCTTTGGTGTGCGGCCTTTTCACTGCTACCGTGAAAGTGCAGACCGAAAGGTTGCTTTGTGTGCTCTTTAGTTCAATGTCTTTTGTAAGATTCCCGATAATGCAAATATTGTTCATGGTTTTCCTCTCGCTTTAGATTTTTGGGGCATTCGCGCTTCGCCGATCTTTTCCTCCGACAAAAACTGGGATGCAAGCCCCACGGAGTCTGGACGCAATGCGCTGAGCTGCAATATCCCCCTCCTGACAGACCTCAGACAGCGAACGATTGCTTGTCACGATCATTGGTTTCCCACTAGACACGCGCGCGTCTATGAGCTGAAAGACTTTTTCTGCGGCTGTTTCTGTGTGCCGTTCTGTGCCAAAGTCATCTAGCACAAGCAGGCTCACTGATGCAACCCGCGAAAGCACTTGCGCCGCATCTCCTGTAAGCATCTTGTCGATCAGCCGCGGCAGACTTGTAACCAAGGCTGTACTGCCGTCATCGATTATCGCATTTGCAATACAACTGGCCGCGAAAGTCTTGCCCGATCCCGTTGGCCCGTAAAGATACAGGCCACTCTTTTTGCGGTTATTCACCCAGTTATCCACATAGCGCTTAGCAATGTTGATAACCTCTGTGTCCTCCGCTTCTTCGAAAGTCTGGTGTTGCCGCCCAATATCCGCAAAGCCCTCTCTGCGCGCTTCCTCGGCAGCGCGCTTTGCTTCTCGCTGCCGCTCTTTCGCAACTTCCGCATCGCGCCTTCGCTTCATGCAGGCGCATAAGCACATCGGCGGAAAATCGCCAAATAGTAGCCCCTCTCGATAACTCCGCGGGCGCACCTGCTTAGGCGTGTGGCACAATCCGCAGTACCAAATGCCGTTTTCTTGGTAGTCTCCGTTCTCTGGACGAACTTTTGTCCAAGGATTCGTGCTTGCCGCCTGCACAATGTCTTGTAAACTCACAGCCATAGCCTATCCCTCACTTCTCCAGCAAGATACGCCTGTCTATATGCTTGCCAGCTTCGAAAGCCTTCATTCCTCCAAGTAGCCCCCGGCGGTTCCTGCTCCGGAGGTGTATCCCCTCCGAAGGTTCCCCTACCAAAAGGACGCACCTCTACCGTATCCTGATCCTCCCAGCAACCGCCGTTTAACCAAGTCGCTGGATATGGAATAAACTGTCCGCCTTGTTTATGCCATTGCTCTGTCGTGGACTGTCTTTCGACTGCTCGGAGCATCTGGCAAAGGAGATCATTGCTCGGGTTCAGCTTGAAAAATGCTTTCCTCGCGCTCTCTTTGCGTTTTTTCTTTGGATAAGCTTCCCAAAAGCGCACAAAGCGTTGCTCTTTTGGGGAGATTTTTTCTTGCGCCAGTTCTTGGCGCTCATCCCCTTGGGGAGTAGGGTGAGTATATTCTCCTCCTCCTTCTCCCTCTTCTTCGACTTTCATTGGCTTTTCGTTGCTTTTATTAGCTTCTGTAGGCTTTGCTTGGCTTTCGTTAGTTTCTGTTGGCTTTTGTTGGCTTTTGTTGGCTTTTGGCCTTCCACCTTTCCGGCCTCTTGAAGATGCAGAATCAGAAAGCGCGTTACTGCGATCGATGTTCGGTTTCATCAGCTCTAGCATGGCGCAGACAAAAGGATCTTCCGAGCTTTCCACCCCGTCCAGCGCATAGTCCAAAATCGCTTCAAACGCCTCTACCCGCTTTTCCTTCGGGAGCCTTTTTATTGCGTTATAGTAGCTTCTGAAAAAAACAATTCTCTCTCTCATTTCTTCTCCAGCCGGTACGCGGCATAGGAAGTGACCTCGCCATACCGATTTTTCCCCTTAACGATCTGTCTGGTGATTGCTATGCCTCGGCGCCGCAAATCCGTGAACCGACTTGCCAGACGCATAATCCCATACTTCTGCATGGCCTCCAGGCTGGTAATGCTCCCAAGCGTTTGCATGTGATGTAAAATCTGTTCGCATTGCGTCATCTCTTGCTCTCCTCGTACAGCCTTGTTAATAGCCCCGCATAGGGGCAAATCTCATAATCCCAAGAGCTGCACACGCGCTCTTGATATACACGCCTCTTTTCGATGCTGTGAAACCGAAGCGCCATTTCGCGTCCTACTGCCGATTCACAGACGATGGCATTTCTGTACACCGTTTTTAGGTAGGGGCAAATTACGCGCTCCTTTCGATCTTGGTTACTCATGATCTATCCAACTTTTCCCGAAAACGCCTCGGAAATCCGCGACGCTCCACCCTTTTTGCCACATAATCTCTCTCTGTGCCAGCTCTTTTAGATACGCCCTCACCGCGGGATTTTGGTGTGCGCCATTTGGCGGTTCGTTGTGGCACCAGTGACACAGATGCGCTTTTAAGCCGTAGTACTCACTTTTCCTGCGGAAGGGGCCGCCGAAGATGTGATGCTCCTCGGTCGGTCCGTACTTCCCGCAGAGAAAGCAACGGTCTTTTTCATCTCCCGGCAGTATGCTTTTCATGCCATCCCTCCATCAGCGCCGCCAGCTCCATCGGCGTGGCTGTTTCTATCCCCTGTTGCTTGCACTCCTGCACGATGAGCTCGATCAAGCGGCTCATTTGATCGGTGTCATAAGTGCTGCTCCCGTAGTACAGCACCAAGTTGGTGCATCCCGGGAGCTTGCTCTCCATCGTGTCCGTGACCCAGCCCAATCCGTTCCCCTCCCATCCGGCGCGGAGCTTTTCGACCGCCTGATCCGTCACGCAGACGGTCGCGGAGTTGCCGCCGATCTCTCGGATTGCTGCGCGGTATATCCGCTCTTTGGGAAGGCGGAGCTTTTGTGCCAGCTTGTCGATGAGCACCCAGCAGTACGCGTTCGCATCCAGGCTTCGCTTTTTCCGGTATGGCTTCAGCTCGGCGATATATGGCTTGCCTGGCTGCATCTCCTCCCCGATGAAGGCCTCTGCCTCTTTGACACTGTCGATTTTCAGGCTGAGCCACGCGCCGGTGTGGTCGATGCTCCACCGCGCTTCGTCAAACCGGATCTGCATCTCTTACTCCTCCGCGGGCTCCGCCGTCATGGCGGCCTTTTTCTCTTGCGCTGCGGCGACCTTCTTTGCGCACTCCGCGCAAAGCCCTTTGCCGTACTTGCTCTTTGTGTACTTCCACATAGCCGCTGGAGGATTTTTGCCGTACCCAGCGACCGGCGCGCCGCAGAGCTCGCACACGGGGTCTCTTTTGATACCAGAGGCGTTTTCTCGCTCGGGAGTATCCAGCATAAACGACCTACCATAAGTGAAAACCATTTTTTGTGAGGAGGCATTTTTGATTTTCAAAAAACAGATTTTTCTCTTGGCGTTATACTTGATGGCATCGACGACAAACCGGTCTCTAGGCTGTTTTTTCCCGTTGACAACCTTTGTCTCAAAATCCTTTTCTGAGATCCAGATAGAAGGTGCAGAGTAAAGCTCGCGCCCTATCCCCCAACGGAATCCAGCTCTCTTAAAAGCGTCTGATGCCTCGCCCTTTTCTGCGGCGGCATTGGATTCTACACCGCAGTCCCACTTCCATACACCGCCTACAGCAATGCCGCAGAAAAGAACGCCTTTAATCTCTCGATAGTCATTTTGCCATGCGTCTGCGCCATAGGTCTCGTCCAGTATATCCATATCCACGCGGGCTGTTTTGTACAGTAGCAAGGATGCACCCTTGCCCTCGATATACTTCGCAACCCGAATTTCGATTTCATCCGCCTCCAAAAGGCGGGGCATAGCCCTTACTTCTGTCATATCGTCCTCGCTTTCAGCTGCACCGGGCACTCCTCGCCACGCGAAGAAGCGGGGGTGTATAAAAGCTCGTTAGTTAACCTGCACCAGCAACGCCCAAGGTCATCCTTCCGGCAGAAGCGGCACCAGTAGCAAGTCGCCTGATCCTCGGGGAAAGCAACCTCCACTTCTGCCACTCCTCGGGTGTAGTAGCTCACGCCTTTCTCAAACATAGTTTTTCTCCTTCCAAACTTCCCACAGCGCACATGCTGTAGGCATGTCTTTTGCTGTCAGAATCGCTTTCACGAGCGAAAATTCCTCAAAAATGCTTTGTAGCTCCATTTGCATTTCTCCTTCCGTTGTGCTATACTTTTCATGTGCTATACTGTGAAGGGGGCTTTCTCCATCTCCTTCCCCTTCTCAATCTTCCGAGGCTCTGGGTGACCCCAGAGCCTTTTTCTTTACTCTCCAAGGATGTCCAGCAGGATGTCCTCTAAGCCCGCCTCCGGGTCGAAAAGTGCGCTTTTCTCGGGATGTGTGACTTCCCCGGTGAAGTCATCCTCTTCACCCCAAAGGTCGTCCTCTTCATCGCTTACGATGTACGGGTATCTCTCCGGGAAAGATTTTCTCCCTTGCGGTGGGTAGTAGCTCAGCACCATAGGAGTAGCACCTCCGTGTGTGCCTCACAGACGCTGTCGGCAGCGTCATAGCGTGTGGTCTCACGCACGCTCAGCTCCTCGACCGGGTGGTCTACTGTCTCCACAAAGCCATCACGCTTGTCCATGCGCACCGCGCGGATCTCCGCATTTTCCTCGATGCCGTTTTTTGTCAAAATGTCCAAAAGATCTCTAACCGTCATACTTTCTCCTATCTCCCTTTTGCGTGGCTTCGTCGTATCGACTTTTCTATACTTTCGATGCGTTGCGCCCTAATGTCTAGCATGATATGCCTCTTGTGGTATACGCGCCGCCGATCTTCCGTAAAGGCAAGATATGCTCCGCATGTATCATGGCAAGCATACGCGCGCTTTTCGCACCCCTTGCAGGGTGAAGGGCGTGTGCTCATGCTATCACCGCAAACAGCGCCATCCATATCCAAATCGCCAACATGCCAAGTGCCGTGCCTGCCACTGTAAGCAAGAACTCCTTGCGCTCCTGTGCCTTTGCAGCTCTTTTTTTCTGTCCGCGTGTCATGCCTTTTCCCCTTCTTCCTCTGCCTTCTTGAAAAACTCCGCCATGGTCAGGCCGCTTTCCTTGATCTCCTCGTGCTCCAAGTGGAAAACCCGCATAATCTTCTCAGCGGCGCTTCGCTTTAACGCGATCAGCTCGTCACCCTTCACCCCGACGATCAAGGCGAACCCGGCGATATAGTCCGGGCTATGGCCGTAAAGCGTGGCCGCCTTCGGGTTCAAGTCCAGCCCGCGCGATTCCCCTTCCGCATTCACAACCATGCGAATGCTCACGCTTTTTTCGTCCGCCCAGTGCGGGGCGATCGCGGGCGGCACGGTCTCAATATATCCGCCTACTAGGCATTGCATCTCTTTCAAGTCCATGCGCTCGTCGCGCTGGTATTTCAAAAAGCCGTTTTGCGGTGTTAGCATGATATATGCGCGGTCAAAGTGTTTCTCCTTCTGCTCCTGGCTCAATGGGTTTCCCTCCTTTTGCTCTTCTTTCTTGAAACTCCATGTCCATACGATTCACTTGCGCTTTGCGGGCGATGCTCAAATATTTTTGGTATATCGCATCCTCCGCCAAGCGCTTCACATCGTGGTGCAACTCTTTCTCGATCTCCGCCGCTTTCTTTAGGCAAAAAGCCGCGATTGCCTGCAACGCCAGTTCGGATTGAAACGGCCGGCCTTCATCGTTCGGCATCATCTTGCCTTGATTCGGTGAACACGCGGACAATATCCGCCAATGGCACGCCAAGCATTTTTTCAAGCGCTGCAAGATTATCTAAGCAGGGGCGCGCCTTGCCTTGCTCCCAAGCAGACACCGCAGCGACGGTGATTCCCAGCTCTCTAGCTATGTCCGACTGCTTCATGCCTGCATTCTTTCTTAACTGATGAAAAGTCATATTTTTCTCCTTTCTGTGCTCTGTGTTTTTACGGTTTTGATTATATCAGATATTGAACGAGAAGTCAATAGGGAATAGAGATTTTTTCACGAGTAATTTTCACGCACAAACCCCTTGGGGGGTAGGGGGGTGTATATATATTCTCCTTCTACTTCTCCTTCTCCTTCTCCTTCTCCTTCTCCTTCGGCTTTTTGTAGCTTGCATTAGCTTTCATTAGCTTTTTGTAGCTTTTTGTGGCTTTTGGTTGCTTAATATATGCCGCACTCAAAACACCGATTATCCCCAAAAACGGGGAATTTTGGAGGGGGAAAGAGCCCTGAAAGCCCTTTTTTTCATGGCCTTGTGCTTATAAAAAGCCTTTTTGAAAATGGAAGCGCTGTCCCGTAATAGGACAGCCGAAAAAGCTATCAGAAAACAACTTTTATCTGTGCGCATATAGTTTATGTTTGTTTTTCGTAGCTTTTCACGAGGTTTGCATTTGCTTGCATTAGCTTTCAGTAGCTTTTCGTTAGCTTTTTGTAGCTTTTGCTTGCTTTGCTGCAATAAGAGCACATGCCCTATTTTTCTGGAAAGCACGCGCGACCGAAAAATCAAAAAGGGGAAGAATCGTAAAATGTCCGGAGAAAGAGGCCGCGAACCGTCTTTTTACAAAATGCCATTGAAAAGAGCGCGGGAGCCCTTCTTGCAAAGTTCCTGCGGGCGATGCGCAGCAACTTTGACCGGAAAGCAAAAGCCCGTTATAGAAGCATAAAAAAATCGAGTGGCCATAACAGACTTGATGCTATGATCACTCGATATATGATGGGCTCATGGATTGGCATTAAAAACTGGGCTTATTTGCGATGATCGCGTTCTTCGCCGCCTCGGTCAGCTCAAGCGCCGTGTCCTTGATGACGCTTGGGCAGATGCCCCGGCAGATGTCCGTAATCACCCACGCCGTGCCGTTAAACTCCGCTTTGAACTGCGTGCTATCGGGGATATATTTATAAGCATTCGGGAGCTTTTCGCCGTGCCTGTAGGTGAGCTTGATTCCCTTTTTTGCTGCCTTGGAGATTCCCAGGTGCTTATCCGCTGAACACTTTCATTCCTTGAAAACGAATTTGACGCCGCTTATTACCAATGAGGCCATGATCAAATCCGATTCGGCTTCATTAAATCCAGCCCGCGCCAAATTACGGGAATAAATATCGCCGTCCAATGTCCCACCAAATAGGCCGGAATTATTAAAAGTTTTTTCATAACTTATAATTTCTTGCGCGTCTGAATTGGTGTATTCGATTTTGGGCGTTTCTTTGACTGCTACAGCGCCGGAATTTACCTTCTGCGCATATTCGCGCGCCTTTTCTAAATCTGTAAAATTTCTCATCATAATATTTTCCGTCCTTTCTCTTTTTCGGTTATTCTATAATAAATTTCGCGCCCGCGTTTACCATGGCCGCCAATATGAAGCGTGTTTCCGCTTCACCGAAGCCCATGCGGTAGCGCAACATGTCTTGCATGTCGCGCATTCTGCTTTCACCCGAAAAATAATTCGTTCTCTTTTCGTTCTTTTCGGTTTCAATTACTTCTTTTGCTGCTTTTTTGGTTGCGTATCTTACTTTTTTCATGCCGCTTTTCCTTCCTTTCTTTTCCTGGAGTTTTTGGGGTATCGGCCGCCCCGAAGGGCGGCTTTTGTCGTTTTATTCGCAGTCCGCCAGAGCTTTGCAGAGCTGCGTAGCTTCCTCTTCTGTAAGCTCGTACTCGCTTATCAGCTCTTCCTTGTCCTCCGCTCTCCAACCGCCTTCATACAGTGCCGCCGCTGCCAATCTGATGTCTTTCATCTTTTTTATCTCCTTTGCTTTTTATCTCTTGGGGCTTTCCCCTTGCTGCGACTATACTATACACCGAATCGGGGTATAGTGTCAATACCTTTTTTGAAATTTTTTTATTATTTTTTTCGCTTCCTTATTTACATATGCGCGCGCGTGTAGTATACTTTTCCCATAAAGATATAAAGAAGGGGAGGAAATGGAAATGTTTTCCTACTATGACAATGCGCAGGTAGCACAAGAGATGAAAAAGGCGATGATCGATCAAAGGGTGACGCAAAAAGCTGTGGCTGCGCGCATGGGTCTTTCGCCGCAGGGACTGCAAAAGCTGATGAGAAAGAAAAATTTTGGCTTTAGGGACGCGCAAAGGATACTTTCTGCGATGGGGTGCGAGCTTGCGCTTGACTTTGTACCCAAAAAGTAAAGCGAGGGAAAAAGCGTATAAAAAAGAGAGGGTTGCGCCCTCCTTTTTTTATGCCTGCGGGCGGCTGCGTGCCTCCCCATATATATGGTGCTTGTACGACTTCCGCGTAAAACTAGAGGCAGTTTCCTGCCTCTAGTTGTGTTCTATATACTCCTGCTCCCACGCATCTATCCGGTGCGTGTTGCTCTTGCTCCGCTCCTCTACTGCGACCATCCTTTCCACGAGCGAGTTGTGCTTATCGACCTTCTTTTCTAGCTGCTCAAGGCGAAAGTTTGTCTTGCTTGCCGCCGCTGCCGCACCCAGTCCGGAGCCTATGATCGTACCCACGCAGCCCAGGACGGCCACTAAAACCGCGCTTTCCATCACTCACCCTTGCCCTGCACCTTGTCTAACAACTCGTGGATGCAGGAAGAACCCGCCGCCACGGCCAGCCCCGCGAAGATCTGCCCTCCGAGCGTCACGCCTTCCGTAAGCCCCGCCGCCTGCAGCAAGTCCAGGCCATAGCCAAAGGACAGCAAAAGCCCCGCCGCCAAAGCTAGGGCGGTAGTTACCCACTTTCCCCAGCTTAGGCCAGCCCATAGCTTTTTGGCTCTGTCCAAGAATACCCACAAAACCGCACTAAATGCCAAAATCCCCTGCATTTTTTATTCCTCTTTTCTTCTATTTTTTAAAGCTGCTTCTACAGCTTTTTGCCACCTTTCGGGCACCTGCTCAAGCGTGAGCTTGCCCAGCTCGATCTGTACTATAAAAAAGCGCGTCACGCTCCCCGCTCCAAGCGTCAACCCCAGCACAGCCGCTTCCAGCGCTTCCAGCCTTTCCGCATAGCCGACCCGCTCCGTCGCCTCTCGGAAGTCCTCCGCCTGGTGCTTCGCGATCTCTCGCTCTATGCGCTCCGCCGTCTCCTGCCTTAGCCGCTCGTACTCTTCCCGCGTGATCTCATCGCCGTCTTTGCCGCCGCGCCCGAAGGCGACGACCTCCCCCGCCGCGCTTTTCTTTATATAGTACCGCATCGCCTTATCCTTTTAGGAGCTTAGAGAAAGTCCTTTTCCCGGCCTCGCCGTCTACGGTCAGCCCTTTTGCCCTTTGGAAAGCGCGCACCGCCGCATCTGTCCCTTTGCCGAAGTCTCCATCCGCTCCAGCTTTCCCGCAGCTGTACCCGCTTCCGATAAGCAGGAGCTGCAAAGCCTTGACCTGCTGCCCTCTGTCTCCTTTTTTTACTACCCTCAGCTCAATCATAAAGGTCTCCTCCTTGTCTATATCTTTTTGCGTGTAGTCTACAAAGTCCGGCTTGCCCCAGTGCGTCCACCGCGAGGAAAGCGCGTCATAGCGGGCGTTCATCTTGGATGAGCGCATCTCGTACACCTTCCCCGCGCCGTCATGCCAGCCGATATGCACTATGCGGCCGCCCTGCTTGATAAAGACCATGCAGGGCGTCGACTTGGGCAGACTGCCGATCGTGCCTTTTTCTTTGCATCGGCCATAGTAGCCGTGCGCCGTCGTGTCGTACCCGCTCACCGGGAAGAAGGCCCCCGAGCAGTCTGCCCCGATCCGTCCGCGCCCTTCGGCCAGCTTCCCGTCATAGTATGCGCGCGTATACTTTGAAGAGTGATACGCCTTGTAAAGCCTATCGATCATTTCCGGTGTGATTTCCTCTGCATTTCCGCCCCAGACATACACCGCCCGGCCGTCAATCAAGCTCTGAAAGTGCTTCTGCATTTCCGAGATTTTTTTCATACCTTATTTTCCCCCTTTCGGAAACCAGGATACAGGAAAAGGCAAAATGAATTCGCCCACCAAAAAAGAAGGGGGAATCCCCCTCCTTTTGGTTGGTGCTTTTTATAGGCGTTTTTTCTTAGTCTGTCTCTTTTTCCAGTATCCAGCCCCAAAGCCTTTGCTCGGAGAAGTAAGGCTCTCCCTTACTTGTGTACAAGTCTAGCTGTGTGAGCATCGCCATAATCCGATCTACGGTCACGAGGTCGCCGCTGTCATATGCTTCTAACAGGGCTTTCCTGTACTTGCTGGACACGCTGGAAGTGATGCTTTTTTCCGTGCGCCCCAGCTCTTTCAGCTCGACGATGGCGGTATTTGCCGCTTGTGGGTCATACGCTTCTAAGGCGGTGTATAGAGCCGCCGCGCGGTCTTTTTGTACCCATGTAGCCCCTGCGCCTTCATCTGCGCCGAAGATGTCTACCGCTATGCGCTCAAGATCGCCTGTCGGCTTTCCTGCGTGGTAGGCATCAAGATAGAGCCCTTTTACATAGGCAAGTCCGGCTTGGTCGACCGCTTTCTCTGGATCTTCCGCTGTGCTATCTTTGATCAGCTCCTTGCGTATGCGCTGTATGTCGCTTGCATTTCCGGCTGCTATCGCGCGCTCGAGATCCGCGGAAGTATATAGCTTTGCTTCAAAGCTCTTGGCTTCATAGGCATCTGTCCCGCTTGTGCTGGTGGCATATGCGCGGATCGCTTGATCCACGACTTCCCCCGGGTATCCTTGCTTTACAAGCTGCGCTTTGATGCGGTCTACAGTCGCAGTGTCCGTTTTCTCCTTGGCTTCATAAGCGCGTCGAATGTCCTCAGAGTCGGATAGTAGCTTGGCTAAAGCGCGGTACACCTCGTTTTTCGCGTAGATTTCCGCATCTTCTGCTGTCCTGTAAGTCTCGGGATCTTCGCGCAGTAGCTCTTTTGCACGCGCTTGCACTCGGCTTTCCAGCAGCGCTTTCGCCTTTTCCTGCTCGCCAGCTTCGATTTCCTCTTGCATATGCTCCGCTGTGCTTGCGGCCGATGCAATCGGTGCTTCACGAGAGATTTCTACACCCGCCGCGCGTAGCACGGAGTGTACAGCGCGCCACGCATTCCCGACAGGTACGCCGGTTAGCTGGCTCAAAGATGCGGCCATATCATATGCAAGCATGTACCAGCTCTTTGAGTAGTCGGCATTTGCAACGGCGTTCCATAAGCGCTTGGTTGCATCGACGAGGCCGACAATCCCTTCAAGGGCGATGTCGTTCGAGAAGTCGAAGCCATCTAGCATGCTTAGGATGTTTTTCCCGATGGGGACTAAGCTCAGAGGGTTCACGCTTTCCAAGAAGTTGTCCAGCACATATCCGAAGTACCTTTGAATTGCGGTTTCCCCTTCTTCTTCATCCTTTCGGAAAAGGTCTACGATGGAGGCAAGCAGCGCGTTGAGAAGGTTTGCACTCACATAGGACAGCACAATGCGGCTAAATAGCTTTTTTGATGCCTTCCAGCCCTTCTGCTTTATCCGGATCGCCTCCCGCATCAAAAGGTTATAGCTTTTAGTCGGCTCCGACATAAAGGCTGTAAAACTCTGATAGACAGCATTTTTGATGCGCATATTCTGCGACCGGTGAAAAGGCGAGTCCACCACCTGCGTCAAGTCGATTACTTCGCGGAAGCGCTCTGCCGTTCGCTGATAAAAGGCTTCTGTCCCTTCTTTCAGGCTTGTACGGTCGCGCGTTTCGGCCGCGCAGGCGTTCCATATCGCTCCCCATGTGATGTCGTCTGCCAGCCCAGCTAAAGCGCCGGACTTCTTGACGATCTCTTCTCTTATGGTATCGTCTCCCACCAGCATGCCGCGGAGATCCCCCGCAACGAAAGTATCACGGAATCCCCACGTCTTCCACTGCATGATCGGCGCGTACTTCTCTGCCGCTTTCAGGCCGGATTCCATCTGTGCTTTCGATTTTTTCACATGCAGTAGGTACTTAGGATCAAGCACCGCGGAGGCACGAGCATAGGCCGACGGCTGCTGAATCGCGACACGAAGATTTGCCGATACCGCCGCCGTTTTGTAGTTTCGCATCAGCGCGTTATACCACGGCGGATTGTCGGACGAGCGCGTTGCACCGTTTAGCGTCTCCATAAAAGACATTAGCCAGCGCTGTGCCTGCTTGCCAAAAGCGCGATCCATCGCGTCGCGGGTCGTGTGCCCCTTGCCCGCGCGGAAGTTCAGCCACCGCAAGGCATCTTCCAGTGGCAGGACATATGCGGCATACGAGCTCATATCGTCTACATGGCGAATAAAAGTATCTACCACATCGCCCAAGATTACCGCATTTTGCGCATTTGCCACTGTTTCCTTGGTCATACCAAGGTTTTTCAGGCGGTAAAGACTGCTTTGCCCACGGTTGATAGTCGGGTCGACTTCTGTGGAGTTACTGTCTACCGTGATAGGCCAGTAGTTTTGCTCTGTGAACTTTTTGACGCCCCACATTGAAAGTGAAACACGATTCCCCCACTTGCTACCCGTCGTGGAAACGAAGTCCTGCAGCGCGTCTGCGAAGCGCTTCTGCTCTGCTGTCAGACTATCTGTGATGCGCTCCACATCGCCTTCTGTGACAGCAAGATTGCTTTGCGCCTGGATTGTCTTTCCGTGCGCCTTGTAGGTTTCAACGCTCAGCCCGTCGCCGTAGATATGCGACCTTGCCTGCGGGCGTCGATTCAGCAAGTACAGCTCCATGACATGGACGGGCGTTAAGCGAATGCTTTTGCCGCTGTCCAGTTGGAAATCCGTTACATCCGCCTTTTCTTTGCTTAGCGGCTTGAGCTTGTCGCGCATGGTCTCACCGGGGAGGGCTTTCCCAGCGGCTTGCATTGCCGTCTCTACCTCTTTCAGCATACGGGTTTTTTCGTCTAGCCCGTTGCGAAGATTTTTAAAGATCGTGTTCTTGTAGGCGTTGCCGATCACATCCGCATAAGTAAATGCGTCCATCTGCCCGAAGTAAAAGAAATCCCGGAGCATACCCATGGTTTTGCCGCGCTCCTTGTTCCCCTTCAAAGCGTTCATTTCCTCAATGCTTCTCTCTGCGATTGAGGATACACGCTGTTTTTGCGCTCCGGCAAGCAAGCGGTCAAAGTTTTTAATCGCAGCCCCCACCAGGTCGAGTGCGGTATCTAGCTGTGTAAGGCTTCCCAAGTCTAGCGAGCGCGCATCTTTCCCGACACTTGCCAAGCGCGTGCGGATGTCCGATGTAATCTCTCCAAGCTGCTCAAGGATATAAGGGTCTACCTGCATACTGCCTTCTGCCGCATTGTAAGCTTCCATCTGAACGCGCATGCGCTCTACCTTGTCCGCCCAGTTGCCGGCAGCCTTTGATCCAGCGCGGAATCCCATGTCTACTTGCTCCAAGAAAGTTGCCACCGGTTGCCGCAAAAGCTCGGGAATATGCTTGGCGTCCGTGCCGTGAAGCAGCGTGCTCATAAGGCTCTGCGTCTTTTCCCGGATGCTTTGGCGAAGGCGGGTTGCTTCCTGTGCCTGCCGTTTCGCGATCTGCTTTTGCGTGCCACGGCTTTGCATGATCAGCCGCCGCGATTCTGCAACGCGGGTTGCGCTCTTCGCACCTTCTTGGACAAGGCGCGCGCCTTCCTTTTCCATCTGCTCAGCATACGCTTCTGCCGCCTGCTGCAAGCGCGTGGTCTGTGCATCAAGATCGTTTTGAAGTGCGTCTCTCTGCGTTTCCAGGTCAGAAATCTCGGCCTGCAAATTATAACTCTCCACGCCCGCGGGGGTCGAGGAAAGCTGTTCCCTGCGCAAAGCGATGGCTTCCCGTAAGGAAGATAAATCGACCTTGGCCGCTTCTTTTTGAGCCTTAATCGCTTGTAGCGCATTCTTTCGCTTCTCGTCCAGTTCAGCATACAGCTTGCGGATTTTTTCCTGTTTCAAGCGCTGCGCCTGTTTTTCCCGCTGAATCGCCTGCTCCATGCTCTTTTTCGCATAGCGCTCCATCTGGCGCACTAGTGTGCGGATTTTCGTGTCGTCGGCGAAGTCTGCATAAAGATCGGCGAACATGGCAAGTGCTGCATCGTCCAAATTCATAGCGTATTCGTTGACATAGAAGTTTTCCTTCTTTATGGCTTGTACGGCATCATACAGGTCATATACCTGATTTGTGCTTTGTGCGTCGAAAAGTTCCGGCGCAAGATTGGAGAGTTCCTGCCAAAAGACATCCAGAGACACCCCGTCATTTCCAAGTTTGATCGACCCGAACATGGCGCGGCGATAGTCGCCGTAGCTGTCAAAAGCGTAGGCCGCTTCCGCCTTTTCCTGCGGAGAAAAGGTAATCTTTGTTGTCTGCAGCAGATTGCGCACCGGCGCATATTTCGCGTACTCCTGCGCGTCAAAGGTGCTGCTTTCACTGAGCGCAGCTTTGAGAGCGCGTGCCCCCTCGTTCAAGAAAACATCGGCGTCAAAATTCTTACCCGCCTCGTCGAAAACCGTTACAATGTCGGACGCCAGCAAAGATGCGTCATATTTGCTGCCTGTTGCGCGAATTACTCGTTTCGCAAGCTTTTCTGCTACGGCAGGAGTCATTTTGCGCCCTGCCGTCAGTTGGTACTGTGTGGCCAGTGTGTTGCGAAGCTTCTGGAGCTGTGCCGCCTGTGTGTCGTCCTGCGGCTGAATATCGAGCGAATCTTCCTGTGATTTCAGAGAGTAGCGAATGTCTGATTTGACGGTCGGATTTGTGTTATCTCTGGACTTAAACTGATTCGATGCAAACGCGACATACACCGTTGCATTATCGTATTTATCCTGAACAATATAGCCATCATAACCCAGTGTATCTCGGACGGTTCTCAACACGGCTTCGGTTCCAGCTCCGCCATTGGCGATTTCTGCAAGAATCTCGCTGTCAGATTCGCTCCCCTCAAAAGCAGCATTTACTGTTGCTTCCAGTGAGCGCTGATACCACGCGCGCGATGGATACCCGATACCGCCTCTAGGATCGTAGTTTACCAGAACTTCGTCTCCGGTCGGATCAACCGCTTGCAGTAATGCCCGCACTTCTTTCTTGGAAAGTGTTATTTTGTTGTCGCTAAGCGGCTTTTGAATATTCAAGTATCCTTCTAGCAACTGGCCGCCTTGTTTCGCATAACCCTCTGCCATGCTGCGCTTGTCTGTAAAGTAAAATCCTTGCCCCTCTGAGCTTCCGTGCATACTCATATAAGCATATGAAAACTCGTGAAATTTTGCCGGGCTGCCATGATATACAACCATCAAGTTGTCAGCAGCATCACGCACTTTCGAATCGGCGAAGTATACTTCCTGCGCTACCGAAAGCACATGTCCTTCTGAATCCGTCGGTTTTATAGAGTATCGCCGCTCTATTTCTCCAGAGCGAGCTTCTGCGCCATCATTTGAATGACTGCCCTCCACTGTACTCCCGCTGTCTTTTCGAGTAAGCGTGTCGGCATCTGGTCGCTGTTTACCCCTGATTCTATTAGAGGCAAGTTCATTCAACGCGACTTGGTTGTCTATATCAGCATCAAGCTTGGATACGCTGTTTAAATCGCCAAGCAAAAGGTTTTGATACGCAGTGTGCACATCGTCCCAGTTAAATACAATTTCTGGTGAAATGTTTTTTTTCGGGAAACGCTCCAAGTCTTTCTGCGACAATTCGGTGCGCCTCTCTGTATTACTGGCCTCCATTTCACCATGCAACCACCAGTAAACGGCATATGACAGATTGTCCAAATCTTTCCCGGTTTTCTTTTCCGCAACCGATTCCAGGTACTGTTTCCGCTCTTCCACGGTTTTCAACCTTGCGAACTCCTGCGGATCAGCATCGGCAGACGCTCTAAGCAGCATATACTCCATCGCGAGTTCAGATGAGCCGCCGCTCGCAAATCCCTCGACTTTTTGAATATAGTGCTGGATCTCGTGTAACAAGACTGGCTTTATATCATTCGGCGCTAACCTAGGGCTCAGCATGATTCCACTCGACGATTGCAAACCGAGTGTGCTATCCCCCGGATCGGTTACAGCCACCTTCGTGTCCGGCAGCTCCGGGTATAACTGGAATAATGCGTCATGTTGAAAGATGTCTTTCACGGTCAAATCCAAGTCCGAAGTCAAAACATTGAAGTCTCCCCGCTGCAACTTTTGGAACGCCTCCTTCGCCCTTATAAATGCCTCTGTGTTTACTTGAGCGGAAGCGTCGCTGATTTCGAGACGCAATTTCCCATCATTTCCGACAAGCCAATGTAACCCTGTGTCAATCGGTTCGGTCAATGCATTTGTCTGGTCGTTTGCCTTACCCTTTTCCCCGATCATGCTATATCGCTTTTCACCGTTATTTTTTAACGCTTCATTCGAGGCGGATTGCTCCCGCAAACCTTCTAGCCCCTCAAAGTATGCATTGCGAATATCGGTAATCGCTGTCTGTTGTTTTTCAAAGAGCTTTAGCGCGCGCCAATCTACCCGATTTTTGATTTTCTCATAGGTTTCCCTCAACCAATCTCGAATGCGATCAATGATACGCAAGAACAAATTGCGCGTCTCTTTCTCCTGTAGGAAACGATCTGCGAACTGTTTTGCGCTATCCGGGTCTCGCAGTACAACGCCCACGGTGTTGCCGACCAGCTCTTCCAAGACGCTATCCGGAGAGTTTCCGAGCTTTTGATATTTTGTTGCTAGCTTGTCGAAATATCCTTGCTTGCCATCCTGTGCCCAATATTGCGCGCATGCTTCCGCCAGTTTTTGGAATCCCGCTTTGTTATTTGCGGCGATGTCGTGCGCAGATTCATGTGCCAGCACGATTAAATAAGCGTGGTCTGCTGCGTCAAGCGCCAAGTGATAGCTGTTATCCGATGCATCGAAGAAGGCGTTTGCCGTCGCGTCCGGCGTGTCTCCGTTCTGCTGAACAGGGATTTGATCCTCCACATACAGTGTGCGCCCGCCCAAGCTGTCCAATGCAATGTCAGCAATGC
>OLHG01000242.1_pt1 | contig 39355 bp, 33 predicted proteins | sample 1605971 | NCBI WGS metagenome assembly OLHG01 (sample SAMN03283289) | human gut metagenome | biome: human-associated habitat; material: feces | host: Homo sapiens | place: Peru | collected 2012 | reverse complement strand
GGTGGTAATATTAGATATTATGGAGCATCTCCAAATAATTATATTTATTTTAATTGTAGTGATTATACTAATCAATCATCTAGTACTTGTGAGGTATGGAGAATAATAGGTGTTATTGATGGTAAATTGAAACTTGTTAGGAATGGAAATATAAATGGATATGCTTGGGATAACAAAAATACATCAACTGGTGCAGAAAATGATTTTGGCTCTAATGATTGGACTGTTTCAAGACTTATGAAAATGTTGAATTCAGGATATGAAAGTGAAATTGGCGGTAGTTTGTATTGGAATAGAAAAAATGGTACATGTTACACTAGTGGTACAGCAACGGCGGCTTGTGATTTTAGTAGTGTTGGTTTAATTAATGATACTACTAGAAATATGATTGCAAGTGCAACTTGGTATTTAGGTGGATGGAATGCTGGAAATGTATATGCTGATTTTATTTATGGTAAAGAAAGAGGTAGTAATGTATACTCTGGTAGACCGCTATCATGGAATGGGAAAATTGCTCTTCTATATCCAAGTGATTATGGTTATGGAGCTGATTTTAGATACTGTTCAAATAATTTATATCAATACAATGATAGCACATGTCTATCAAATAATTGGATTTCATCACTAAGAAATGAATATGCTATGTGGCTTTTATCACCACTTAGTAGTAGTACATATCGTGTATTGGTAATAGATAATCAAAACAGAATTAATGTACGTGATGCTGCTAATCCTGCTGATGTTATACCAACACTATATTTAAATAGTTCTGTATCTTTTTCTTCTACTGGTAATGGTTCACAAAGTAATCCATATCAAATTGATATTAATAATAGTGGTATGGAAACTTATACTATAACTTATGATTTGAATGGTGGTACTGGTACTATTCCTAGTCAAACTAAGATTGCTGGACAGCCTTTAACTTTAAGTAGTGTTACTCCAACAAAGACAAAATATGCATTCGGAGGTTGGTATATTCAAGGAGAAAATCCACTTTTGGCTAAGAAATATTATCCTGGTAATAGTTTTGAAGTTGACGGTAATATTACTCTCGTTGCTTTCTGGACAGTAAAAGAATCGGAGATAGAATTATATAGTGTTGTTTTACAAAAGTCTAGTGGTACCACTATGACTTCAAAGTCAGTTAATGCAAATTCTCCATTTAGTTATACTTGGAGTGAAGGCAGTGCTTCTGTTATGGGAACTTCAAAGCCTAAAACTGTATCTTGTACCAATGGTCAAACTGCTATATTATCTAATGATGGTGATTCCTATACGGTATCAATAGCAAGTGTTACTTCGAATACTGTTTGTACAGTTACTTATAGTACTAATAGTGGTCAAGTAGATATGTAAAACTTAATTCATAAGAATTAGGTTTTTTTTGTATATGCATTATAATGTTGGTAATATTAATAATGGTGAATGTTATGAAGAAAATTATTATTAGTATTTTAATAGTATTACTTATTGGTGTTAGTACTATTATGGGAACGTATGCTGTTATTATTAATGTTGTTAGTGAAGAAGGTGTAGATAAAATAGTTAATACTATCTATATTAAAGATTTACTGAGTGACGATAGTGGTATTTATAATAGTACATATTATGATGTTAAGAGAGAGCTTGATGTCAATGATGATGATATGACTATTTTGATGAATTCTAGTTATTTAAATGAAAGTTTGAGAATTGTTTTAGAGAATGTAGTTAATTATAAATTAAGAGGTGGAAGCAAACTTAGTAATGATAAAATATATGATATGATTGTAGAAGATGTAAATAATGATAATACCATTAATTATGTGTTAAAAAATAAAGTTATTAATAATGGTAGTAAATATAAAGGTGATATTAGTGATTATATATATGATTTAGATGTTAATCTTATTAACACTAAATGATAATACTTTTGATATGTATATTAATTATTGTGGTATTATTGTTTATATTGGAAAGGGATAAGATTAATGTTTTAAAACATTTAGGAATTACTTTTATAATTACTGGTAGTTTTATGATTGTTTTTGGTATATTATTCAAAATTATTATAAAGAGTAATATTACTTTTATAAATATTAGTAGTGGAATTAATTTTATTGTTTATAAATTTATGATTATTAGTATTATTTTTTATGTATGTGGTATTATTAGTTATATTGGTTATTATCTTCTTAAAAAGGTTCAATAAAATCTAGTGTGAAGTAAATTTTACGCAAATACATATAGTATAAGGAAAAGATTGTGATTTTAGATGATTAAGTTTTTAATCATCTTTTTTCTACTCTTTTTCACACTTTTTTTATATGGTTAAAAATAGAGCTTGAAGCCAAAAAAATAATTACCTTTTTCCACTTTGAAGTCATTTTGCCTTTTGGTTGAGCCGTTGATTTTACCATTAAATACATATAATATTCTTCCTCTAAACAATTCAAAACTTTTGTATCCAAATCCTATCCTTTTTATTACTTTTATCTTATTATTTATCCCTTCCGTATATCCATTGCTATATCTCTTATCCTTCCTTCAAATCACTTGATATTTTTAACATATCATTTAATATATCTGCTGGTATAACATCTATCATATGACCATTTTTATATCTTTTAGTTAAAACCCACCAATTTATTTCATTACTATATTTTCTTAACAAACTAACATTTCTTTTATTTTTTAATAATTTGTATTCTTTATTTTTTTCTCCGTATAACTCTTGTAATCTTATTCTCACATTATCTAGTGCATCCATAACATACGTGATATAATGAAATCGGTCTACAACATATTTGGCTTTTGGAAACATTATTGTTGTAACCAATAAATATGGTTCGTACATATCTGATATTACGAACTCTACAGAATGCCTATTATTGCAATACGTAAAGTATTGCATTAGGTATTCTTTTTTCTATTTGGTAATATATCTAATATTTTTTTATGTATTGGATTGTTTAATATGAACGCATATTTCCCTTCATTTGTGTCAGCCTTAAACTCATCAAATGATATGACTCTCGGTAACTTAACTGCATGTTTCGGTAGTGATGAAATTATATCTAACATTTCATTTTCTATTGTTGTTATCGAAACTCTATATTTTTCTGCAATGTATTTGAGTGATAAATTATAATTCATCAAACCTTTTCTTATTTGTATTTTTACTTTATTTGATATATTTCCTTTCTTTGTATTTATAGGCAATTCTTCTGTAAATATTTTTCTACAGTTATAACAATGATATCTTTTTTTATTTATTATTAAGTCAACTCTAGACCCACAACTGTTTAAATAAATACTTCTAATTGGTTTTAATTTATCGTGTATCGAACTCGTAAATTTATTACACACTGGACACCTTACTTTTTTCTTTTTATTTTCTATGCTTACCTCTATCAAATCTTTCTTCATTTGTTTCACATCAATTATCTTAATTTCTTTGCTGTTTAACCCTACAAGTAAATAATATTCCTTCATTATTTTTTCACTCCTTCTTATTATTTACTTCATAATATCACATGAAAAAAGAGATGATATTCATCATCTCAGCTTCACACTAGATTTTATTGAGCCGAAGAATTATCACTAATTCCTCTTAATTATTTAAAGTTTCTATATCATCATCACTAGAAGATTGATTATTGATTTTTTTTTCTATATTCAATGTTGCATCTGCTGTTAATTCCGTATTGTCAGAAATATTACCTATATCACCACTAATATTACCAAGTTTTTGATTTATATCAATGGTTTGTTCAGCAGAAACTTCTGTATTATCAGCAATTGTATCAACCTTTCCACTAATGCTACCAAGCTTTTGATCTATATTAACTGTTTGCTGAGCAGTAGTTTCCGTATTTTTAGCAATTGTATCAACCTTTCCACTAACGCTACCAAGCTTTTGATCTATATTAACTGTTTGCTGAGCAGTAGTTTCTGTATTTTTAGCAATTGCATCAACATTGCCACTAACAGTACCAAGCTTTTGGTCTATATTAATTGTTTGAGTCAATGTTTGATCGGTATTATCAATTAAATCATCCAACTTAAGATTTGTCCTCTTGCCCTGTTCAGCAATTACAGTAGTAGATGCGTTAGTACTTTGTGCATTAGCAAGCAATTCTTGTTTATAACGTTGTTCTTCTGCCTTTTGTTCTTTATCTTTAATAGAATCAGAAACAGCATTGGCACCACCGAAAGCAGCCCCTAAAATTCTACTATTATTTGTTACACCTTTCATCGTTGATTTACCAGTAGCAGATTTAATATTTGCTTTATTTTGAGCATGGTTTTGCATTATTGCCGCTTTATTTGCATTATACTGAGATTGACTAATTTGTCCATTAGCAAGTTGATTATTTAAAGTTCTCAATTGTCTTCTAGTATTATTAGAATTTTGAACTCCTTTAAATCCACCCATAGCAGCCGCACCACCAGCAGCTAAAGCTCCAAAGCCCACTGCCTTTGCGGCTCCACCAATTTTACCTAACACGCCTTTTACTCCGCTATCTTGTTCTAAATCAAGTCCAAAAATTCCAGATATCATTTTTGGAAAATCCATAAGGAAAGCCAAAAGTCCAATTATAATTATTGATCTTAAAAGATTATCACTATCTCTCAACAGATTTCCTGCACATGAAAATTTATAACTGTCCTGCATTATCATTGCAATGTACAAAACAAACCATATAGTAAAGACTCGTAATAAAAGCATTGCATAGTTAGCAATTACTGACTTTCGCCAGTTCTTAAAGACTTCATTTCTATCGTTGTTAATCATATATTCAACAACAGTTATTGGAGCAATAACTTGCAAAATCACTAATTTAAAACTTCTAACAACTAAATCTAAACAATATTTAATAATTAAATATAATACATAACCTAAAACAATAGTTGACACAATTGGAAAATAGTTAAATACATAAGTATCACCAACTTGTGACAATATGCTAGCACCACTTTCAACAACATATGCTAAATCATAATTTTCAGTTGCATCTTGAAAGGCTTTTTTGTATTGTGAAGGGGAAACCTCATTCATGCCCCAAAACCCCCGAAAAACAGTCATTCCAATAATCTTGCCTGCTCCGTATTTTTCTTCGAGTTTCTTTACCTGATTATATTGATTATCATCCATAATAATACGTTCAATAATTTGATCTTTCAAAATAGCTGCTTGAAAGTCATTAGCAAGCTTAAATATTTGTGGAATTGCCATTATTAAACACATACCAATGATAATTCTTTTAACAAGTGCATTGACACCTAATTTTTCATCCATTACTTCACTAGGATTAATAATATAATTAATTAAAAGCATTCCGAGTCTAAAGACTACTACTGCACCTATTATAAGATAAACCCTATTTCGTATACCATCGATAGCACATTGTGCTAAAATCTCTCCATTTAGTATCTTTTCAAAATAATCATAAAATTGTGCTATAAAGTTAATCAATAATTGGTCAAGGGTCCAACTCACTATACGTAAAAGTATAGAGCCCAAATTATATAGTATAGCAGCTAAAGTAGCATAACCACCTATAGATACCAGTAAATTACCAACTACACCCGCAATAGTACCAGGGTCAAATACAGGCATAAAATCACATCCTTTTAATTGTTTTATTTTTCTTCGTAACAGTCATCACTATAATTTTGGTTTTTAGAAACCCCATCATTAAACAAACAACTTACATCGGCAATATCAACACCTTCAACCAATGAAAGTAATACCTGTGTGATAAGTGGTAAGAAGAAGAAAACTAACATAATAATAAATCTAATAATAATAGTTTTCTTTCTTTTAGGTAATTCTTCATCAACATTACCAGCAATAACAATTCGTGTTATTTCGATTCCAGTAAACACCAGTACCAAACTTGGCACTAAAATCTGAGCAATTTTTATTACTCTTATAAGCACTTTAGAAGTTTCACCATATTTATCACAGAAAGAGCCACCAGTAGATGTACTAGGATTGACTTTACAAGTTTCTGTAGTTGCTTTATATTTTACATATCCTGATTTACACGATGTTTTCTCACCTACTACTTCTACCAAATGTCGCGCCGAAGAAAATTTATAAGAAGAATCCGCCCTAGAATTGTCTTGTTCCTTGACAGACTCAGCTAAACATATATAATCACCGCTTAGTGAACTAACATTAACAGAAGTTATTGTATTTCCTTTTTTTAAAAGTAAATGTCCAGAATCATCTTTTTTGATAAACTGGGCGTATTGGCTAGCACCAACAGCATCCTTAGCTTCTAACTTATAAGTTCTAGCATACGCTTTATTATCAATGTCACCAACAATATAAATACGTTCACCTACTAAAGGAATAATCGCTTCTGGTAACTTTTGAGCACTTGATGGTAAGTCTTGTGACGTAACTTCCACAGCTCCACCAGTAGGTGTATCCCACCACCACGTTCTTTTAGAAGACGTTAAAGATGAGGTTATATCTGGGTCACCATCACTACACCATGCTTTATTAGAACACCAATCGAACGAATATACACCATAAATAGATTTTTCGTTATTCTCACTACTTTTTTCCCATGCTATAAAGTAACGTACGCTTACTGGACAAGAAAATTCTTTTAATCTTTGCATAGCAAAATCGTTATTATATAACGAAAAGTTTGTAACAGGGTCGCCATTGATAGTAACGCTCTTAGATATAGGATAGTCCTTTACATAGGCAGAGGCAGAACTAGTTGCCTTATTATAATTCATACCTACTACAATTCCATTCGCATAAATACATTCAATTTCTGTATTTGAACTGTTCAAATAATCAGTTGCAAAAGCCTTATCCGTAAAAATAAAAAACGACAATATAAAAGTAAGTACCAATAGTATCTTCTTTTTCATTACTAAATCACCAACTATCTTCTATTCTAAAATAATTATAATTTATTTTTACATATTAAGCAATATCAAATTATTAAAAGTAAAGGAAAAAAGACACTCGCTAAGAGCATCTTAATTCTTTTCATAATTGCAACTACTACACTTAATTTTCTTGTTTTTTTCTACTAAAAGTTCTCCACATTTTGGACAAACTTCTCCAATAGGAATATCCCAAACAGCTACTTTACACTTTGGATAATTAGAGCAACCATAGAAAACTTTACCTTTTCTAGTAGTTTTTTCTACTATGTCACTACCACATTTAGGACATTTACAAAGTACTTTTACCTCTTTTTCTTCTCGTTTTATATATTTACAAGTAGGATAGTTAGAACACGCGGTAAACTCGCCATACCTACCCTTTCTAATTACTAAAGGACTTCCACATTCTGGACAAACTTCCCCAGTCTCTTCAGCTTTCTTCTTTTCCATATTTTTAAATGCTGCTTCTACTTCAGGTTCAAATTGATTATAAAAATCTCTTAATATCCTTATAGAATCCTTATTACCTTCTGCAACTTTATCCAAGTCTTCTTCCATTGCAGCCGTATATTCAACATTTATCAAGTCAGAGAAGAATTCTTGTAACTTATCAGTAGTTTCAATTCCTATCTCTGTTGGTTTAAACTTCTTATCTTCAAGTGTTACATAATCACGTTCTTTTATAGTATCAATTGTTTTAGCATAAGTAGAAGGTCTACCAATTCCTAAATCTTCCATCTCTTTAATTAATTTAGCTTCTGTATATCTAGCCGGTGGTTGAGTAAAGTGTTGTTCTTTTTTTATCTCTTTTGATGTTAAAATCTCACCCTCTTTTATAGATGGTAAAACTTTATCTTCACTTTTCTCATAATCTTTATATACTTTTAAATATCCATCATAAATAAGTACTTGCCCAGTTGTTTTAAATTGATAATTATTATTATCAAAAATAATTGTAGTAGCATCAACTTTAGCATCAGCCATAATACTTGCTAATGCTCTATAATAGATAATTGAATAAAGTTTATATTCATCATTTGTTAAATACTTTTTAACACTTAATGGATCTCTATTAACACTAGTAGGTCTTATAGCTTCATGAGCATCTTGAACATTTTCTGTCTTCTTAGTAGTTTTAACATATCCAACATACTCCTTACCATATTCCTTATCTATATAAGCATATCCACTTTTAATAAATTCATCACTTAATCTAATAGAGTCAGTTCTCATATAAGTAATTAAACCTACTGTTTCACTTTCTAAATCTATTCCTTCATAAAGCTTTTGGGCAATAGACATAGTTTTTTTAGCAGTAAATCCTAATTTAGTAGAAGCTTCTTGTTGTAATGTACTTGTAATGAAAGGAGGTTTAGCTTTCTTATTTTTCTTTTTAGACTCAATACTTTCTACTGCAAACTTATCACTTAATTCTTTTAGTATTTTATCTGCTTCTTCTTCACTCTTTATTTCAATATCTTTATGATTATAGTTAAATAACTCACTTGTTAATTCATCAAAAATACCAGTAATAGTCCAATATTCTTCTTTAACAAAGTTCTCTATTTCACGTTCTCTATCAACAACAAGTTTAAGGGCAACACTTTGCACACGTCCAGCACTCTTTCCTCCTGTTTTAGATTGCATTAATCTACTTAATCTAAATCCTATAATTCTATCTAAAATTCTTCTAGTTTCTTGACTATGAACTAAATTATCATCTATTTTACGTGGACTTTTAAATGCTTCAATAACCTTATCTTTAGTAATTTCATGAAATAATACACGTTCATAATCTTTATCTTTAATACCTAATGCATCTTTTAAATGCCATGATATAGCTTCCCCTTCACGGTCTGGGTCGGTTGCAAGATAGATTTTATCTGATTCTTTTATATCTTTTTTTAATTCACTAATAACCTTTTTCTTTCCTGCAATAGGAATATAATTAGGTTTAAAATCATTATCTACATCTACTCCTAATCCAAATTTACCAGTAGTAGATAAATCTCTAATATGTCCTTTACTAGACACTACTTTATAATCTTTTCCTAAATATTTTTCAATTGTTTTACTTTTACTTGGAGACTCCACAATTACTAAATTCTTAGGCATGAAACCACTCCTTCACTCTTTATACTTATACTAGTTAAAAAGAATTTTGTCAATAATATACATATTCTAAAACCTAAAAAAAGAATTCCTTTTCAAGAATTCTATACATTATCAAATTGTGAATTGTAAAGTTTAGCATAAAAGCCATTTTTCTTTAATAATTCTTCATGGTTACCTTGTTCAACAATATCACCATTATCCATAACTAATATTAAATCAGCATTTTTAATAGTAGATAATCTATGTGCAATAATAAAACTTGTTCTACCTTCCATAAGTTTATCCATTGCTTGTTGAATAAGTATTTCCGTTCTAGTATCAACACTACTAGTTGCTTCATCTAATATTAATATTTTTGGGTCTGCTAAAATAACTCTAGCAATAGTAAGTAATTGTTTTTGACCGCCTGATATATTATCACTTTCTTCATTTAAAACCATATTATAATTATCTGGTAATGTCTTAATAAAGTGATGAACACTAGCACTTCTAGCCGCATTCTTAACTTCTTCTATATCAGCATCTAACTTACCATATCTAATATTATCAGCAATAGTACCATTAAATAACCAAGTATCTTGTAATACCATACCAAATAAACTTCTTAAATCACTTCGCTTAAAGTTCTTAATGTTATGTCCATCTATTAGAATTTCACCACTATTAACATCATAAAAACGCATTAATAATTTCACCATAGTGGTCTTTCCAGCCCCGGTAGGTCCTACTATCGCAATTTTTTGACCTTGTTTTACTTTGGCATTAAAGTCATGAATTATAACTTTATCTTCGTCATATCCAAATTTAACATTTTTAAACTCAACATTACCACGGATACCAGCAACTGATACTGGATTTTTAACATCAGACACTTCTTCCTTAGCATCTAAAAATTCAAAAATACGTTCAGCTGATGCTACTGTAGGTTGTAACATTGAAAATATTTGAGCAAGTGTAGCAGCAGAACTATTTAAATTTCTAACATATTGTGAGAAAGATAATATTCCTCCTACTTTCATTTGATTCTTTATAGTTAAATAACCACCATAAATAGATACTAAAACATAATTGATATTACCTACAAAGTTCATCAATGGATGCATTGAAGTTGATGCAAACTGACTTTTCCAACCTGAATCATATAATTTATCATTTAACTCTTTAAAACGAGCTAATTCTTTATCTTCAGCACAGAAAACACTTACTACATCATGTCCTCCATATACCTCTTCAACAAGACCATTCATATTACCTAAATTATGTTGTTGTCTAGTAAAGTACTTTTGAGATTTTTTCATAATAAATCCCATTCCCATTATTGATATAGGAAGAATTATAATAGACGCAGCAGTCATTTTACCACTAATACTAATCATCATTATTATAGTACCAACTAAAGTCGCAAATGACGATACTAATTGACTTAGTGTTTGACTTAAATTCTGAGAAAAAGTATCTACATCATTAGTAATTCTAGATAATATTTCACCATGAGTTCTAGTCTCAAAATAAGATAATGGTAATTTATGTAATTTCTTACTTATTTGATTTCTTAAATTATAAGATATTTTACATGCTACTGAATTCATTATAAAACTTTGAATAAAAGAGCAAAAAGCACTAAAAGCATATAATCCCAATAAAAGTAATAAAGTCTTTTTAATGAAATCAAAATCCATTCCACCTTGTCTTGTAACTTTTCTTACTAATCCATTAAATATTTCAGTAGTAACATCTCCTAAAATATTAGGTCCTATTATAGAGAAGATTGTACTTAATATAGCAAATATCATTACTACAATAATAGCAATACGATACTTTTTAGTATAATTTAATATTTTCTTTAAAGTACCTTTAAAGTCCTTTGCTTTATCAGGACCTTTAAATCCATGCATTGGTCCATTAGCCATTTATATCTCCTCCTTACTTAATTGTGATAGTGCGATTTCTTTATATACTTCACAAGTATCTATAAGTTCCTTATGAGTACCCATTCCTACTACTTTGCCTTCATCTAATACAATTATTTTATCAGCATTCATAATAGTAGAAATTCTTTGAGCTACTATAAATACAGTACTATCTTTTGTAACCTTCTTTAATTCTTTTCTAAGAGTAGCATCAGTTTTAAAGTCAAGAGCTGAGAAACTATCATCAAAGATATAAATATCTGGATTAACAGCAATTGCTCTTGCTATAGATAATCTTTGACGTTGACCACCAGATACATTAGTACCACCTTGAGCTATAGGAGATAAATACTTATCTTCTTTTGCTTCGATAAATTCTGTTGCTTGAGCAATTTCAGCCGAAGACATCATTTTATCATCAGTAATCTTATCATTACCATACTTAATATTACTCTCTATTGTTCCACTAAATAGTATTCCTTTTTGAGGTACATAACCAATTCTTTTTCTTAATGTATCAATATTTATATCTCTAATATCAACACCATCTACTGTAATAGCACCTTCTGTAACATCATAAAATCTAGGAATCAAATTAATTAAAGTTGATTTACCACTTCCAGTAGAACCAATAAATGCTATAACTTCACCCTTCTTAGCAGTAAAATTAACATCTGTTATTACATCCTCATTAGCATCCGGATATCTAAAACATACATTTTTAAATTCTATAATACCAATCTTATCCTTATCAAATTTCTTTTCTTCTAAAGGATTATTTATACTAGATGGAGTATCAATTACTTCAATAATTCTTTTAGCTGATATAGATGCTCTTGGTAACATAATAGAAATCATAGATATCATTAAGAAAGCCATAATTATTTGCATTGTATATTGAATATATGCCATCATATCTCCAACTTGGATACTACCAGCATCTATTCCTTTAGAACCAAACCATACAATAGCAATACATACTACGTTCATAAGTAACATCATTAAAGGCATCATAAGAGACATAGTTCTATTAACAAACAAATCTACTTTAGTTAAGTTCTTATTAGCGTCATCAAATCTTTTTTCTTCATGTCGTTCATTACTAAAAGCTCTTATAACTGGAATTCCTTCTAGTATTTCACGTGATACTAAATTTAATTTATCTACTAAACTTTGGAATATTTTAAATTTAGGCATTACTATAATGAATAATGTACCTACTATTATTAAAAGTGCAGCTACAGCAATAATAATTATCCAAAGCATTGAGTTTTCAGCACTAGTAGTTTTAAGTATTCCTCCTATAGCAATAATTGGTGCATAGAATACTACTCTCATAAGCATAACTACTACTTGTTGTATTTGTTGAATATCATTAGTTGTTCTAGTAATTAATGATGAAGTACCAAACTCTTTCATTTCACTCTTAGAGAAGTGTATTACTCGATTAAATACTTTCTCTCTTAATGTTTTAGCAAGTTTAGCTGCAAGACGTGATCCAAAGAAAATAATTAATACAGCAACAGCCATAATCAATAGAGCTATTCCTAACATTTTAGCACCACTAATTAAGATATAATTAGTTTGAATTTTTCCTAAATCAAGTCCTACTTTTTCATATTCAGACTTTACTCCTTCTATAGCAGCACCACTTAAGATAGTACCAGGCATCTCTTCTAATTTTTCATCAATTTGTTTAATGATTTCACTTCTTGCATTATCATCCATTACTTTAAGCATATCAGAAAAAGATGTTCCACTAGGTAAATTAATATCAAGACTAGATGGATTTTTATCAATCATAGTAACAATATACGAAACAGCAAAAGCATGTTCTAAAGAAGAGTTAACTCCTTCCCTATCTAATCCATTATATACATAAATATCTTCATATTTTGAAATTGGATATTTAGATACATAATCTTTATTATTTTTACTTATCAATGTGTAATGTGTACTAACAGTGTCTTTTTCATGACCATTCATTAATAACATTAGATTATTATATGTATCAACTGTCATAACACTAGGTACCGCATCTTCTATACCATTTTGTTGAATACCAACATTTATTATTTTAGAAGTATAATCAGGCAGTGCTAAATCAAGCTCAGCTTGACATACTAATAAAGCAATTATTATAAGTATAGAAAATATTGATGTTTTTAAATATTTAAATAATTTTAACATAACGTCTTCCTTTCTAAGCCTCTTTTAATTATATTAAGTTGTGCAATATAATGTGCACGTACATCAGTAATTTGGTGAAATTTATCAAATGATATTGCAATCGAATGAAATAGGATTGGCATCAATATACTAAGTAAAACTTTTCTTTCTTCAAAGGAAATATCATACTTTGAAAAGTCTATAGTATTTAAAATCGAGCCATTAATTTCACTTTCAATTACTTTAGGAAAAGCAATATCTAATTGTTTAGAATTCATATTAATAAATAAATTATGAACTAAATTATAGTTACTATCCCTAGTCTTTACTATTTCATCGTAAAAGATAATTAAACTTTTAAATATATCTCTGTCATTGTTATTTAGAATAATTAAAAGTTTCTCTCTAAATTTTTCTATATAACTCTTAAGTATATATAGATATAAATCTTCTTTATTATCAAAGTACAAGTAGAAACTACCTCTAGCCAGATTAATACTTTTAATAATTTTATTAATAGACGCTTCTTCATAAGTTTTAGTTGAAAACTCTTCTTTAGCTGCTTTTAATAGTTGCTCTTGCTTTTCTTTAGATAATTCAAAAAATTTATCCTTAGCCACAATATCACCACCAAACGTACTTTTTCATTATATATGACACCTTGTCATAAAGTCAACTAACTTCACTAATTTTTCACAAGAAAAAAAAGAACCAAAGTTCTTTTATGAGAATGTATATGGATTACTACTAGTACCATATCCACTAATTGTTTTAACATCTGGTTTAATATTTATTACAGGACGAGTGCCTAAACCTCTAGAACTATTAACATTAGCATTGCAATTTATCCCTCTACCCATTATTACAAAAACGTGAGGATAAGTGGCATAATTAACTGGAGTCATTGACCAAGTAGTTCCACCAGTCGACAAATAATAATCAGAACCTTTCAAAACATCACCGCCTGCATAAGCCGCTTCATCTGCATTTATCAATCCTATTGAATATGTTAGCGCTTTATTACCTTTTGTTGCAGCTGCTGTTGTATACAAATCATTACTTTGTGGACATTTGAATTGTGGTTTATGATAATTTAATCTATTGTAAGCACCATAAAATGTAATATTAGTCCCATAACCTAAAGCAGTATCATCAGAGCTCCATGTGTTAGCACTAGAAGCTATACTTCTATCTCCACAAAATCCTGCATCTGCCAAATATACAGAATAATTAATTAAATTATTTTGATACCATGTATCCAGTGCTGTTTTAATTACGCTTGAATTTGTGTTTGTATGTGTTACTACATACGTCACTGAACCCACTGTACCATACATATACCCAACACGAGCGTTATCATCATTTGCTTCATTAAAGGAATAATTACCTATTGAATCTTGTGTAATTAATCTTACACTACCATCTTCATTGACTCTTATTATTCTCCATGTAGCCCCAGCAAATTTAACATAATTATTTACAACGTTCCCTCTAAAATAATAAGTATATTGGCTATTTTCAGTATTTGACTTTGTATAGTATAATCCCAATCCATTAGCATTTGTAACAGCATCGTCATTATAATTAGCAGAATGAGTTTTAGCAGTATAACCTGAGGAATAATTAGTAATTTCGTACATACTCATGCAATGGTTACTATCGGAAAATCTACACGTATATTTATAAGTGGAATATTTGCTAGATAAATCTGCTGAAGTAATAGAAAGAGTGTTTGTTAATTCAAATTCCCCATTATGAGAATCAAATTTGTAACCAGTACCATATATATAAGTTGAACTAAAGCTTACCGAAGTGGAACTCGAAACAACATCCTTATAAGTTCTTTCAATAGGAACATAAGTAAACACATATCCAGTTCCATATGTTGAACTAGTATAACTAGATAATTTATAAAGTGCAGTACAAGTGCCAGTAGATGAAGTTGATTTACAAGTATATGGATATGTTGAATAATTAGACGACATATTTGCCCATGTGCTCGATGTAGTATTAACTAAACTATATACTCCTGTTGTTGGATTAAATGTATAGCTTTTACCGAAATAATATGTTGTACTAGAAGAAAAATAAATTGAGTTAGAATGATATTGTCTTTCTCTATATAATGAAGTGGTAATAGAACTTGATGTTTTGCTAAAGTCAATGTTGGTATCTGCTTTAGCTATATTGTTAACTTTAGCTATTCTTTGTCCTAAATCGATTGATTTTATATTACTTTTTAATGTTGTTATTACTCCTCTTACATTTACTCCTGATGTAGTACTTGGAACTGCTAACAATCCAGGTACTCCTTGTGAAAACGTTAATGAACCATTATCAGACGGTAATATCCAAGTTGGTGCTGCATTAGCTGTATCTTGAAATAAACTGTTGTCCACTTTATATAAATCTAAGGCCTCATCAGCACTTAATAATCTAGCACTCAGCCCAGTTACATTTCCACCTGCTGTACTTAAAGCTGATTTGATTGATGGTAAATACGTATTTTGTATATAATATCCTATATTTGTACTTGAAAGTGGATTATACTTTGTCGTTGAAATCGAATCATATACTCTTCTCGTTACTATTGTATCAGAATATAAAGTTACCATTGAATCTACTTGTCCAGTTTTTCTCGCAACATACCACGTACTTCCATCAACTAATGTTACTTTATCACCGACTTCATAGTTTGGATAACTTATTGATGGTAAATTGCTCTTATATACGCTTATTATTGGTTTTATTAACACAGTACTAGGTGATGCTAATTCTACTGTTATAGCTCCTGCTCCTGTATTATCAAGTCGAAGTGTATAATAATTATCTCCGCTTTTTGATGATGTTAGCATCCAAGAACCAACTGTTCCAGTGTTAGCAGTAATACCACTTAATAACCAATCGGGCATTACATCTCTTAAATCAGCTTTGTCTTGTAATTGTTTAACTGTATATCCTGATAATTTTGCTAATTCTTCCATCGTTGGAATTCTACTAGCTACCACCTTTGTCCATCCTGAAGTATATGTACTCAAGAAATCAGAGGCACTACTTGCACCTGCAGCATTTGAAACTGTATCTGCTGCTATTAAATCCATCTTTGAATTTGACCAACCAGCCGTATCGTCCGATGATATTACATAGAATAATCTTTCTGTTCCGTCACCCGGATCAAACATAATAGCATCTCCTGGTTGATATGCTTTATAACCATAGTCAGTTGTGCTACCAGAATTGTTATCTGCAGTATTACCACTTTTCTCTACATAATCAAAGCCTAACATTAAGTCTTTTGTAGTATTACTTAAATTTGTTACTCCATCTTGGGCTTTTATTGTTACTATTACTTTATTCGTCTCACCTGGCTTTAATACTGTTGTATCTTCAAGCACTCCTTCTATTTCATAAGTTATAGAATAGTTTGTATCTTCTGTCTTTTCTATTGTACTTAACTTTGCTGTAATATTACCTTGATTTTCAAGTACTATTTCATACTTTACAGTAGCATTTGTAGTTGGCAAACTTGCATGTAATGTTGCAGTAGTTCCTACAAAGCTATGACTTGTATCTACTCCTCCATTTGTTACACTACTAGTAACACTTACTATCTTCACTATCCAGTTTCTATCTATCTGCGCTATTCCATCAATATCCATATGTTGAGATAAAGCAGCATATCCTAAACTCATTACAAAAACTACTAGACATAATGAAACTGTTAGTATCTTCCTTTTACTTATATTTAACTTTTTTAGTTTTCTTTTTATGAAGTTCATTTAATCAACCCCAATCATTTTATTTATTATATTCATCTATTAAATCAGTAAATTCTTTCTGTATTTCATCTAGTCTTTCTTTAGTTGTTGCTTCAAACCTTGCCGTTATATTTGGTCCAGTATTACTCGCTCTTACCAAAGCCCAACCATCATTAAATGTTACTCTAACACCATCAATTGTTAAAGCATCATAACCTTTATCTCTACAATAATTAATTATTTTATCAACTACTATAAATTTCTTATCATCAGGTGATGCAAACTTCAACTCTGGTGTTGATTCATAATGAGATATACCATCTAATAATGAACTAAGTGGTTTATCAGTATGAGATAATATTTCTACTAATCTAAGTCCTGCATATATTCCTGAATCGAATCCTGGCCATTTATCTCTAAAATAAACATGTCCTGACAATTCTCCTCCAAAAGGTAAATCATCATCTCTTACCTTAGCTTTAGTATAAGAATTACCTGTTCTATAACAAATACTCTTTCCACCTAGTTTTACTATTTCGTCATCTAACGCTTTAGAACATTTAACATCATATAAGAAAGTCTTATTTTTAACTTTATTAATTATATCTCTAATAATTATAATCATATATTTATCGGTAGGAATATAATTACCTTTTTCATCAATTATACCTACACGATCCCCATCACCATCAAATGCAATACCAATATCTGCTTTCTTATCTAAGACTTCTTTCTTCAAAAAGCTTAAATTTTCTTCAACACAAGGATCTGGATGATGATTAGGAAAACTAGAATCACTTTCTCCAAATAATGTTTCAATATCTATTGGTAATCTATAATATATATCTTTTGCTATACAAGTAGTAGTACCATTTCCTAGATCTAATATAACTTTAAGAGGACGTTTACCTAACGAAATATTATCAAGCATTAACTTAATATACTCATCTCTTACATCATAATTAGATAACTTACCTTCACCATTTATAAATTCACCTTTAAATGTAAAATCACGGAATTCTTCAATCATTTCTCCCCTTGCATTACCACGTTCATCAAAAGCAAATTTAAATCCATTATCATCTTTAGGATTATGACTAGCAGTTACCATAATACCAGTAGGATTATTTTTTAATATACAAGCGTAATAATACATAGGTGTAGTAACAAGTCCTAAATCAATAACATCAACTCCAGTTGATAAAATACCTTCAATTAAGAAAGATGCCAACTCTAAAGAGGAATATCTATTATCTCTTCCTACTATACAAGTTTTCTTTCCCATTTTACTAACATAAGTACCAAAACTTCTTCCTATGATATATGCAACATCTTTATTTAAATCATTTGGATATACTCCTCTTATATCATACCCTCTAAATATATATTTATTAATATTCATAACGCCTCCTATTGTACTTTAGTTGTTTTACATTCAAAAGAATCATCACTATATATTGCCATTTGTTCAGATATAACTTTTTTATGATTATCAAGTGCTTCTTCGTTACTATAATCAAATTTAGAATAATCTATATTTAAAATATAGTTATTATTTTTTTCAGAAAACTCTACATTAGGTACTTTTTTTAATGTTTCATATTCTTCAATAGTAACTCTACTACCAAAATAAGAATCAGTACTAGAAACTGTATAAGTAAAAGTAGAATCATTAATAACACCATCTACATAATTAGTACTTATTGTAGTTTTTAATTTATACTCAATAAAGTCATCATCTTTTACACAAGTTAAATTCATAATAGTTTTTTTAATCTCATCTGGTTTTTGTTCTTCTTCAGGAAATAAAACTCTAAATAAAGGTGGTAATACTATAAATAGTAGTAATATAAATATCCCAAAATAACAAAGAGTTTTAGTAGTACTAGCATCAGTCTTACTCATAACAATTCTCCTATTCTAAAGAATATTTTATCATATATTTAAATAAAAAAAAAGCCAAATATATGGCTTATTTATTAAATTCTTTTAATAATTCAATTACTTTACGCATTTCTAAATCGTATTTAATCATATCTAGTCCACCAAACATTTTCAAGAATTCTTCTTTTTCCATTTGATATTTACTAGATAAGTTATCAGCTTCTTTTTCTGCTTCTTCATCAGTTATTTCGACTTTTTCTTGTTTAGCAACTTCTTCAAGCATTAAACGATATAATACATGACTATATGCTTCTTTTTCTAATTGTGCTCTTAAGTCTTCTTCTTTAGTATTAGTGAATTGATAATATAATTCTAATGAGATTCCTTGCATTTTAATTTGATCTTCAAATCTATGTAATAATCTATCTACTTCTTCACTAACCATTTCTTCTGGAATATCAACTTCAGTTTCTTTTCCAACAGTTTCTAATAATTTATCTACATAATTATTTTCAACATCAACTTCTTTATGTGCTTTGATATTTTCTTCTATTTCTTTTTCTAATTTTTCTTTAGAATCAACGCCTTCAATTCCTAAATCATCAAATAATTCTTTATCAAACTCTCTTTGAACTTTTTCTTTTACTTCATTTACTTTTACTTTAAATGTAGCTTTTTGTCCTTTTAAGTCTTTAGCTGGATATTCTTCTGGGAAAGTCACTTCAATTTCTTTTTCACTATCTACTTTCATTCCAACTAATTGTTCTTCAAATCCTGGAATAAATGAATGGCTACCAATTTCTAATTCATAGTTTTCACCTTTTCCACCTTCGAATGCTACTCCATCTTTAAATCCTTCGAAATCGATAATAGCAACGTCACCCATAGCAACTTCACCATTTTCTTTAACACATTCTTCACTGTATCTTTCTAATACATGATGAAGTTCATGCTCTATTTCTTCTTTAGTAACTTTAACTTCTTCAGGTTTAACGTTTAATCCTTTATATTTTTTAATTTTAACTTCTGGTTTAGTAATGATAGTAAATATTAATTCAACACCATTTTCATCAACGCTTTTAATATCTAGTTTTGGTTGTACTACTGGTATTAATTTAGATTCTTCTAATGCTTTAACATATCCTTCTTCGATAACATTATCCACAGCAGGAATATATAAACGTTCTTTACCAAATTTCTTTTCAAATATTTCTCTTGGTACTTTACCTTTTCTAAATCCATCAACATTTACTTTTTTTACTTCTTCATTAAATGCTTTATCTAAGGCACTCTTCCAAGATTCACCTTCTATTTTAATAGTAATTTCATGTTTGTTTTCTTTTTTACTCATCTTTCATTCCTCCGATTTCTCTTATATTATAAATGAATTACTTATTTAATTCAAGGATTTTTGAGTTGACTTTTACTACTTATATGATAAAATTAAAATATGAGAGTTACTTATTAGTTAACTTTCGGAATGATAAAGGAGGGCCAATGAAAAGTTTTTTAAAATGGTTAAAGCAGTTTTTATATTTTTATTAAGAAAAAGAGGTATAAATAATGGTACTAGATAAAGATAAATTAAAATCTTTTATCACCTCTTTAATAGTAATTATCAGTTATATACTTTGGGCCACTTTTATACAATTTCCTCTTTCTGTACTAAAAGTCCATAATAATGTAGTAATATCTATATATGAAGTAATAATCAATACAATTTATTTAATAGTTATGTATTTATTATTTTATAAGGATATAAGTAGTGATATTAAAAAATCTTTAACTAATAAAAAGAAAACAGTAATTAATATAACATTATGTATATTATCTTTGTTCTTTATTATGTTGTTAACAAATATTTTAAGTTTTTTTGTTTTTAAGAAAATAATACTTCCTAATAATGATATTTCATTAGTTAACGGTATTAACAAAAGTACTTTTACTTCATTATTTTATTTATTAATGTTTTCTCCTTTCATAGAAGAATTAGTATTTAGATTAAATTTAAGAAAAGTATATAAAAATAGTATTGTATTTATTATTATTTCAAGCATTTTATTAGGATTATATTATTTAATATATAATAACTTAAATATATTATTTATATCTTATTATTTAGTAGGTTTATTTTTATCAATTATGTATGTTAAAACTGATAATATTATAATTAATATAATATCCCGTATTATTTATAATTTAATATTATTTATTTTGGTGATATTATGATGTATCTAGCTTTAGCACCAAGTGCATTATCTCCTGATATGATTAATTTATTTATTATATTGTTAATAATATTAATTATTATTTTATTAGCAAGTATCATGTTTTATACTAAAAAGTAAAAGAGTTCAATTATCGAAATTGAACTCTTATTTTTTTGTAAAAAAGATTAACGTGTTATAAATTAACTTTTACATTTTCTTTTGCTACTTCATCAGCTTCAAAGAAATCTTTTTTAACCATATCTTTATTCTTTGCAATAGTATTCGTTGGAAATGAAACTAATAGTTGATTGTATAAAGAAACATTAGAATTATAAAGTCTTCTTGCCGCTTGTAAATGCTCCTCTACATCTATTATTGATTGTTGCAACATTTTATAGTTTTCACTTGCTTTTAATTCTGGATAATTCTCCGCTACAACATTTATTTTTCTAAAATTTTCGTCCATAGCACGATTTGCATCGTTCATTTCTTTTATAGACATATTATCACGAAGTTTAATTACTTCAAACAATGTTTCTTTTTCATGTTTAGCATAACCTTTTACCACTGCAATCATTTTAGTTAAGACATCATATCTTTTTGCTAATGCTACATCAATTCCAGAAAACGCTTCATCTATTTTTATTAAAGCTCTATTTAATTTATTAGAAGTTGATATGTACCATATAACAAAAATTAATATGATTATAACAATTGCAATCAAAACATGTGTTGAATCCATATTACGCCTCCTTTCCAAACAAACTATTATCTAAATTTAATTCGTTCACGAAATCTGTAATTATTTTAATATCTTTTATAATATCGGCTTCAATTTCTTGTTCATTAATAGGCTTAAACACATTATATTCAAATGAATCTTCATTATTATCAATTGCTATATGTAACCTATTATCTACAAAACAGAACATTACTCCACAATTTAATTTATTTGTAACATCTTTTATTTTCTCCATAAAATGAGGTGTTAAAATGTAAAATGCTTCATGTTCACTTTGAGTATATACACAAAAATTTTTGTTAAATTCTACATCTTCCATCTTTACCCTAGTAAACTTTTTTCCCCAAGGCAATGATTCTGCATCAAAATATTTACTTGATACTTGAATATTTGCTTTAAATTTTTTATTAAAATCAAATATCATTAATCTTCCTCTAAAAAGAGTTTCCCATACTGTTCTTCTATTTCCATCACTATCTTCTTCTTCATGTTCTTCTTCTATATGAACATCAGCTTGTTCAAATTTAATACCTTTATATACCCCAGAAATATAATCGTTTGAATGATATCTGTCACCTGTATCAAGCATACCAATATCATCAATAAAATATTTATCAAATCCGCCATCCGGATTATAAACAATATTGTCAAAATTATCTTTAAGTAATTTTAATACAAAAATATTTTTAAAACTTTTATTAAATAATTGAATATCTCCTCCGTTAATAATACTCTTAACAATAGAAACAATTATTATAGAAATAACCAATTCAAAAAGCGTATACATTATAACTAATTGTAATTTAGTATCATTAGATAAAAATATAATTATTGAAACGGTCAAGATAATTAAAACAATTATTGTTGCTATTATATTACATAACTTATTCTTTTTAATAATTTTTAACTGAAGATTTTTTAATTCCTCTATGTTCATATTAACACCGCCTATGTTCTTAAATAAAATTTATCATAACTACTAATAGTATATCAAACAAATCATAAAACGTATATATTTTCAAGGAGATAATTAAAAAAAGACTAATGTGTTATTCACATCAGTCTAAAATTTTAAATATTTAATTATGCATTTACTTTTCTATAACTTATAACCATTACACCAGCAACTAATGCTGCACCTACTGCAAATAGTACAATGTTATCACCTGTACGTGCATTAGGAACATTTTCTTCGCCAGTAGTACTTGGAGTATAAGTAAGAACTAAATCATTATATGCTGTTTTAGTTGTATTATCCTCTTCATAAACAACTTTAGCCCATAACACAAAATGAGTTTCTGCTTTATATTTTGTAGTGTCTAATGGAGTTGTATGGTCTTCTGTAACTTTCCAGTTAGCTTCAACATAAGCTGGTAATAATGCTTCTTTAGAAGCTTCATATGAATTTATAGTATCAGCATAGTCTTTCTTTTCTTTGTCAGTTGCATTATCTCCCGGTTTATTTTCAGCATCATATTTTGCTTCTTGTTCTGAGATAGAACTGTAACTTTTAAATACTTCGTCAGTAATCTCTATATACTGATAAGAAACCTCTGTTACTTTCCAACTTTCTGGTACTGTAATTTTACTCTTACTCCACATTTCATTAGTACTGTTTACTGAAAAACTAATTTTGTTATTTACATCGATTTCATGCGCATAAGCGATAGGCATAAATAAAAATGCAAAAACCGCTAGTATTGTTCCCAATAATTTAAACTTTTTCATATATATCCTCCTTATTATCTATATAAAGCATATCATATATATGTAATTTGTAAATATTAGAGAAACAAAAAAAGTGCCTATTCGACACTTTATTTACACTATTTAATAGCAGTTATTTCTATTTTGTATACACCATTAGGGCTTTCAACTTCAACGATATCTCCTACTTTTTTATTCATAATTGCTTTAGCAATAGGACTTTCGTTAGAAATCTTGCTTACAAATGGGTCTGCTTCTTGACTACCAACGATTTCATATTCATCAGTTTCATCTTCATCATCACAGTATTTAATAGAAACAGTTGAACCTAGAGAAACAACATCACTGTTAACCTTCTCAATAATCTCAACATTTTCTAACATTTTTTCTATTCTCTTAATACGTCCTTCTATTTCAGCTTGGTCATTTTTAGCAGCATCATAGTCAGCATTTTCAGATAAATCACCTAAAGCACGAGCTTCTTTAATAGCTTGAATATTTTCTGGACGTTTAACATTAATCAATTCATCTAATTCTTTCTTTAAATCACGATATCCTTCTGCAGTTAAATATATTTTCTTATCGCTCATAATATCACCTCTTTTTATATACTTTAAAATGATACTATAAACGATAACTTTTGTCAAGTGTTTTTAGTTAACACCTAATCTAACTCTTCATAAGAAGAAATAAAGTAATCATCAGTCATACCTGCAATAAAATCAATAACTACCCTTTTTAATGGAGTATTCTTCTTATATTCATCACTCATATTATCATAAAATAAAGTATAAATCTTGCTATCTTTTTTAGTATATTCTAAATCAGATAAATATTTACTAAATAATTTATTAAAACACTTCTTATAATACTCTAATTTTTCTTTACTATTAGCTTTAGCATAAATATTTTTATAATTAAAATCTTTTAATTCAAATATTGCATCATATACTTCATTACTTAACTTAATATATGGTTTATTATAACTATTTTTTACTATATCTAGAATAATAGTATTAACAATATCTTTATTATTATCCCCTAAAACTTTAACAACTTCTTTAGGTATATCATTTCTATTTACTACTCCTACTTGAATAGCATCCTCAATATCTCTTCCTATATAAGCAATTACATCAGATATACGAACAACACAACCTTCTAAAGTCATTGGCCTAATTTTTTTAGATGTTTCAAGCACTGTATAACAATCACTATATTCCTTTAAAAAATCTTCTTTAGTTTTACTAGTATCTGGTTCATATATAGGACTTAATACTTCCCCATTATGACATAAAATACCATCTAATACTTGAACAGTTAAATTCTCACCATTACCATTATTATCTACATTCATATAAGTTCTTACACTTTGAACATTATGCATAAAATATTCATTTAATTCACGCATAGATATTTCATTAAGGATAGATTCACCTACATGTCCTAAAGGAACGTGTCCTATATCATGACCTAGTGCTATAGCTTCAATTAAATCCTCGTTAAGGCCTAAACATCTGCCAATAGTTCTAGCAATCTTACTAACTAATTGCACATGGACAATGCGATGTGAAATATGGTCATTATCTTGAAACGAAAACACTTGGGTTTTATCTAAATATCTTGTGTAAGAAATATTATGAATTATTCTATCAACATCTCTAAAAAATGGAGGCCTTATATCATTAGCCTCTTCTTTTAATCTAATTGCTTTACTACTACTAGTAGCATAACTAGATAAACTATCTTCTCTTTTTAATAATTGGGCTTTAATCTCCTCTAGCACTAGATACTACCTTCTTTCTTAGCATTGAGTATTCACATATATCTCCATCTAATTTAAATTTAATAATCTCTTCCGGATGTCTTGCAACATCTATTTTATTCATATCATCGTCATACATTTCAGTAATAACAAAAGAATATATATCGCCATTAGGTGTAAACAATTCAACTTCATCACCAACTTCAAAATAATTGCGTTCAGTTAAAGTTACAATCTTAGTATTTTTATCATAATTAGTAACGATTCCTAGGAAATCTTGATTAGATATTTCTTGCCTACCAGTATAATATTGATCAGTTGCATCTGCTTCGTGATATAAATAATGCGCTGAAGTAGGTCTATTAGCAACTCTTGATAAAATTAATTCTTGATATTCTAACTCTTCTTCTGTTAAAGTACCAGCATAATAACTATCTATTACTTTTCTATAACATCCAATAACGGTTGCTAAATAATATAAAGAACGCATTCTTCCTTCAACTTTTAAAGAAGTAACGCCTATATCAATTAATTGTCCAATGTATCTTACAGCATTTAAATCTTTAGTAGCCATTGTAAACTTAACATCTTCGCCTTCCATATCAAAAGCAAAACGACATACTTGGCTACATCCACCTCTATTAGAATCTCTATTAGTCAAATAATTAGATAATGTACATCTGCCACTATAGAAAGTACACATAGCACCATGAATAAATACCTCTACATCCATTTCGGTTGCATCAATAATCTCTTTTATTTCCTTTATTGATAATTCACGTGCTAGTACTACTCTATCAATTCCTCTACTTTTAAAATAATTTACAGCTTCAATATTAGTAGTAGAATTTTGAGTACTTAAATGTACTTCAACATTTGGAAAATTAGTTTTAATATAACTAATAATAAATGGGTCACTTACTATAAAAGCATCTATTCCTGCATTAGCAACATCTCTTATATAGTCCTCCACTCCATCTAAATCTTCATTATGAAAGACAATATTAAGAGTTAAATAAACTTTTTTGTTTAAAGCATGAGCGAAAGTACAAGCTTCTTTTATCTCATCAAGTGAAAAATTAGTAGCATTAGCTCTTAAACTATACTTTTGCCCCCCAATATATACTGCATCGGCACCATATAATAAAGTTACTTTTAATCTTTCAATATCACCTGCTGGTGACAATAATTCAATTTTTGATTTATTCTTTAGCATCTTCTTTTCTTTCATCTTTCTTCACCATGAATACTGTTTTCCTATCAAAGAATAAAGTATTACAACCTAATAATTTATTTATTTCTTCTAAGGCTTCTTCATTTTGATTATTAGCAACTTCTTTTACTAATGGATATAGTTTTAAAACAAGCTCATCATCCATATTCATACCATTAATAATAGCACCATAAATACCTGATGATTCAAGTTCATTTAAATAACAAACACCATTTACTACATCACTTTCTAATATACAAGTTCCGTTTCTACCTTCTTTTACAATAAACTTTCTATCCTTATCACCAATAATTTTGTCAGCACCATCAAATGGTTTACCAATATTAGTATAATAAGCAGTTAATAAACGTCTTCTAGTATAAGCCATAATAGGTTCACTAACAACAGTAACAAACATTTTCATTTTAGTTCTACCTGCTGTTGCCATTGCTTCATTTTTTGTAACTTCTCCTGCTAAAATTCCGTATTTAACACCTTCCTCATAATAATAATTACAAGTATTATAATTAGTTACCATATGTGTTTGATTCCATATTAAATCATATTTAAACTTATGACGTTTATAAATCATTAATATACCAACATCATAATACAATAATCCTTTAATATCTAACTTATCTAATTTCATCATTAATTCTTCTACATCATCCAACTCTTCATTAAATAAAGTACTGTTAAGAGCAATATAAACCTCTATTTCAGGATGATTAATGCAGAAATAACATATATCCTTAAAAAAGACTTCTGTATAATTAGGCGAATAATTCCTAATACCTAAAATAATGGATTCAACTCCTGCCTTTGCATACTTTTCTAAATCATTACTACTACCGGGAACAACTATAACTTTCATAATCCACCTCTTATGGGTATATTGTATCAAAATCAAAGGTAAAAGTAAACTTTTTAGCTTATCAAAAGAAAAAAATGCAAGACTTTTCTTACACTTTCTCTTAAAACCTAATCGCAGCTTCTAACGATACGATATCTTCTTTCTTTAAAACTGTATTTCCAGGAATACTTTGTGACGTAATATAACCATTACCATTAATACTGTAGTTAATTCCTAAAAGATTTAATAATACTTTAGCATCACTTACACTGTAACCCACTACATTAGGCATAATCAAATTATTATCATTAGTAACTAAATATATTTTATCAAGTTCAGATACTTTAGTACCAACGTTTGGATATTGTTTTATTATTTTATTACCATTACCTATAGTAACATAATTTAATCCTAAATCTCCAAGAGTTTTAACTACTTCACTTGTATTCTTATTTATAAATGAAGGCATTTCATAATCTTTTAAAGCAGAAGCCTGATTATTCTTACTACCATCAATTTCCAAGTATTTACTAACATTAGCAATTAAATCTTTAACCGCATCTCTCATCGCATATACACCACTAGAACCATTATCTTTTGATGAATAATAAATAATTATACGTGGGTCATCTCCCGGATAAATACCTGCAAAACTACGGATAACTGAACTACCATAACCATTTTTATCTGCTACTTGAGCAGTACCTGTTTTTGCTATTAAATCATAACCATCCATATTATAAATATGTCCAGTACCTGATGGGTCTTGTATAACTAAACGCATCAACTCTTTCATCTTGTTAACAGTATCTTTACTAGCAACTTTATCTAATTCCTTCTTTTCACCTTGATATACAACCTCATAAGTATCAGAATCAACTATTTTATCTACAATATATGGTTGCATTAATACTCCATTATTTGTTAATGAAGTAAGTGCTTTAATATTTTGAATAGGTGTTGTAGTAATACCTTGCCCAAATCCAGCATTAAGTATTTCTGTTTCATATTTAAAAGCAACTTTACCCGTTTTTTCATTAGGTAATTCTATGCCTGTTTTAGAACCAAATCCTAATTTATTATAATAAGTCTTTAATACGGCACCGCTTATATATCGATTAATAAGATTAATAACACCTACGTTACTAGATAAAACAAATCCATGATCAAATGTTATATCTCCCCAACCATTACGGTTCCAGTCACCAATTTCTGTTCCATCTTTAGTAATATATACTCCAGACCTATAAGTAGCATTACCATCATAATTACCATTTTCCATTGTTGCCATATAAGAGAATATTTTCATAGTAGAACCGGGTTCATAAGGATAACTCGTATTATAGTTAAAATAGTTAGTAATATTTCTTACATTAGGGTCAAATGAGGGTGTTGATGCCGAAGCTAGAATTGCACCTGTTTTAGCATCTGCAACAAGGATAGTAGACCACTCAAAGTTATACCATCCAGCTTTATCTAATGCTCGTTCTACAAATAATTGAATATTAGAATCAATTGTTAAATAAACATCTTTACCATCTTTAGCAGAAACAGTTACCTCTTTAGTACCAGCAATTTTATATCCTGCCCTATCTTTTTGATAAAAAGTATATCCATCTTCTCCCTGTAATTCACTATCAAATTGCTTTTCAATACCCATTTCTCCAATAATTGCTTCCATACTGCTACCATCATCTTTTTCTGTTATTTCTGTTTTAGCATACCCTAAAGTATAAGATGCAAAATCACCATATGGATAATATCTTTTCTGAGTTTCTATAAAATCTATACCAGGAAGTCCTAATGCTAAAATCGCATCCTTAGTAAGTTCTGTTAACCCTCTTCCTTTACTACCAAACTCTGTTTGATAAACATTTTCTTTTGATAAATACTTTAATATTTGTTCTTTACTTAAGTCAAGAACAGTCGACAACATTTCCGCTGTATACTCTTTATCAACTACATGTTGAGGATTTTTAATGTTAGTTGTTCTAGCTGATGATAAATATGCTATTAAAGTATAAGACGAAACATTTTGAACTAAAACAGTACCATTTTTATCATAAATAGTACCTCTTTTAGCTTTTAATACTTCGTTTTTTGTTGTTCTACTACTTGCAAATTTTTGAAGATTAATCCCATCTACTTTTTCTGATAATGCTAACTGAAAAGTTCTAGCTATTATCAAAGCAAAAAAAACTAGAGCAATAACTACTAAGAATAAGCTTATTCTAACGTTACTATTTTCTAGTTTTTTATTCATTACTATCACCTATCATTCATCACTTGAAACAATTGATTTAATGTTATTATTATTGTAACTCAATCCCTGTTGTTCAGCAACAGTTTTAATATTATCAAGAGAAGCTAGTTCATTAACTTTCATCGCAAGTGATTCATTTTTCTTCTCTTGAGTTGATATTTGTTTCTTTACTTTTTCAACATCAAAATTTATTTTAGATAAAGTTGCTTGAGAAAAAACGATTGCAAAAGGTGAAATTACTAATAATGCAATAGTAAAAGCATATAAAAGTCTTTCAAACTTTCCCATCCTTACCATTTTTTTCATACGTTTTTTCTTTTTCATGTTATCAACCCTATCTTATTCTTTCTATTATTCTTAACTTAGCACTTCTTGACCTATTATTATTATCAAGTTCCGTATCACTGGGAATTATTGCTTTGTTATTTACTAATTTAAAATTACTTAAATATTCTTTTGGAATATTTGGTAGTCCTTTTACTCTTTCGTCTATATGTGTAACTTCTTTAAATATATTTTTTACTATTCTATCTTCTAATGAATGGAAAGTAATTATTGCAAGACGTCCATTTATATCCAATAAGTCAAGCGAATCGCGAATTGCTTTATCTAAAATATCTAATTCATGATTAACTTCTATTCTTATTGCTTGGAAAACTTTTCTAGCCGGATGTTTATCTCTTTTAGCTTTCATAGGCATTGCACTTTTAATTACTTCTACTAATTCAAGTGTAGTCTCTATTTTCTTGTTTTCACGATATTTTACTATTGCTCTTGCAATACTTGAAGAATACTTTTCTTCTCCATATTTAAAGAATATATCTCTTAGTTTAGCTTCTTCGTAATTATTTACAACTTCATATGCAGATAATTTTTGATTTCTATCCATACGCATATCTAAGTGTGCATCTTGATGATAACTAAAGCCTCTATCTGCTTCATCTAATTGGACTGATGAAACACCTAAATCAAATAAGATTCCATCTACTTTAGTAACATCTCTTTTTAATAATTCTTCTTTAATATTAACAAAGTTACTATATATAATAGTAAAATTGTCTCCTATCTTTGATAGCTTCTCTCTACTATATTTAATAGCGTCACTATCCTGATCAAAGGCGAAAAGACAACCCCTTCTTACTCGCTTTAAAATTTCACTGGAGTGCCCAGCATATCCTAATGTGCAATCAACGTAGATACCGTCTTCTTTCAAATTAAGGCCTTGAATCGCTTCTTCAAGCAAAACACTAATATGCATAACTATTCACCCGATTCCCAATTTGAATCAAATAGATCTTCAGCAATACTTGACATTTCCTCTTTATTACTCTCATAGAAATCATTCCACTTATCTAAGTCCCAAATCTCAAGTCGATCCCCTACGCCGACAATTACACATTCTTTTTTTAAGCCGGCGTAAGAGGTCAATGGAGAGGTAATATTGATTCGACCTTGTTTGTCAAATACTGTTGCAGTAGCGCCCGAAAGGAAGAATCTCGTAAAACTACGAGCGTCCTTCTTTGTAAAAGGTAGTGATTTTAGTCGTTTGGTGATTTTTTCCCATTCATTTTTTGGATAGACAAATAGGCATTCTTCAAGACCACGTGTTACAAAAAACTCGTCTCCTAAGTCTTCACGGAACTTAGAAGGTAAAATAATTCGTCCTTTTTCATCAATGTTATGATGATATTCACCTATCAACATAAAATCCCCCACTTTTCACCACAATCAACCACTGCTACTATTATAGTATAATTAATCGCCCATTTTGTAAACACTTAAAAATATTTTTTCAACAAAAATAAAAAAAAAGAATGTCAACTTGACATTCTAGAAACATTTATTTTTAATTTCCTCTATTAAATTTGTTTTATCTAAGTAAGCATAAAAACCATCTTTTAAATAATGCTTTGCAATAAATAATTTATCCTGTTCTAACATTATTACTCGCTTACTCTTATCTTTAATTTTATCTAATTCCTGAATAACACTTAAAGCACTCATTTCTTCTAATTCATCATCGATTACTATATATTCGTACTTTTCACCATTTTTAATTCTTTCAATACAATCTTTACCAAACATTGAAACTGAAACAGTATAACCCATTTTTTCTAAAACAGATTTAATTTTTTTAGTTTCTTGTTCATCGTCATCAACAACTAGAACTCTTTTAACGTTTGACCTTGCTCTTAAATATGCTTCTACTTTGCTATTTAACTTTAATTCACTGTTGTCCACAATATATTGGTCAATAGTAATAGTAACACGAGTACCCTTATGTTCCTCGCTCTTGATAAACATTGTTCCACCAATTGACTTTATAATTTTATAAGCTAATGGTAAATCAACATCTAATTTTTCAATTTTTAAATACTCCTTGTCAGATATTTCTAAGTCTTGATTCAATATTTCATTAATTCTTTTAACGCTTGTATCAGAGGAACTATCTATCATAATAACCAATCTACATACATCAAACTTAGTATAAGAATTAACATCTACATGCAGATATCCTTTTTTAATATTCTTACTAGCATTAATTATAACTGACATTAATACTTGTTTTAATTTAATCGCATCACCATACAACTCTTTAGGCATACTTGATACTGACGTAAAGGTATAATCAATATCTTTAGCAATATATCTTTTAGAACGGACCTTAACATCTTCTAATAACGAATAAATATTATAAGTATTTTCTACCTTTTTAATATTGTTATTAGTGGTAGAACTTAGACCTATTACATCGTTAATTAAGTAATTCATCTTTTGATTATTTTGATTAATATTTTCCATAACTATCGCTATATCTTTTTTAGTCAAATTATTATTTTCAAATATTTTAATTTGCTTATCAATCGCATTAACAGGTTCTTTTAATCCTTGACTCATTTTAAATAAGAAGATTGATTTCTCTTCAGCCGCACGTTCAATAAGTTTCTTATTTTCAATTAACTCATCCACCATATTCATATCAGGATTTTCAATAGTAAAGTACATTGAGAAAGCAATAACTACAAAAGCTGGATTTATTAAGAATAATTCTGGTAATAGCTTTTGAACAACAAGTACTACAGCAAAGAAGAATATCAATAAATATAAAGGAACATATTTCCTACTCTTTAAATTTTTTCTTCCCAAAATCATTGATATAATCATTACAATAATACACATTGTTGCCAAGATATAGATTAACATAACACTAGTACCAACTGGCAATAATAGTCCATTAGTTTCAATTATTTGAAGCGGTAAAGCAAGAACTATTAGAACAATCAAAGCAAAACCTACTGTAAGCTTTTTAGCAGGTAATGTGTTATCCTTTAACACTCCTCTTAGTTTTCTACCAACAGCAACCGTATAAAGTGAAAACAAATAAAGCCACATTAAAAAGCCCAAAAATAAGAATTTAATCGTATATTGGTACACTGGAGAATTAGCAGAAACCCCTGTTTTAACCAATATAAAACTAATTATTTCAGTAAAACAACTTATAAAAGTAGTAATAACTATTATAGAATAAATTTTATTTTCTACATAATTAATCCTTTCCTTACTAAAATATACAATTAATAGAATAATACTAAATATACATGAAATTATTGTATAAGAAATACTGTTCATAACGTCACCTCTATTATAATTATAACAAAAAAAGATGATTTATCTATACTAAAATCATCTTTTTGACACTTTATTTTAAAACTTTTACTTTGTTCTTCTTAGTAATTAATTTACCATTTACTGAATAATTGTCTGTATCGAAAATATTTTCTTTTTCTAATTCTCTAAAGTTAATCTTTTTATTAACTTCTGTAACTGGTAATTCATCACGTTTAACATAATATTTTGGAACATAACCAGCAGGTTGATTTTTAGATATCATTTCATCTAATTCATTAACAACTTCTTCAAATGAAGCATCATCTTTTAATACAATGTGAGCAACTGGTACTTCACTTTCTACTTCATCAGCAAGTTTTACACAACAACAAGCATCAACCATTGGATGTTTAGAAATCTCATCTTCTACAGGTGATAACCAAACTTTTCCTCCAGACCTTGTAAGCATACGTTTAGCTCTACCACGGTGATATACTCTACCATCTTCATCAATAAATCCAAGGTCATCAGTATGTAACCATACTTTACCATCTTTATGCATTCTTAATGTTTGATTAGTTGCTTCAAGATTATCTCTATAACCTTTCATTAATGTTGGACCAGTTATACAAATTTCACCAATCTCACCATATTTCTTTTCTTCTAGTGTATTCATATCAAATTCATCATATGGAACATAATCAAATATAGCAACTGTCATATCTATTAATGGTATACCAATGCTTCCAAGGCAGTCAGACTTAGCAGCATGTCTATTAATATAAGTAGCTGCGGCAGTACATTCACTTGAACCATAACCTTGACGAACAATAGTATCTCCATTGTGTTCTTTTAAGTAATTATTGAAAGACTCTTCAGTTTGTACTTCTAATTTATCTCCACCTGATATTGGTGCAATCATAAATGATACATCATCCATAATATCAGCTTTTACTATCTCTTTTAGTAATATTGGCCCTGCCATAAATATATTAGGTTTATGTTTAGCAATTAATTTTGGATATTCTGGAACAGTAAAGTTAGAAATCAAATTAACGCTAACACCGCAACACATTAATTGATATGTTGCATTAAAGTAATAAGCAATTGATGGTGGTAATATACTCATAGAAGTTCTCTTAGGATCAAAATCCATATCACTTCTAGTAAATGCATGAGAACTTGAATTTAAGTTATCATTAGTTAATTCAACGCCTTTAGGACTACCTGTAGTACCTCCAGTATATACAATAACAGCAACATTATCAGCACCACCAGTAATAACGTTCATCTCATGTCCTTTATATTGTTTTTTCCAATCATCATATGTCATAAAATGTGGATTAGAAAGAATTTTTTGTTTTAAATTGGCTTGCATTTTACTAGTTTCTTTATATACATTAGTCATTTCTTTTAAAATATTTGCACTAGATTTACCAGTTAAAATATTATTTTTACTTTGTTCAAGTAACATATTTAATACTGCTACTTTAGGCATTGCTTCAGTAAGTGGTACTGATATAACCTTCTCTACTCCACAACCCAATTCAAGAGATTTAGCAACATTATCAATTATAAATGGTACTTCTGTTGCAAATAAATATTTAGATTTAGCTAAATCAGCCATAAATTTAATACGTTCAGCTGGTTCATCAAATTTAATTAAATTTGTTATAGCACCCATCTTAGATAATGCTAAATAGAAGAATAAAGTTTCAGGTACATTTAAGAATACAAATGATACTGTATCTCCTTCTTTAATACCCATAGCCGTTAATCTTTGGATAGTCTTATCTGTTTCTCTTTTTATATCCTTTGCAGTATATTTGCGACCATAGTATTCCCATAATGGCCAATTGAATTTCTTTGTTACTTCAAAGAAATAATCATAGCAGTTAGTATGTTCAAAATCTGCACCTTTTAATGATTCGTTATACCATTTCATCCAAGGTGTATCAATAGAAGCATACCCTGTTAATTGTTTTCTTTCTTTTATAGATGCATTACTTAATTCATCTAATTTTTCTTCATTAATTTTTAAGTCTTTCATAATAACCCCCTACTACATAATTAAATACATAATAAATATATCATATTTTTTTTAAAATGCAAATATTAGGTAAAATATTGGCACTCAAAAAAATATAAAAAAGCGCAGTACAAAACCACAAAAGCCTGTACTAGCGCTTCAATGAGGTAGATTATACCACACTTTCCCAATTTTGTCCAGCCTTATTTATTTCAAGAAAAAAGACTCATTACGAGTCTTCTTAAATAATCATTTATCTAGCACTTTTTTCTAGTTTTTTATAAGTTACAAATCCACCTAAAGCACTAACTGCTAAGATAATTAATGTATTCATACTATTATCTAATGTATTAGGGTTTGAAATAACTTTCTTAAATGTAACTTTTACTTCAACATCACTGTCTGGCATAATGAATCCGTTATCAGTTCTTACTACTTCATCACCATCACATAGAATTTCAATTTTATCTATTTCATATCCTTCTTTTGGAGTAATAGTAAGTTTAATTTCTTCACCTTTGATTCCAATGTTTTTATTTATAGTTACAGTACCATTTTCAACTGCTCCTACAGTAATTCCGTGTTTAGAACCAATTAATACAGTACCATCATCTAGAGTAGCAGAACCAACATTAGAATTAACTAGTTCTTCTCTTGGAGTAGTACTAAATGTTCCTCCAGTAATAACTCCATTTAAAGTATCACTATTAGAAGTAATTTTAACACTATCTTTTCCTTCAGCTGAAGTAAATATACCATCAGTAATACTTGCATTTACTATAGCAGAAGTATTAGCAGCAGTTAATCCTTCATATAATGCATGACCATTTTTACTTATAAATTGTCCTGCAGTAATTTTTAATGTAACATTTTTAGCATAAGAATTTGTACTTGAAGTAATTGATAAAGCAGCACCTGTAACTTCGTAACCACCTGATTCTACTGTTGGAGTTTCAACATATTCACCAATTGCTTTAAAAGTACCACCAGATATATTGATATTACCTGATTTAACATTTACAGCTTCTGTTCCTTCAAAGTATCCTCCATAAATATTCCAACTTCCGTAACCAGCAGCATAAATTGCAGGTCCTTCTGTTGTTTTAATTGATGCAGATTCATAAATATTAACTACTGGTTGAAGAGCATCAACAACACTAATCCAGCCATTAATTGTAATACCTACTTCTTTAGCATTAACTTTACCATAAAGATTTAAAATTGTGTTATAAGATTCTTTATCATTATCTGACTGAATAACAATACCATTTAAATTTGAATTAATAGTAACGTCTTCAGCAATTGTTAATGAAGTAGTAGCTCCATCTTTAGTAGTAACACCTTGCATTACTATATTAGCATTTTGCCCAGTTTTGTTAGCAGCATTGTTTAATTCAATTGTACCATTAACAATTTTAACATCTTTATTACCGCTTATTACAGCAATAAATGTACCAGGTTCAGCTGTTAATGTAAATCCTCCCAAATCTAATGTAGTTTCACCGTGTAATAATACTCCTCTAGTTATAGTAGTATTTTCTTTTAGCTTTACTACATCGCCAGCAACTGAAGCATCAGTAGCATCTCTTAAAACTGTATAATCACAAGTTGAAGCATCAGAACATACTGTTATTTCTTTAGCATCTACAGTCATTCCTAATGAAAATATTGCAGCACATACTAAAGCAAATAAACATTTCTTTTTCATATTATTTTCCTCCTCTATTTTATATATCAATCATAACATTAATAATTAAAACAAGCAACATAGAAAATACTTAATTATAATTCAAAGTGTAAAGTTAATTGTCTAGAGTTCTTTGAAATATATATTTCTTTCTCCTCTAGTAAAAGTTTTTGTAACAATATGTTTAAAATCATCCTTTAATAAATTATTAATAGAATAAACATTATCAGGATGAACTGTGCTAACAGCGTATTTCTTGCCATTATTTTTTGAATATTCATCTAATACCTCTAACATTTGATATTGAAGACTATTACCAAAATAATCGCACCACACCATCATAGGTCCATAATCTATAACTTCTCTATAATCATACTTACCATCTAATAGTTTTTGACAACTTTTTATAGAAGATGGAATATACATCATAGAACAAACAGGATCATTATTTAAATAATAAATCCATATCTTACCACCATTATTTAGTATAAATTCTATATCGGTTTTAGTAAAATCTCCTAACCATGACGGATTTTCCATAGTTGCTTTTACTTTATTATAAAAATTTATGTATTTATCCAAATCAATATTATTATCTACACATTTCAAATTCTCGAGTTTTAATTTGCTTTTTTCTTTTTTATAATACTCAAGCACCTCTAACATTTCTTTGGTTATACCATGTTTATCACTATATATATTGATATTATTAATAAGTTCTTCTTCTATATTTTCAAGAGGAATATATTTAAGACAAAATCCTCCATCCTTTTCATGTTCAGTTAAATGTAAATTATCCAAGTTAGGTTTTTCATCAGTTTTAACTTCATAATAATATATCTCAATTTTTCTATTTTTACCTTTAGTTGGCCAATCTTTATAATAACCTATCATCTTTGCAAAAGGTTCTAATTCTTTAACATTTAAGTTAATCCCTACTTCTTCCATAACTTCTCTATTAACAGTCTCTAATAGAGTTTCACCATCTTCAACATGACCACCAGGGAATTGATAATCATTGTGAGAATATCCTAGTAACACTTCATTACTTGAATTAATTATTAATACTTTTACTCTCTTTACTATTTCAGTTACATCTTCTTCTTTTAAATTATTATCATTAGTTATAAATTCTTTCATATTATATCCTTTCTTTATAAAAATTAATTGCGTTTATAATTATTGTCTTACCAAGTTTAATTGCCTTTTCTTTATCTTTTATAATTTCTATTATTTGTTTACTATTCAAAGTATCTAATAAATATCTAACAGCAAAATATGATAAATCATAACCGTTATATTCACTAGTAATAAAAATATTCCCATGAATCAAATCATTTATATCAATTGCTATATTGTTAGAAATAATACTTTGCTTAATTTTTTTATCGTTTTTCTCTTCTTCTAAAGATAAGTTTTGAGCAAGGCCTTCATCAAGCCATACTACTCTATTATCAAAATTATTCATTAAAAGAATTTCATTATATATCAAATGAACAGTTTCATGTAGCATCATGCGTTTTCTTTTTTCATAAAGACTAGAAGTTTTAATGAAGTTAGGTTCAATATAAGCATTAATCATCCCATCATCAAAAGTTCCCTTTGCATACTGAGGTAATGATTTTTCATCACCACTACGCAAATCAATAACAAATTTTCTAAATTCATCTATATTATCAAATAAATTAACTTGAATTTTTCTAAGATTTTTTACATTAAAGAAAGTATATATATTATTTATCTGTGCCTTAGTACAAATTATCATATCATTTACAAACTCCTCTAAAGCATCAGGATAATATATAACATAATTATCATCTTCATATTTCTTTTTCATAGACTTCTCCTTTTGGTATTGCGATAAACCATTTTCCAATATCAGTATTCATAAACTCATTAACTTTTTCACCTTCTATATTTGTAGATACATTAACTGCAGGATTATTAACTATAAAGTAATCATTTTTAAAAGAAGTAATTAAAATAGTATGAAAATTCTGATTGATTACCCCAGCAAGAATAATGAAATTGTCTTTGACCTTTTCTTGTATTAAATCGATATTTATATTTACACCATTGTATACTTTGGCGCCTTTTAGAATTGCATATTCCAGATACTCTTTATATTCAATAATTGCAAGATTAAAAATATTATTGTCAATTATTTGTTTATTATTAGAAAACAAGTTTTTTTCTGAATGAAACATTTCAGCATTTATATTATTCTTTATTAAATGCCAAAATACTGCTGATAACGGAACTCCTAATAAATATTGAGAAGAATATGAATTATAGTACTTTTTCTCATAAACATAATTAGCTTTTGTAATCACATCATAATACTCCAAAATCATTAACAAACATGCTATAGCACAAGCGTTTCCAGATTGTTTATAATGTTTAATATCTTTTTTCATATTTAATCACACCTATATTTCTAACAAAATTATACCACAAACTAAAAAAAGACGAAATCTCGTCTTTATAACCAATAACATCTTACATTTCTAATTTTAAATATTATATTTTTTATCTTTT